>Ga0180437_10000501_pt1 | contig 75376 bp, 54 predicted proteins | sample SS_ome_4_FD_132410 | JGI IMG/M metagenome (GOLD analysis project Ga0180437, IMG submission 132410) | Hypersaline lake sediment archaeal communities from the Salton Sea, California, USA - SS_3_D_1 metaG | ecosystem: Environmental > Aquatic > Non-marine Saline and Alkaline > Hypersaline >...
CTCGTACAATCATTATCTCTGTATCAAGTAAGATTGTTCGTTGATCAGTCTCCTTAATCTTAACTTCCGTAACGGCTTTTTTGTCATCAATCAGTTGTTTTTCAAGGTCAATAAGCTCGCCCGACTGCACACGGTTAAAGCCTTCATTTTGCGGTTTTTGTGCAAAATCTTTTTGCTGTTTTTCTTTATCGAGCGCTTCCTGATCTAAAGCAAGCAATGTCTTTTTTAGTTTCTGAAGATCGTCAAATGCTACTGCTTGACTCTTCTCATAATCAGCAAGAATCTTTCTAATATACAAAAGTCGCCGACCAAGATCTTCAAATTCATCAAAGGTATATGAAGCTTTTACTGGTACATTAAACTTCTTAAAGTCCGGATCCGCTCTGTAATCTTCCAGAAGTTTTATGTGTTCCTCTAAAAGGGCAACGTAACGGGTACGTACTTGTTCAAGCTCGCCAAGTGCTTGATAACGCTGCGTAACAAGCGATAACTTTTTCTTAATAAAATCCTGTTCAACACCCTTTGCCTCTTCCGCCTGCACGGTAAGCGCTTTTTGTCGTTCACGTAACTCAGCTCGCTCCCCGGTTAGCTTCGGTAACTTAACCGTATCTTCACGTTCCTTTTTTAATTCTTTAAGCTGCTTTTCAAGAACCGTAACCGAAAGAAGGGAATCTGAAGACTGCAGATGTTTTACGACCGTTAGGGCGCCTGCCTGGGTAAAAGCAGGAACGAGTATGATCGATGCTACCCAAAAACGCATCAAAAATGTATAGAGCTTTTTCATCCGGTTACACCTAGCCATTCAACAAATGCACACGTTTTAAGTTGGTCATATCCGCCCACCCCATGTAATGAGCCAATAATCCATTGTTCTAATCTTTTCTCAACATCCTTTTCGTTATGTACCATACCATCCTTACTCGATGAAATCAACGCAATTAGTGAAGGATCATACGCATTCTCTTCCGGGTGTATGCCACATAAAAACAGCAACCGAAATACGAGTACCTTCTTAGAAAATGCTATGTCACTTCCGGGTGGAATGCTATACCAATGCGTAAGAAGCTGAAAAATGTCTTGTCCCTGTCCATAGGGAATATAGGCCGTGCATAATTCTAATACATGTTGCATGAAGCCAATATCATTACTTACCCATTGCTGCGGTTTTTTAAGCGGATCGGCAAAAGAAAGAATGAAAAGACTATTGCGGTCATAGCCACTATATTCAATGAGTGTACCGCCGCTATAGAGATTTTTAAGCCGCTTTTGACCCCATAGCGCATCAATCTTTCCTCGTATACTGTCTAATAATACCAGCCTACGCTTTAAAGGGAGTTGAGACTCAAGAACGATCGCATATGACTTTTGACTAGCTGCCCTTATATGTCCGTTTTGCCCGTTATTTCGATTCATCTCATCCTGTATATTGATTTATTTCTAATATAACACAAAAAAATTACCTTTAACAGTCACCTGAACGCTGATAGTAAGCATACCACTAAATACCTAACACGATAATACTAAAAAAAGGAGAGCTTTCTTGGCCCTCCTTTTTTCCAATACCACTTTTTGTAAACCTAGAAACAAAGAGCCAATTTTCCCCATGCCATCCATCGACTTAATCCTGCACTATTATGCGCCCATTCATATGAGCCACCCAGTGAAATACTTGTTGGACAGGCCCAATCGCTAGTTTCATATCCAATAGCACCATAAAAAATCTGTGATATCATCGGAGGATGTGCGGCTGCATTTATATTAAAATCACACGTTTTAATGGAACGATAATATTCAACCGGAACATTATCATCCGCAAAGTTATCTTTAATGTTCCGTGATAGACTTGTAAGGCCTTCTCCATTCACATGCTTGATCGAAGCACCCGTATCGACATCACCTTCTCGGAACTCAATTTCTTCACCCTGACGTGCAAAAAAGTTATAGCCAACTTCAGCAATAAACCGATCACAATACGAGTAAACCATTGCGGTATTTATGGTACTTGAAAAGCGTGGCTTTACGATTACATCACGCATAAAAACATTAATACCTGAGGTTCCACTACGAGAATTATTGCCGAGTGCAGCTGCTTGTGCAGCTTCCTCACTTTCATATATTTCCTGGTAACGGCTCCACTCCTTGTCAAAGAGGTCAAAGGCACGATATTGCTCGTTTGGAAAGAGATAACGACCCATAGTATCGATTATCTGACGAACTTTATGCTCCCCGTTACACCAAACTTCAAACCCCATGTTACTGCCGAACATAATACCATAGTGCTGGTTGTTACCAACTACCGGAGGGAAAAAGAGCTTCTTGTTTGGCTGGTTTCCTGTAGGAAAAACACCACCAAGATAGGAACGTAGATGTGCCTTTTCGGTTACATACGTCTCCCAACCAAACTTAATCTCAATATCCCCAATGCCAGTCTGCGTATGCTCCTTATTCGGATCCCATCGCCCTAACTTCCAACCACCACTTTCAAGGGCCTCGGTAACTGACCCAACACGCTTAAGACCGTCAAGGCCAATTTCGTCTACCGGCCCATCCCCGTCAGAAACAATGATTTCTTCAAAATCAACTTTATTCGTTACCTGCAAAATTGGAAAGGAAACTTCGCCCCAGTAACAATCGGTAATGCGTTGTCGCCATGCAATACCCGCACCAACAAATTCGTGTACAGGCTTAAATGCAATAATACTTTCGAAATAGCCATTTGGATCCTTCGTCTCAATATTAAAGTGACGCGCCTCAAGATCTTTATCAGTTTGTAAAAAATCTTTTGCTGAATCGGTACCAGCTTTATACTCAATAACCCGTAAACGCGTCTTACCAAAATAGCCAAGAAAACGACCAAGATCGTCACCAAATGTTCTGCCGCCTAATGGGACAATTTCCATACTTCTACACCGATCACCCTCACATTTATCAAGCCAGTCATAGTGCCATAATGCCTCCTTTTCAGGAGAAGCTGTTTGAAAGGGCGGTTTTATTGAAACAAAACTATTACCAGAAAAATCGTACCCTAACGCAGCATGTATTGTTGTGGCTAGTATGAGCGTCACTATTCTCTTGCGCATTGAAACCTCCCCTTACAAAACAGATAGTCTTAAGACTAGACATAATGAATTTATATCAGCTGCTTTGGGAAAGTAAATACTTTAGTACGCGCTTTAGAAAAAATAGGTAATACTTATTCTGCCATAGAAAAAGAAATCCTAAGACAAAAACAAAAGTCCGGTATTGGTAATTAAGGACCACCTATCGGTGCCGGTCTTTTTACCGCTAAGTGTTTGCCGAAAAAGAGGGTTCCTGCAAGTACAAAAAGACCAAGATTGACGAGAATATCCCATGCCGAGAAAGGCTCAATCAGACAAAAATCAACTGACGGGATACACCAAGCTTGTGTTTCTGGTTTAGATATCAATCGGTACCATGCTTGCATAAAATTCACTGGTGATTTTATTGATTCCCCCACTTCTTTTTTGAGTGCATTTGCTCGCTCTGAACCAATAATGTCTTCCAATGCTGTAAGACTTTTTTTCACTTTGAGCGTGCGCTCTTTATCTGCACCCGGATAGTCATATCCAAGGAATATATAAAACAAGAAGCTGTACATGGTCTCTACAAGAGCTTTTGCCTCCGGATCTTTCTCCTCTTTTAGTGTATCGGCATGTGAAATTAATTCCTGCGCTTTCGGTAAAATCAACTGCAGGATAGCATCAATGGTAGGCTCGAAACCCTTCGATTCAATAGGTAACCCAACCTCTCGTATATTTAAGCCAAACTTACTTTCAAACTGCTCTTCGCGTGCTCTTTTTTGTGCACGCTCAGCTCCTACTCTCGCAGGAAGTACATAATACATCGTTGATAGTACCTTGATCATCTCCTGATTTGCAGGATCAGTTTCCTCAAAAGCTTTATCCCACGCTTTATAGGCCTTCTGAGCTTGAGGAGTCAATTCTTTTATTTCAGACGCTCCAAATAAAACTGATGCTTTAATTCCTACAAGAAACAGTAAACTTACTAAAAAACTCAATCGAATACTTTTCATATTATCCTTTACCATTATGATGGACGATACCGAGCGGGTTCTTTACGAACTCTTCTGGGATACCGTGGGGCTTCAGCCCTCCTTTTTGCGTATCGTGGACCTCTTCGCTTTGCATACCTTGGTTGAGCACCCACTGCTGGCATTACCGCATCAACTACATCTCTCACGAGCCAGTAATATCGGTAAACAATAGCAGCGATAGTCAATACCCCAATCATTTTTGTGGTAAGTGATGTCCAATACATCGACGAGCCACCGAGGCAATAACCAGTACCTGGAATACACAAGGGAGCATAAACATCAACTTTTCGGTCAGCCATCAATTCATGCCATAATGAAAACCAGTAAGCAAAAATTTCTCCGGGAGCATCAGATTCGTCAACGCTCTTTCGAATAGTCTCGGTATTTTTTAGATCAAATACTTTTACCAGTTCGGAAAGTTTATTGTCCGCTGCCGCAAGAACATGGGCATTAGCTGTTGGATATAATTCATAGGCAGTTTTAGCTGCATACAACATCCCGTACGTCGCCGCAACAATCTCTTGCGCTTCGGTATCCTTTTTCATTTCATTGCGTATCTCTTGTGCCCTTGTAATAGCATCATCTGCGGACTGTATCATCTGCACAAGAAGTGATGTTGCCCATGTTTCATATTCTTTAAAAATACGGGGCACACCAACATCATCTACTGAAACACCAAACTTTTTCTTAAATTTATCTTCCATTTGGGACTTAGCTTTGCCAGCAATGCCACTTTCTGGAACGTAATATACTGCAGCAGCAAGCATATTACGTAGGGCAGTATCCTTTAGATCAGCATGCGGAAAATGTTCCTCAAACCAAACATATGCGTTCAAAAGTCCTTGGTTATCATATGCAGCTACCTCCTTCTTCATATCAGGTAATTGGCTAAAGATAGGTATGGTATTCAGAGCTAAAATGAGTCCTATTGCGCATGCTGTAAAATCTTTGCTGTATTTTTTCATCTTGTTCCTTAGGATGTCTAGAAAAATTCACTAGAAAACATTTGTCATTAATCAATAAAAAACTTAACTTGTATCGTCTTAACTGCCACGCTTGTAGGTTGAAACAACTGTTTTTACACTCTTTTTGCCAACGCCATACTTAACAGCATTGTACATAAGATAGAGTGTTGCCACACTGGTCAGAACACTTAACGCTGTTGTTGTAAGAGTTGTCCAATACATTTTTGGAGAACCTATACAGTAGTTAATGCCTGGAATACACCATTCTTCATATTCCCCTGTAGGACGCTCTCCCATTAGTGAGTACCATTCATGCATAACATCACTTGGTGAAGTAATCTGAGCCACTTCCCTTCTAAGGTCCGTTAACTCTTGATTACTAAGATCAAATGCCTGAGCTAGCTCATCTAACTTTGTACGTCCCAACTTATTCAATGCTGGATCTGAAGTAGGATAATCATAGCCAAGTAGGGCATAAAGAAGGAGGCGGTATGTTGCTTTTACAATAGCCTTTGCCTTTTCGTTTTCTTCTCCTGCCTTCTTAAGTTCAGTAGCTTTATCAAGTGCATCGTCTGCAGAAAGAATCATTTGCTTTAAAAACGATTCAGCAAGTGCTTCATGTCCTCTAAATTCTGCGGGCATACCAACACTCTTAATATCTTGACCATATTTTTTCTTAAATGCGGCAGCCATTTCATTTTTTTTGTGCCGGTACTTACTCCTTGAAGGCACAAAATAGTAAATAGCAGCTAGTATATCTCTCGTTTCTGTATCACCTGCCTTAGCTTTCGGAAACTCTTTATCCCATAACGCAAAGGCATTGTCTATTTCTGACCCCTGCAAAAGGGTAGTAGCGGTAGCTTTAAGCTGGCTAGGCGATTCATTCGTACGAGATTGCCCAGTGAGTGAAGTACCCACAAACAAACTCATGACAAAAATGAACAGATAAAATCCGCCAGTCTCTTTTTTTGTTAACATACTCATTGTTCACCCAATACTAAAATCGTAAAAATTTGGTTTGTTTAGGATTACTACGCAGTGTCATTCCTGACTGCTTAATAACTTGACGTGCCGGTGCATAAATTTTGTACAACAGCATTGCGCCAGTAAGTGCGGAAATTGCTGTCGTCGTGAGCGATGTCCATAACAGTGTTGGCGAACCTATACAATATCCAACAAGAGGAATACACCACGGCTCAAAGTTACTTGTATGATGCTGAAGCATCAGTTCATGCCATTCTTTATATAATGTTTCAGGAGATTCCATCGCCTCATGAACTTCGTTCCGGATTGAAGAAGCATCAAGATTAAATGATTTTTGTAGTTGTTCTAATTGACTGTCTGCCTCCTTTATTAAGGCGATATCTGCGGTTGGGTATCCCTCGTACCCTAATAGAGCAAAATACAGCAGACGATAGGTAGCCTCAATAATTTCACGAGCTTTTGTATCACTCTTCTGTGCTTGTTGAAGTTCCGCTGCACGCTGTAGAGCATCATCTGCTGATCCAATCATTTGTGTAAGAAATGATTTAGCAACAATTTCATACCCTTCAAACTTAGCGGGTAAGCCAACCTCATCGACAGAAATACCAAATTTTTTCTCAAAGTCATCTGCCATACGCTTTTTTAATACCTTATCCGGTTCTGTCCGCTCAGGAATAAAATAGTAAATAGCAGCCATAACATCACGCATATTCTTATTATCAGGCTTAACAGTCCCGTAAAGCTCATGCCACAAATCACGGGCTCTTACCAGATCACCCCCACCAAAGGCCGCTCCTTCTGGTACCTCAGCCACTGGCTCTTGGCCAAAACTAATGGTATAAGCCCCAAAAAGGCTTATCCCTATAGATAATAGTAATAGACGAACGTTTCTTCCCATAACTTACTTTCATTTTTTTAATTAATTATATAAATAGCAAAATACTTTATTTACGGCATTTTATCCTTATATTTACATAATAGAAAATTTTTATTATAAATGTCAATAAAATAGGCTTTATTTACAATCTGTAAACAAAGCCTATTAGTCGCTATATATTAGCTAAAATCAGGCACCTTCTCTGATTTTTTCCTCTACCTTCATAGCAAAACTAAACTTTTCTTTCAATCCCTCATCTAATGACTCAGTAGGCTCCTCCAACTTCTTTAGCTGTTCATTCAATTTAGTCACACCACTTTCGTATTGCTCCCATAACGTTTTGAAGCTCTCCAATGCCTCTAACACTGTTTCTCTTTTAGCGTCGGGATCGTACGCCATATTATCAAATTTACCGTATGCCTGCTGTGCATTATTAAAGTATTCTTGCACATTACTCTTTAACTTATTAACACTTATGGCCTGGGATAACTCATTCGCTGTAGCATTTTTTTCAGTAGTAATTTCGGTAATAATTTCATCCTTTTGATTCAGTGATGCCTGACAAGATAATCTACATTCATCACGCTCACGCTGAATAGTCTCTACCTGATCAACACATTGCTCGGCTCGAGACATCATAGAAAGGTCAACATCTTCTATGGACTCACCAAACTTGTCTTTAAATATCTGTGCTAAGGTATCCTTATGTGAATATGAATTCCCTTCTGGAAGTAACTCCCAGCTCACAGCTAACATTCGTTTTATAGTCTCATCATTCTTATTAGCACTTTCAAGTCCGGTTGAAAAGAGGGTCATTGCATTAAATGCCCCAAAAGCTCTTCCAGAAATACTGACTAATAAAAGCGTTGCCAATAAATGAGTTTTCATCTTATCCCTTTCGTAAAATTGCCCAATATATTCCGTTATAATACTCTGACCAGCTTCATGATGACTTTACGACTACTTAGTTCTTTTTGGTGAGCTGGAAGAGCCAGATCGTCTAGATGATCTCCTCTGGTTTGGCGCTAATCTTTTTTGTGCTTCTTTTAACCTTCTATCTTTTTCCGCCAATTCTACTTTTGTTTCCCCCAACTTTTTTCCTACCTCCTGCAATGCTTGATTGGCTCCAACAAGAGCAATTCCTCGTTGTCGAAATTTATAAAGCAAGATACTAGCCACAACAAGTGTTACTCCTAAGGTTACTAAGGTAACAACTGTCTCGGTCCGCATGCAACCATATGATTGCCATATGCACCAACGTTCAGCACGCTCAGCAGCATATATATTTAAAATCTCTGTTATCCACCCTTCTACTTCGTAGGCACTGGCTTCGTTTATTATTGCATTAAGAGATGGAAACCGTTCGGTGAGCTTTTCAAGGACAGTATGAATCTGATTTGATTGGCTAACACTTAACACGGACGCCTTTAAGCCATTATTACCAAGATCAGATAGCAAAAAAGCAACAAGTTTGACGGAGGCATCAACATGCGCTGACTCATCTTCTACTACATCTTGAGCATACGAAATAATTCCCTGAATCATCCGCTTAATACTATACGTACCAGAAGAATATAATTCACGGCCAAGTGAGTCTGGTTTTATTGAAAACTCTTGGGTAAACCGATCCCCTAATACAGATTTGTAGCTTTCTTGCATAACGTTGTCTTCTGGAAGCATAGAATATAAAAACGCGGCGGTTAAAATAAGGGGCTTAGCTTTCTCTCGACCAGAAGTTGCTTGTAAGTTCTTAGCGTCACTAATTAATTCGGTAAACACATCATGATAACTTTTACCGTCAACAGAAGATATTATTAATAACACTAATATAAAAGCGAAAGAAAATTGCTTTTTCATAAGAAACATACTCCCCTATTCTCACATTCAAAGAATATTGTGCTCACATAAGCTATTCCTATCCTATCAGCTTTAAGCAAATTTTCAATTTATAATTCATATTAAAATTTATGAAAATGTGAAAGAGAATAGATTAAAGAATACGCACGATCAATAAGAAGTGTTACGGTAAATAAGAGACCACTAATCCTGCACAATAACCGCAACCTATGCAGCTGCTTTTGCGAGTAATTCTTGAAGTTTTGCATATAATTCATCAAACGTTGCATTACTGCGATTTTTATCCCATCCCGCTACTGATGCAAGCTTGTTTCTTATTTGCCTTAAAAGCCACTGGTACTGCGGTATCAATGGACAAAATTCATTGAGAATATAGGTTCGTGCTAAGAGCATGGCTTCAGCACTTGATTCTAATTCCCTTTTTTCCCTATTGGCAAGTTCGGTTACCTGTTTTCGTGAAAGTTGCTGCCAACTAGCAGCCACTTCTTGTTTCTTTTCAGGTCTTATAGGAAAAATTGCCTTAACAGGATACGTTGAAGCTTTTTGTATATCTTGGTACGCCCCCCACAGCTCCTTTGCCGTTTGCTTTGTTTTATTGTGTAGATACGCTTGATATGCACCCTGGTAATTAGTCCAAAAACGGTAATCAAGTGCATAAGCCGATAAGCATCCTCCAAGAGTAATTGCAAGCACTAAAATACGTTTCATAACCTATCTCTCCCAAAGCCTCTTATATAAACTAACTTTTGTATCAATGATGACAGCAAGATACAAAGTAAAATTAATCACTATATTATAGGCTTTTTTATATTTTATAATATATTACAATTATACAAAATATAGGTTTAATACGTAAAGACTTCATTAGCTGAAAACGCCTAGTATCAGCGCATACAAGGTTTACATCGAGATATCTCTTGGGTGCCCTCGAACTCGACACCGAAAAACATCAAGAAAAAGGGGGCAAATATGCCCATTAATTATAGATAAAATCAATAAAATCCGAACCGAACGGGTACTCTTCTTCACCGTTAGCTACTTGAGCTTAAGTAAAGGTTAATATCCATAATACAGGCTTTTAGCAATGAAGCCTGTATCTGGGCTAAAAATCCTTACCAAAATGTATATCAAGGAGTAGAATTAATAGAAAAACTCAGCTTTAAGCCAAGTCATCCATTGATTAATGCCACGATTTATGGATACTTCATATGAAGCACCGATACCGAGAATCGTTGGCGTACATCCTTCCCGAACCTGCCAGCCAAATACCCCGTAGAATGTATAACTTAACTGTGATGTGGTTGATGCTGAATTCAAATCTAAATCCTTACCTTGCAAGGGAGTATAATCTTCAGGAGGCACAGATGAACCGGTAAAATTATCAGTCATTGTTCGCGCGCGATTGGTATTACCAAGCCCCCCATCATCCTTTACTGCCGGTACTTCCTGCCAGTCTATGGTTAAATGTTCAGCCTGCCGAGCATAAAAGTTGTACCCCGCTTCTATGTTAAGACACTTATATCTATACAAAAAGGAGCTCATGACTGAGATAGCAAACCCAGGCTCAACCTGAACTTCCTGTGTATAAATATTTATCCCGGAGGTTCCACCAAAAACATCAAGGTCATCCTTCGCCTTATTCGCTTCTTGTTGAGTACGATACGAAGCAATATACCGACTAAACTCTTTATTTTTTAGGTCAAACGATCTAATTTGATGGTTACTAAATAGATATCGCGTGTTAAGGTGAATGCCGAGATCAATCGAATGCGCACTATGCTCCCATAACTTAATCCCCGTAAACGACCCATACAAGAACCCATAATGTCCATTGTTACCTACAATAGGCTCAAAAACATACCGGGCACCCGGGTTGTTTCCCGTAGGAAATACAAATCCAACATACCCTTCAATTTTTATATTATCAGCCGCAAGAGTCTTGTATCCGAATCGTACCTCAACATCGGCAAATCCGTCCTCAACTAAGCTAAATCGATCGTCAATTTTACCAAACTCCCAATTGGACTGACGAAACGCCTCAGTCATACTATCAACAAAAGGAGCATTATCAAGACCAGTGCCAGCGATACTACCTCCGCCTTTATTAAGAATAATTTCATCAAAACCCATAAAGTTTTCTACACGCACATATGGGGTTGAAACCTCCATCCACCAATTATCTGATAGTCGTTTACGCCACGCAAGGCCTGCGCCACTAAATTCATGCTTAGCCTCTACCTGAATACGACTTCGAAACGTATCTTCAACCGTTTGAATATTAAAATGGTCAGGTGAAAGATCACGAAGCGATACATTTACTGCACCATCACCAGCTACCAGCAACGACGATTTACCATTGATCATAAAATAACGAGCTATATCTTCCGAATTTGTCGATGCACCAAACAAGGGAACCACTTGTACTACGGACTGACAACCTCCCAATTCAAGTCGCGTGAGTGATTCGCGTTCAGGCGATCCTGCCTGAAACGGGGGCCGTAAAGTTAAAAAGGATTGACTTCGTGGCTGTGATAATAGGGAATGCACGCAAAAGACTACGCACAAAATGGTTGCGTAAATCCACATTTTCTGTATATGTATATTCATGGCATGTACCCCCCGAAAAAGCCTAGATGTCTTCATACATTTCTAGCACGTTGCCGTAAAAAATAGCAAGAAATTAATAGGGATCACATGATTACACGCATTAAAGGAACGCAAGATATACTGGACACACAACTGCATCTTTTTCTAATCAGTCAATTACGAACGCACTTGCAAAAGTATGATTTTACAGAAATCATTACGCCGATATTAGAACCAACCGAATTATTTAAACGGACAGTAGGAAGCCAAACTGACATTGTCGCTAAAGAAATGTATTATGTGCATGCAGGCGACGGGTCGCAAGATATTACGTTGCGCCCTGAAATTACTGCCTCAATGATGCGGGCATTTTTGCAAAGTGGTATTCAAACAACCCCATGGAGCGTCTATACTATAGGGCCCGCATTTCGTCATGAGCGACCTCAAAAAGGACGGTATCGTGAATTTTACCAAGTAAACATTGAAACAATTGGTACCTCCTCTCCTGCATATGACGCCTACTTTATTACGATGCTTGAACGATTTTTTCATGAACGACTCGGCATCGAAAACTATGCACTTCTTATTAATTATCTCGGTTGCAACAAAGACCGGGAAGCGTATAAAAAGAAGCTCTACGCATTTTTAACAAAACATGAAAAACAACTTTGTAAAACATGCCTCGTACGCAAAGAAAAAAATATTCTTCGTACGCTCGACTGTAAAAACCCGCAGTGTCGAGAACTTTTTGCTACGGCCCCACATATCACAGACTCTTTATGCACCGAATGTGAAAAAGAATGGAACCTTATCAAACAACTTCTAGAAGAACTTTCAGTTTCATACACTGTTTCACCTCTTCTCGTGCGGGGCCTTGATTATTACAGCAAAATAATTTTTGAGTTTGTTGATATGAGCGTGCTTGGTGCGCAAAATACCTTTTGTGCCGGTGGCCGTTACGAAACTATTGCAACCGCTCTTTCAAGCAAAAAGGACTACCCGTCCATCGGTGCTGCTATGGGCATTGAACGCATGGTGCTCATTTTAAAAACAATTGAAGACAAGCTCCCTCTGCCAGTCTCCCCACCATTACATGTTGTATTACCCCTTACTCAGGAGCAAGTACCACTATCACTTCTGCTGGCTGATGAATTACAAGCAAATGACCTATGCACTACAATCTATCTTGAAGGCGCTTCAATCAAAAGCATGATGCGTAAGGCTAATACTGCCGGTGCTGCCTTTTGTATTATCATTGGCCCTGACGAACAAGCAGGCCGCTATGTAACGGTTAAAAACATGAAAACAGGCACTGAAGAAAAAACACCTCTTGCAGAACTTATTACCACACTTAAATCGTAAAGAGAAGATATATTGAACGACAAAGATACAGGGTTTCGTCCCTACAAAATCTTTATATTGAACAGATGTTATTTTAGATGTGCAAGTATTTTTTTCTCTTGTGTGCGCATTGTTTCGTAGTCATCATCCCGCTCATGATCATACCCAAGGAGATGGCAAATGCCATGCACGAGTAAAACCCTTACCCGCTCATCAAATGAAACGCCATACTTGAGTGCTTCACGCTCTACATAAGGGGCGGATATAATTAGATCGCCGAGGTTCTTTTCTTCATTGTTTTTGGGCTTGATACGTTCCCCTGCCTTAAGATGGGGCCAGAATGGAAACGACAAGATATCAGTCGCTTTATCTTTGCTACGATACTGTTTATTGTATCCACGAATAGTTTTATCAGTTGTAACCCAGATACCAATGTCAAAATCTGCATACCCTAGAAAATCGAGTATCCTTTGTGTATCAGTCTGCAAAGCATCGGTATTAACCGGGATAGTCCGCTGAGTGTTTTTTATCGTTATCATAAAATCACAATCGCCCTATAGGCATCCCCAACCAACTCTAGCGACGACTTCTGACCTGGCAGTGCAATGGTGTATTCGATAGCAGCTGCCTTACATACTCCTTTTATAAGAGCCTCTTGCGAAGCCAATTCATGATGGACCTGTTCAACCTTTCCTTCACGTGTACTTGCAATAACAAGTTCACTTATTGGTACACTCAATGATAACTTATGATCACTTTTAAGCTTCCGCACCACGCTTACTACGGTAAGCAGATCCTCCATAAGGCTTTTAACTTCATGGTACTCATACTCAACTTGAATATCAGCAAATCGTGTCTGGTGAACCGATAAAGGTTGATAGGTATCCGTATAAATTGCCTGATACAACACTTCTGTAATATAAGGCATAAATGGCGCAAACCACTGTAATATACAGATACCGACATGATCAAGAGTCATCCGCATACTTTTAACTTCAACAGGATCATACTTATCAGGATTAAAAAGTTGATCTTTAATGAGTTCAAGGTAGTTATCACAAAAATCATGCCAAAAAAACCGTTCAACAACATCAAGTGCATGATGATATTCAAATGCATCAAAGTACTTTTTATATCGCTCAAACGCTTCGCTTGACCGCCCCAAAATCCATTGATTTACGGCTCCCTTAACGGGCTTTTGTAACGGCTCATTAAGGTACTCACTCGTATGCTCATTAATAAACCGGAATGCATTCCACAGTTTAATCATCAAGCGTTGGCCCAGTTTCAGTTGGGTTTCAGAAAACGCTATGTCAGCTCCTAAACTCCCTGAAGCCGTCCAATAACGCACTACATCAGCTGGATACATTTTGAGTAAGTTTTCAGGAACCAATGGGCTGTTGGCCCGTGACTTGGAAATTTTACTACCTTCAGGCGTCAAGACGTGTCCCGAGATAACAACATCTTTCCATGGAATTGCTTTGTCATGCATCCATGTTTTAACGATTGTGTAAAATGCCCATGTTCTAATAATATCATGAGCCTGCGGCCGCATGTTCATTGGTATAAAAGTAGACGGATCCCCATCGTATAATTCTCGACAAATATAAGGGGTCAAGGAAGATGTATTCCATGTATCCATAACATCCGTATCGGGAATAATATCACCGCAGCCGCATTTTTGGCAGGAGGTAACGGGCGGCTTTTCTTCTTGAGGGTCCACGGGCAATTGACTTTCTTCGGGTAAAATAACGGCAAGACATTCTGCACAGTACCATACCGGAAATGGAATACCATAAAAACGTTGTCTACTTAAACACCAATCCCAGCTAATATTTTCCACCCAATTAATGTACCGTGATTTCATAAATGCCGGATACCATGATATCGTGTCAGCCAATGATATAAAAGTATCTTTATAAGGCAATAATGATAAAAACCATTGAGGTAGTGCTATATATTCGATTTCTTTTTTACAACGCTCATGCGTGTTAACCATATGCTTTATAGGTCGCTGGTTTTTAAGATGCCCTTTTTCCTTGAGTACTTCGATGATAGCTTTCCGTGCATCCGCTACTTTTTTACCCTTCAAAAAGCCTGCACGCTCCGTCATACGTCCATCTCTTCCTATTGACTCGCAATAAGTAAATGAATGTTTTTTAAACCATTCAATATCGGTTGTATCACCGAAGGTACAGCACATAACGAGGCCCGTCCCTTTATCGGGAATCACTTCTTCATCAGCTATAATGGGAACCTCATAATCAAAAAGCGGGACCAAGGCCTTAGTACCTGCATACTTTTGGTAGCGCGTATCATCTGGATGATACAATAACGCAACACAAGACGAAAGAAGCTCAGGACGCGTTGTTGCAACCACAAGCTCAACGCCATCAGCAGTTTTGAAAATAATCTCATTAAATACTGATTCTACTTCTTTATCGTCCAGCTCTGCCTGGGCTACTGACGTATAGCAGGTCGTGCAAAATAGCGCTGGTTCTTCCTTGCGGTAAATAAATCCTTTTCGATATAGTTCAATAAATGAACCCTGACTCAGCGCACGCACCGATTTCCCGATAGTGGTATATGATTTACGCCAATCCATTGAAAAACCAAGCCGGCGCCACAACTGTTCAAAGTGGTGCTCTGTTTGTTGTGTTTCTTTCAGGCAAAGATTAATAAACTCAGTGCGCCCCAACTCATGAGCTCGCACCCCACATTTTTTTTCTACAAATCGTTCAGTGGCAAGTCCATTATCATCAAACCCATGAGGATAGAATACTGAAAACCCGCTCATACGCTGATAGCGAGCGATGATATCAGTATGGGTATATGAAAATACATGACCAATATGTAATGCACCTGACACCGTCGGTGGTGGCGTATCAATGCTCCATAAAGGACCAGGGTTATGCTCGGGGGCATATACTGCATTGGTATCCCAAAAGGCTTGTATCTTTTTCTCCGTTTCAAACGGGTGATATTTTTTTTCCATAATCTCCGTATATGAACACACATGTGGCTACTATCCTACCATTTTTTTTGTAAAAGCTCCATCGTCATACTAAGTCAATAAACTTCTATCTTAGTAAGAAACTGGTTACATGTGGAAGGCAGCTCGGTGTGATAATGCAAAAGCATCAACCTTCTTTGCATTACAGAAGTCCTTTAATTATAAAGAAAATCAGAGACAATAGATAACGGTAAGGCCACCTATCCCCCGAATAGCAGCTTTCAATGCCGCTTTACATAAGGATTAAAAGAACCTAAGCTATATATTACTCATAAACAACAATATAAAGGTGGTACATGAAATTCATATATCTCGCCATACTTCTCGGTTTGACTATCTATCAGCCTTTACTACCCTCCACTTTTGACCACATAGAAACTCAGCAAAACCTTACCTCTAACACTGAGCAAGAACCAGCGGTTATAAAGCATGTGCTTCCTAATGGATTTACTATACTTATTAAACAAACACACAACTTTCAACCGGTAGCAACTGAACTTTGGATCCAAACTGGCTCAAAGGAAGAAATAACCGGTGAAAAAGGGATCGCACATCTTATTGAACATATGCTCTTCAAGGGAACCACTAACTTACTTTCTGAAACGGATGTTACGGCACTTGGTAATCAATTGTCAGCCTATGTAAACGCTATCACAGGGGATGATACAACATCAGTTCAACTTCGTTTTCCTATCAGTCACTGGCAAGTCGCCATCCCCGTGCTTGCTGATATCATGGTCAATTGTACCTTTAATCCGCAGCATCTTAATTCGGAACTACAGACCGTGGTACAAGAACTACACATGTATCGCGACATGCACGAACAACAATTATTCCAATCGATGATTGCCGCAATTATACCTGATCATCCTTACCATTATCCTGTTATTGGCTACCGGCACGATTTATGGTCAATTGACATTGAACAACTTAAAGCATTTTATAAAAAGCACTATGTACCAGCAAACTCATTTCTTGTTGTAGTAGGTAATATTGATCCTCAAGAGGTAATCTCATTAGCACAAAACACATTTGGTACCATTCCCGCTTCTCCATATACAAAGAAAAAATTCCATCACAATAACGATATAAAAACACATGATGTTGTCCTATACCGTGACGTAGCAAAGCCTACTACCATGCTGCTTTTTACTATTCCCGGCAAGAGTGCATCAAGTTACCTTGATGCAATTTCTCTATTATTGCTTAATGATATTCTTATCGGCAATAAGGCTTCACGTCTTAAAAAAATTGAGGATGAGCTCGAGCTAGCTGATGATCTGAGTTTGTACCCTCTAAAACTTAATGACCTTGGATTTTTAATCTGCTCCTTCCAACCTCGTGATGATGACCATGAGAAGGTCATAAAACTTATTTTGGATGAGCTCATCCAAATTGCTACCCACGGCTGTACCTATGAAGCATTGCATAATGCCCTTACGGTATTTAAATCAAGCCATATATATGCACAAGAGTACAATACAAACCTTGCGAGCTATATTACTCAAGGTTTTAATACAAAGAATGATGAAAATGCCATCTTTCAACCAATACCAAATGATATTGCGCAATATAACGAAACAATAAAAACGTTTGTCAGAAACTATCTAAGACCAATTTTAGCTCACACTGGCCATATAGTACCCCTAGATAACGATCAAAAAAAACACTGGGAAGAGCTTGAACACGCTATTAACCAAGAGGAACAACGGATTGTTGAAGGAAAAACTCGTACCGAAGCTATCGAACCAGAACAATTTGCTAAGTCAGTCACTATTGATACCACGGCAAAACACACCTACCCAAAGCCCGATAGTTGGACTCTCCCCAATGATATTACCGTTCTTGCCTACCATAACCCAGATGTATCTTTTATAGATGCAACCCTTTTTATACAAGACAAGAATACAGAAGATATTAAGCAAAGCACCTTGTCGATGCTCGAAATGCTCATCATGGAAACTGGTACTACTACAAAGACTCCAAAAGAAATAGATCAATTTATTGATGCAATTGGTGCTCAATTTAGTAAAGGACTAAGTGCTGTTAGCTTGCGATGCATGAGTGAGGATATAACAACGATGGTTGATTTTATGCTCGAATGGCTTACCGCACCTCTTTTTGAATCCGAAAAGCTTGCTCTGATAAAAAAAAGGTATCTCGAAACACGTAAAAACTTTTGGAAAGAAGAGCATGAGATTGCGGACGCACTAGTAACTGACCTAATTGCTGACAACGGACAAGGAAGAACGTTTCCAGCAACCGAAACTGAAGTGAGTGCCATCACCCTAGCAGAACTTACCTCACTATATCACCGCCTTATACATCCACAAGGAACCGTACTTGTCCTTGTAGGTAATCTTGATTCTCAGCCTCATATTAAAACCCACCTCAATCAAACCATCGGAACGTGGAAAGTACCTACTCCAGCATTGGAAGAAGCGCAATGTAAAAATATAAAGGCTATTACACCAGAACGTGTTACGTATCACCTTCCTCGTTCACAAGCAATGATGATATGGGCAGGTATATCTCCTTCATTTCATGACAGTGATGCTCGGGCACTCCATCTTTATGGTGCCAATTTTAACGGGCGACTCTTTAAACTTCGTGAACAACATGGAGCATTCTATACCATTTCTGGCTCAACAGGCGCAGGGGGTCATGAGCAAGGAATAGTGAGTATTTCTACGATAACCTCTCCACACCGCATTAAAAAGGTAACCGATCTTATCACTCATTTTATCAGAGAGGACATTGAGCAGTTTAGCGAAGCTGATCTCAGGCAGGCTAAAGAAAGTATATGGATTTCTCAGGACAAAGTATATGCTTCAAATCGCGCCATTAAAAATACATTTTATTACTTATATAATCTGAATCTTCCTTTTGATTATTATGAAAAAAGACAAGAGTTATACGCATCGATCACCCTGAACCAAGTCAAAGCGGTAGTAAAAAAACATCTGAACCTCGATGTCATGAAGCTCATTATCGTTGGCCCACTAGGCGAACCGAAAATGTGTTCTACCAATCTCTTGATACCCGAAAGCTCTAATGAATCAGATAGCCTGCTATTAACACAGGACGATGGCCAGAAACAATTTCTTTTAGCGGGTATCAAGGAAATTTTAACCTAAAAAAGCCTGCCTATCTCCTCTACGCATTTTTTTGCGAGAAATCATGAATTGTAGTAATCTAATAAGCGGCAAATACGCAGTATATTGATACTCGAAAGGCTTTCCACGCATGATCGATGCTCTTTCTCAAGAAGCTATGCACCTGTGGTCTCAAGAAACACAAACCCTTGACTGGCATACTCAGCCGAAACAAACATTTACTAGCAGTCTCCCCTTTGCACATTGGTTTGACGATGGGATGCTCAACGCTTCCTATATGTGTCTTGATTGGCAAATCAAAAAAGGAAACGGAGATAAACCCGCACTCATATGGGAAAGTGAAACAGGTGACACCGCTCAATACACCTATCACCAATTACTAACAAAAGTCAGCCAGTGTGCTCATGGTCTTTCAATCTTAGGAGTAAAAAAAGGGGACGTTGTCATTATTTACATGCCAATGATACCAGAATCAGTGATTGCTATGCTTGCATGTGCTCGTCTTGGCGCCACTCATTCAGTCGTATTTTCTGGTTACAGTAGCACAGCACTACGTGAGCGCATTGAGGATACGGGAGCACAATATATAATTACTGCAGACGTTGGAGTACGTCGCGGCAAAAAAATACTTTTAAAGAAAGCTGTCGACGAAGCTATTAATGATCTAACCACCATAAAAAAAGTTATTGTCGCCAAAAGAGAAATGGAAAGCCCAATTACCAACAATAGTCGCGACATCACCTTTGACGATCTTTTTACCCAATACAAAGGTACAATTGACGCGGTACCAGTCGAATCAAACCATCCGCTTTTTATACTTTATACTTCAGGTACAACGGGAAAGCCCAAAGGAATTATTCATTCAACCGGAGGTTACCTTACCTACTGCCATGCAACGTTTAAGTGGACATTTGATCCACAACCATTAGATGTTTATTGGTGTACCGCAGATATCGGTTGGATTACTGGACATTCGTATGTGGTATACGCCCCACTTACCGCTGGCACAACGGTGTTTATGTTTGAAGGGGCCCCTGATTATCCAAACCCCGGCATTTGGTGGTCACTTATTGAAAAACATGCCATCACACTTTTCTATACGGCGCCTACTGCAATAAGAATGGCAATCAAGGAAGGAAATGAATGGCCAGAGCGGTATAACCTTTCAAGTCTCCGGCGACTTGGTACGGTTGGTGAACCAATTAATCCGGATGTTTGGGAATGGTATAAGCATCATATTGGACACGACAAGTGTCTTATCATCGATACGTTTTGGCAAACGGAAACAGGTGGGTTTATGATAGCACCTAGTATTAAGAATAATTTCAAACAAAAAGCAGGCTCTGTTACTTCTCCGCTTCCTGGCATCAAAGCAGATGTCGTCGATGAGGAAGGTAAAACTGTATCGGCAAATAAGCGTGGCCACCTAGTGTTCAAACAACCATGGCCTGGCATGGCACTTGGTATTTACGGTGACCAAGAACGATTTATTAAAATCTACTTGTCACCATTTCCAAGCTATTATTACACCGGGGATTATGCGCAACGTGATGCGGAAGGTGATTACTGGATTCTTGGACGCGCTGACGAAGTATTAAACATTGCAGGGCATCGCGTAGGAACTGCCGAGGTCGAAAATGCAGTACTTCAACATCCCGCTGTTGCCGAAGCAGCCGTAATTGGTACTACTGATACAATACGGGGGCAAGCACTCATACTTTTTGCAACTCTTAAGCATGAGTTTCAAGCATCAACGTCCCTAAAGCAAGAAATAGCACATACCATTAAATCGCAAATCGGCTCGTTTGTGCAGCCAAAAGAAATTCTTTTTGTTGAAAAACTACCTAAAACACGTTCAGGAAAAATTATGCGCCGTGTACTAAAAGGCGTTATTGAAAATACGGCACTGGGTGATCTTACTACGCTAGAAAATGAAGGATCAATTGAAGAGATTAGCACCCAGTACCATATACTAAAACAGTCTCTCACAAACCATCATTAACGGGGAACGAAGCTATGAAAATACTCAAAAAAGGTACCCTTGAGGTAATTTGTGGCTCTATGTTTTCAGGCAAGACTGAAGAGCTCATACGTCGTATGAGACGTGCGCAAATAGCTCAACTCAAAACACAAGTCTTCAAACATTCACTTGATCATGACCGGACCGCTACCGAAAGTCTCCGTTCTCACGCAGGAGATAAGCTCGCTGCTATCGCGATCGATACAAGTGCAAATCTTAAGGAAATGATATTAGATGATACACAGGTCATCGGAATTGATGAAGTACAATTTTTCTCACCAGAGCTGTGCATCGTTATACAAGAACTTCTTGATGCGGGAAAAAAGGTCATTGTTTCTGGCCTGGACCTTGATTTTCGTGGGGTACCTTTTGGTTGCATTCCACCATTACTCGCTCTTGCTGATAAGGTTATAAAGCTTAAAGCGGTGTGCATTATTTGTGGTGAGGATGCACAGTTTACCCAACGCGTTGTAGATGGCAAGCCAGCGAAATTTTCTGACCCAATCATCATGGTTGGCGCAGAAGAACGCTATCAAGCTCGCTGCCGTAGCTGCTATCAGATTGATAAAAAACCACAGGAAATTGAACTCGAAAGTTAAACATAAGTAAATGGACCAAACAACCATTGCGCGCAATAAACAGCGCAAACCCAAAAAGTATTTTCTGTGCGTACAATGCGGGTATACCACCCCAAAATGGCTTGGTAATTGTCCTGACTGCAAAGAATGGAATACACTTCGTGAAGAAGTTTCAGCGCCAAAATATGATGGGAAGCCTCTTGTTTTACAGAATCTTACAAACATTGACGAAGCAAATCAGCAGAGGATGGTATCAGGTATTCGTGAATGGGATCGTGTAACGGGAGGCGGGATTATTCCGGGCTCGTTTATGATCCTCACCGGCGACCCCGGGATCGGTAAGTCAACTCTGATGCTCCATATTGCTCAGGCACTCTCACAATCGCAAAAGGTTATTTATATTTCATCAGAAGAATCACTAGAACAAGTAAAATCACGCGCATACCGCCTTGGTTGTGAAAAGGCCCCTATACTATTTTCTGATCAATCAAACCTAGAAAGTATCATTGCCACCTCGCAAGAGCAAAAGCCGGGATTAGTTATTATTGATTCGATACAAAACTGTTATATATCAGACTCTCATCTTATCCCAGGCAGCATCGCGCAACTTAAAGAAGCTGCATTTAAGCTCATGCGCCTAGCAAAAGAAAGTGGAATAGCCATTCTCCTGAGCGGTCACATAACCAAGGACGGTCTCATGGCAGGTCCTAAAACTCTTGAGCACATGGTAGATGCCGTATTTTATCTACAAGGCGAAGACCGGTGGCAAACACGTGTACTGCGTGCCGTTAAAAATCGTTTCGGTACCGTCAATGAGATTGGGTTTTTTGAGATGCACCAGAACGGCCTTCGGGAAGTTCCTAACATTAACCAGCAACTTCTTACCGAGCTTGCGCATACCCCCGGCTCGGTACTAACAAGTTCAATGGAAGGCTCGCGACCGCTACTTGTTGAACTGCAAGTACTTACGATTGCCTCTAAGTTCAATTTCCCTCAACGCGTGATATCAGGCACGGACCAAACGCAAGTCGTTTTATTAACTGCCATTCTTGAAAAATACCTCCAATTAAAACTCAGTACGCAGGATATTTTTATTAAGATAAGCGGTGGCCTTAAGTTACGCCAAACAGGTGCTGACCTGGCTCTTGCACTTGGACTTCTTTCAAGTTTCTTTCAGCAAACTATTCCTGAAAAAACACTCGTGCTTGGTGAAATCAACCTAACTGGACACATTAAACCAATCAATTACATGCAGCTCTTTATCAATGAGGCAGAAAAGTTCGGTATCGAAAATCTCTTTGTTGCCCATAACCAAAAAATTGAAAAAACGTCCTGTTCAGTCAGGAGATTCAAAAATGTATATGAACTGCTTTCGTTATTTGATTAATGCAAATTCAATGTAATTTTTTGCAGGGTTCCGCCCCTGCAGCCGGCCAGGAGTTCCTCCTGGACCCTGTTGTATATATTGGCTTATGTGTACAATTATGGTTGTTTTTGTATTATTTGATTAATACTTTCCTGCGGTATAGAGCGCTCCCGCTCTCTATACCGCTCAGCAATTCACAACAAGCTCATTGAGCCCGTTGTGAAAACGCAAAGGGGAACACCCTGTGCGAAGACAACAACCAGCACCAATACATTTGTAGACAGGCCCCTTTGTCTAGCGTATTGATAAGATGCATAAGAAACCAACTACACAATAGTTGTAACTAGTTCTTCCTCTCACTGTTTACGTTACAAAGATGATGTACGACATATTTCATTTTACCATTGTTCATTCGTGAAAAAATACCTTAACTAATACCTTCTAGTTATTTTCTTACGTCGAAATCGCGGCAGCTATACAAAAAGTGATACAACGCTACTTAGAAAGCCGGTCGATTCTCCGGTAATGGTCCCAATAAACGCCGCTACTTCCTCATGTCCCTCAGATATTGCCAAATCGTAAGCTGTTTTCCCATCACTATTGACCAGGAGCATATAGTCTAACTGCTCCCTTTCAGAAAGAAATTCAATAAGAACCTGCACCATTTCTAAATCTCCAATATACGAAGCAAAATGCAAGGGGGTATTTCCATTAAGTCTCATTTGAACATAATCGAATCGTTCTCTCTCAGGCATAACACGTATTAACTCTTTTGCAATAGATGGATGTTCATTTGTCACTGAGAAGCATAACGCTGTTCCAACCTTTTTGTTCAACTTACGTAAGTACTGTGGCCTCTCGCTAGCAGGAATCGCTTTAAGAAGTTCGTTCACCACTTCCAAGTGCCCTCCAGCAATCGCAGTGTTTAGTGCACTGAATCTGGTTACATCTTTAGATTCTACCTTAACAACACTAAACCTTTCTGCCTCAGGTATTCCTCCTATAAGTTCCCTCACCATTTGTACATCACCTTGATTAGCGGCATAATGCAATGCACTAAACCCTCTATTACATATCCTCTGTACATACTTCGCTTTCTCTTTCTCGGGCATCCCCGCTAAGAGCTCTCTTACAATATGTGTATGCCCTTTAATCGAAGCAGCATGCAATGCTGTCTGCCCACCTTCATTCATTTTCTGTAAGAAATGTATCCTTTCTCCTTCACTAGGTACAACCTGCAAAAGCTCTTTCACTAAACTATCATGACCATTCCTAGCTGCATAATGTAGTGCTGTGCCAACCTTATATGTCATTGCCAGAAAATTGAGCCTTTGATCAGAAGGAATCACCGCCAACAACTCCTTTACTATCTCCATGTGCCCCTGCGCAGATGCAGCATGCAAAGCTGTCGGTCCAAATCTATTACTTACCAACAAATAATTCGCTCTCTCCTTATCTGGTAATACACTCAGCAATTCTCTTATTACTTCCAAATGACCTTTATACGCAGCAATATATAACACCGTCGTTCCTTTAAATGTCATTTCCAAGTAGGCTAACTTTTCTTCCGCTGGCACGTGCGCTAAAAATTCCTTAACAGCTTTTAAGTCACCTTGTAAGGCTGCAATATACAATTTATACAATGCTTTCCACTCCTCAACATGATCATCTTTCAAAGAATCCAAGTAGGCCGAGTTCCCGGCTAGCTCTTTGACTAGTACTTGAACAGTTTCCCAATGCTCCAAAACCGTGGCCATACGAAGTGCGGTCAATTCGTTATTATTGGCCATCATCAAAAATTTCGTTCTCCATTTCCCTTCAGGTAAGGATTGAACAAGCTCATTTACCACCTCGGCATGACCATGAGCAGCAGCAACATGTAATACCGTCACCCCATTATCGTTTCTCTTAAATAAATATTCAACCCTTTCTCGTTCTGGTACCCTTTGTATAAGCTCTTTTACCACATTTACATGCCCGTTACTTGCCGCCCCGAATAATGGAGTATGACCCTTTTCATCGGTCATCCGTAGGTAATCAAGCTGCTCACTTTCAGGTATCTGTTTCAGCAGCTCCTTCACCCCTGCCAAACAATCACGAATAGAGGCCATCATCAATAGGGTACTTCCACCAGGACCAAGCATTCGCAAACATATGGATTTATCTTCATCAGACATCCCCGCTAAAAGTTCTCTTATGACTTCTGCTTCACACTGTACCAATGCTTCCGTTAATACATTACCATCCTTTCGACCCCCTATTAAAATATAATCTAACCTTTCTTCCCTTGGCACTGCACCCAGCAACTCCCTTACCACTGACACATGACCTCCAGATGCTGCATGATTAAGGGGTGTCAATCCCAAGTTATCCATCATTTGAACGTACTCAGCTCTTTTATTATCAGGCATTGCAGAAAGCAATTCTGTAACTACAGTATCATGACCAGCACTTGATGCAAAATGTAATGGAGTGAATCCCTGCCTTGCCGTTTGTAAATAAGCTACTATCTGATTATCGGGTAATTCTTTCAAAATCTCTTTTACCCGCTCTATGTCACCCCGAAACGATGCGTCCCCTAACAGAACAGCATCTCTAAATGACACAGGGTTTTTCCCTATATCTTGCACGGAATATAAATTACTTGTAGCAACTACAATAAAAACAAATACAGAAGCTATTTTTCTTATCATTTCACTTTCTCCTATTAATTTTACAGAAATGCGATACATGCCCTGCCTTCTGCTGTCCATATAAGACACTGCTAAAATAACCAAAAAATGACAAAAACAGAAGAAGTTAGAAGCAAAGTATTTATGATTTAAGCCGCATCTAATACGTGATACCTATCTGAACACCGGCAGTATCAAAGAGTACGGCTCGTTTACCGTTAAAGCCGTGCTTGACCCATGCTTGAATTGAAGGACACCACCAGTTATTTGATTGATTTACATAGCGCATAGACCATATAATGCTATGTGTGGTCCAATCTTGAAGACTTTCTGCATTATTAGCAACCCGCGAATCAAACAGTGAGCTATCTAAGAACAACTCTCCTTCATGTTGGCGTGTATGCTGATAGGCTAAGGTAGTCGAAAAACCTTCGACTAATAAATCCTCAAAGGTCATAAACAACGTATAATGCTGTAAAAACCCTGGATTAAACTGAGTGTCTACCATTTGAAGAAAGGTAAGATCAGCCTGCAACTCGTCTGTTTTGATACGACGCTCACGACGTGAGCCAAATAGATTAAGAAATTCACCATCTACCCCAAGAGAAAAGCAACTGCCGTACTGCAATCCTAATGTACCGCCAAATATAAGACCAAGACCGCCATCATACCCAAGTGGAAGCCCAAAAATTACATTATTGCGGGTGCTCTTTCCTGTTGGATACGTAAGACCTCCACGCACACTAACAAAAACATCTTTAAGCCACTGCTTAGCTTGAGGGTAATGTTTATACCACCAAATAATACTCGCAATATCTCCGACACCCTTTTCTTTCCAATCACTTTGTAGGTCAATATTACCAAGCTGCTCAAGCTTTGATAGTAATTGGTTTATCTTTGCTTCAAAGCCAGTAGCCTCACTACTCACTTCCTGTAGCCACTCTATATTATTTAACTCCATTTCAAGATAGGGAACGTAAATGCCAAAGAGTACATTATCGGTAATTGCAAACCGCGCAGAAAACATCAAGTTGACGGGCACCCTAAAATCACCCGTAACCACAAGCGGCTTCAAACGTTCTGATTTTAAATTAAATAAATAGGACTCCAAATCAGCACCAAAGCCTTTGGGAGATCCTGAAAGAGATCCAGAAAAGTTTTCAAACTCATTCCAAATTTGTAAAACATTTACCTTCCGCCTAAATACATTTGAGTTTGCTTCAAACGCACCATCCACACGATCCTCAGGATCAGTAGCATACCCCTGTGTATTAAACGCTCCTTCATAAGCGACGTTAAAGTCAAAACATCGTCCCGGTGCGAGCGGATAAAAAAGTAAGAAATCATACGGTTGAAATAAGTTAGTATAAGGTACTGACGCAAGATGCATTGATATAAGCAGTAACCCTGCTGTGAGTCCCTTGAATATATTTCGCACTGAAATAGAGTCCTACGTTAAATTGCAATCAATATAATGTTCTCTTTCATCCCCATAGCATACCCCAAAATAAGCCTTTTTACCACAGCGCCCGCTGTTATAACCACCGACGGTCCAGATGTAGAGCATAGCAGGTTCGCCTTACGGGGAAAATCCCTCTATAGTCGAGCAGGATTGCATACTGAATCTAAAGTACCCATGGGCACATACGCCCATCCGTTTTTCTCTTGCATGTCATCTTCACGGCCGAGGACTTTACCCTCAGATTTTCCCTAGCAGGCTCGTTGAGCCGGATGGAGATTACGTAGCGGTATAAAGTACTAATGCGCTCTATACCGCAAGAAAAGCATTGAGCAAGGAGAGAAATTACCAGTTAAAATGAAGAGACACGTAACCAGAGTGAACAATGAGTCAAGGATGAAATCCTTGAAGACACCAACAATTATCTATGAATTTTTGGGAGGGTACTCAGCTTGTTCAAGCCAGCATTGGTACTTTTCCTTAATAAATCCCTTATTGTTAAGCGCCTGAATTGCGTTACGAACAACAAGGGCAAAGTCTTTATCAGCCTTACGAACCGCCACGCCAAACTCCTTCAACTGTTCCTCGGGCTTTAACGCAATTACCAGACTTTGAATAGATGGATTATCTTTCTTCAATCGTTCATAGACAGCAGGCTTAACTAATAACGCACTCGCAGTACCATCAGCAAGTAAGCTAAGTAGAGATCCGTGATTGATCTGTTTTACTTCACAAGGTGCCCCGGCTCTACGCACAATTTCTTCTATTTCAGAAAATGCCTCAATACCAACCATAGGTGGCATAAGACACGAAAGACTTTCCAGTGTTAGCTCTTGGCCAGAGGTACATGCAAGAGGCACTTTATTTAAAAAAACAAGGTGTAAATGATCCAGCGGCACCTCAAGATACGGAAACATTTCAATATCTGCGGGCACATCCGGACTAACATATTGACCACCCATAACAAAATCAACCATTTTCTCTTGCAAGGACGGCAACAATATATCCTGACTTATCACTTTAATAACTAATTTTTTCTGTAAAGCTTGAGCAATTTCTGTAGCAATATCAATGTCGAGTCCCTGGTGACCACCACCTTCTGCCATCACATGAGGAGGCGCGTAAGAAATCGTGCCAAGTACTATTACGGGTTCAACATGCCGCACAGACCGAAAGCTAACGAGCCATGTCGCCGCAAGAGCTAGAATCAAACCAGTCAGCAATATTCCTCGCCGAGTTATCATTTAATTCCCTTTCAATCAGTAGACCATTACAACTTCCACCCAAGCTTACCCTGTGGGAATATTATCATTGTACCATAGTAGAATTTATATACAATAATAGTAGACCAATAGAAAAAAGATTATTAAATAACTCGCTCTACATTTTTCAACAAAACCCCCTAGTTAACTGCTTATGCAACACACACCCCTCCTTGCATAAAAATTAAAGGGGAATCTTGCTCTTGACACCCGTCAGGGGGACCAACAGGACCAACTAAAACGCGCAACATGTAATCCTCATCTAATAGTGCATGAGCCGCCTCTTTTACCATTGCTAGTGTTATTTCTTGTAAGTGCTCAATTTGATTTTGATAGTAATCAAAGGGTAAGGCATACCGGTTGAGAAGTAAAAATGTATCTTTCAGTTTCTGGTTTGATCCATAAAACTGATCATATCGATATGCAAGAGTACGTCGAGCATTATCAAGCATGTCTTCATCAAAATGTTCTATATCCTTTTGAATAAAATCAATCAATTCTTGTGTAGCCTCTTGGATGTCGGCTGGGGCAATAGCAATATGCACATAGTATGTAGCTGGAGCATTTTTTGTTATTTCATGTACGATATTTGACTCAAAAAAATAAAACAAGCCTGATCTCTCCCGAAGTTTGTATAGCCGATTTTCCAAGCCAGCATCATAGAGCTTGAGCGGCAATAAACGTGGGTCGTCTAATGTTACTGACTTTCCTCCCAACAATAAAAAAACTTGTTCATGATTTGAGTGAATCGTTACTCTCCGTGCATGCGGCGAATTAATGATAAACTTTTGCTGCTCAGAAATTGTACGTCCCGTCCAGCGACCAAATGTATTATCAAGAAGACGTATCAATCTTTCGTCATCTCCATAATCTCCAACAATACTAATACTAAGACCATCCGGCGAAATAAATTCACTATAGCCTTTGTAAATCTCATCTAAGGTAACGTTTTGCAAATACGTTGGATCGGGAAGTTGCAACCTACCAAGTACATTCTTTCCGAAGACCAGGTTTCTATATAAATCAAAAAGAACCAAGCGCTGATTGTCAAAAAAACCACTCCACTCTAAGTTTAAAAGATGTTTTACATAGGCAAGAGTATGCTCATCAAATGTTATTTCAGTAAACCATTCGGAAAGGATAGCGATAACTTCGCCTATATCTTTACCCATACAGTAAGAATCAAGCTGCCAAATAGCTAGCTCATATTCAGCACCAAAATTATCAAGTGAGGCATGCAATTCCCCTCTCGTTTTATTTGTGGTACCACTGTTAAGCATCATCAATCTTAAAAGAGCAAACAAACCAGGTTGTTTCACTGGCTCATACGTATGATCAGCCTTAAACCATACCCCAATACTTACGGTAGGCACAATATCATTTTTATACAACAAGACCTTGATTCCATTCGCTAGATAATACGTATGGGGGCTCGGATAAGTTCGTTCCACCTTATGTGAAATATATACCTTATCCAAAGCACTTTCATCAACGTGTGACTCAAAAGAACGACCTTGGATAAGGTTGGCATCTTCTCCCATCCTGTCTTGCTGCAGCTGCTCCAATAAATCTTTTTCGCCGAAAGGCAACGGCTGCACTAAACTAATGTAAGCACTATCTGGCTTTAAAAAGGTATTAACAAAATGCATGATTTCTTTATTGAGTGCAGTAGCGTTATGCGTCTCCATATTAAAAGGGGTCTTCTCATCATATCCGTTAGCATAAAAAAGGCCCGTATAATATGCTTGATTATTATTTAGTTCAAGTTTACGATAATAATCAACTTCATAATGTGCACGTGCACGTGTAAGCTCTTTCTCTGAACATCCGTGATTTCTAATATGATCAAGCTCTGCAAAAATAACGTTAATTACATTGTTGATCATCTCTTCATCAAATGTTTCAAACAAAAAAACATATATATCACTTTCCTGTAATCCAAAAATACTGCTCGACAACTGACTCACCACATCGTATGTCCCTATCAGCTTTTGTTGCAATCGCGCCGATCTACTTCCGGTGAGTATTTCGTCCAAAATATCTATTACATAGAGATTATTTTTGGTAAAGCCAGGTATCTTGAATCCTACCATTGCACGAAAAAGCCTAACATTACGATACAATACAACCGTGGCTTTCATAAGCTCATTACTCGTATGGAATGACTGCTTTTTATAATCTCTTACGGCAGGAATATGAGAAAAATACTCTTCAACATGAGCTATTGCACGGTCAACACCAACATCGCCAACTATGACCATAAAGGCATTATTCGGTATATAATGCTCGTGATAAAATGCTGCTGCATCTTCCGCACGGAGATGCCACAAATCGTGATTATATCCAGCAATTGGGTGCCCATAAGGGTGATCAGAAAATACATTCGAAAGAAGCAATTGCGCAAGTTGGCGCCAATGATCATCATCATACATTCTTAACTCATTGGCAACCGTTTTTAGTTCGTTATTAAAGGCCTTTGAGTCAAAATGACACTTAGTAAAAATGTCTGCTAAAACAGGAATACTTTGGCTCCAGTATTCTATAGGTAAATGAAAATAAACACGGGTATAATCATGGCCTGTGACCGCATTATAGGTCAGTAATAACTCTGAATGGACAAGTGATTTGGTCCCAATATCAAACATATGCTCAAGAAGATGAGCCACACCCTTTTGATCCGAGATCTCATCCTTTGCTCCTGCTTGTATCCATAGCTCTACTGCCACATTTTGGAAGGTATTATGGGTTGGCTTTACTAAAAGCGTAAAGCCATTGTCAAATACATGTTTGACAACAGTACCCTCAGTATAATTACCCGATAAAGGGTCTTTCGGCATCTCAGCACTTCCTGACATAGCAGTAACTGGTAGGCCAATAAATACATAAAAGAGAATCAATACCGCGTTCAAAAACAATAACAACATGAATAATAGTGGGTAGATATATGGGTAGATATATTTGACCAATTTACGACTATTAGCCAAAAAGTCAACCTATGATCTCCCTGTTTTCTTCCAAACGCCACACATTTAAAATGATTCTGCTTGTATTTTTCGCTGCTTGGTTTATACTATATAATCATTGTTTTGGCATAATCGCAAGTTCATTAAATAGAGGAATACAATGAATACGAAACGCTTTTTAATCTTGGCAGCAGCGCTACTGACATTTTCTTCGTTATCGCCTATACAAAAGCCAATCAGCCATACGTATGGCCCTGGCTTATACGGATTTATTACCCGTGCTATAAGCTCATACTCAAGCATAAGTGTTGCTAACTGGGCTTTAGAAAGCGCTAATCCTGACTACACCAACCTTAAGTATACGAATGAAACCATCGCGGAATTTTACGCAAAACATGTTGTAGAGCACTCACCGCAATTGGCCAACATTCTTCTCCAAGTTAATGTCATGGTTACCTTCTGTCATATTTTGATGCAAGCTCTCAAGTATGAAATGGGCCATCAACCCGGCTCTCCATATGATTCGCACTTTGACCTTGCTCATATGTCAGGCATGGATTTGTTTATTGCCTTTGACGCATTAAAAGCTGCTTATCAAGGCTTTGTAGCGCTCGAATACATTGAAAAACCGATTCAGGAGTATATTCCTGCGGCTCTTGTGTCTCTTCTGGTGGGATTTGGTACCGGATATACCAGCGTAGCAATTGGTGAATATGTCGGAGAAACACTCTTTCAACATCCTCTTGCAATAGTTACGACCATCTTTACTGTCTTTATTACCTTAAGTTGGCTTGCGCATGAATTCTTCTTTGCAGCAGGCGAGAAAGTGCTAAAGGATATCGTTGGTATTGAGACGAACGCCATCACTGATTGCTCGATGTGCCAAACTACCTATCAATTGGGAGATGATCTTGCCTATATTTTAGGCTGGATATTACCTGGTATATTTGCTGTATGGAAAAGTAAGTATCTCGTAAAGACAAAAGAAGCATAAATCTTTCCAGACTCAATCCAAGACCAGCCTCCCTTGTATAAGCTGGCCGGGACCTACTCTGAAAATCGCTTCAAGTATAGTGTTTCTTGCGTCTTTTTTTGACTAAATTCCCCGATTTGGTAATATGAATATATTAAATATTTACCAGCGCCGACTGTACAAAATCAGCGCATACTTTACTTAAATCATGCAATTACAGTTTGTTGAATCTATCATTACATCTGTCATGTTCATTTGTGCTTATGGCATATCAGTAACCCTTACTGAAACAGGCCAAGCGTGGGTTGCTGCCAAATTGGGAGACAATACTCCTAACATGGCGGGATGGAATAGTCTTAATCCATTTGACCATATGGACCTGATAGGAACAATTTTAGTGGTTATATTTCATATTTCCTTTGTAAGACATGTCCCCTTAAGTCCTTATAGCCAGCAAAACCAGTCTCATCCTATGGTACGTTTAGCTACTATTTATTTCTCGCAATCTTTCTTTGCGCTCCTGCTTGCTTTTGTTTCAATGACCTTCTGCGTCATACTATTTGGCACGCAAACACTATCTTTCGTTTTCTCTGATTTTCTCCATACTATTCCTGATAGATCAACCTTTGCGATTCTTTTTGGCTTACTACTTTATGCGATGGTAGTGTACAATATTTTTATGGCGGTTTTCGGATTTATCCTCAATGGTCTTTGGCTCTACATTTCTCACGTCAATCCGACATTCCTCCAACAGTACTCGCCTATGACTGTATTATTAGGAACTATTGCAGTGCTCTACGTACTCCTTCTGATATTTGAGCGACCACTCCTTATTCTTGCTCATATATTTATCAGATACGGCGCTCTTCTTATAAGCTCTCTATTTGGAGTAGCTTAACCTTTCTGACCCATAAGCTTCTCGCTCTTTGTTTATACTTCGAACTTGTTTGGCCCCCAGTTTGTTTGGTTCCAAACTCGTTTGGTTTGGGGGAGGATTCATGTTACGCTATAAGGGTTCCCCTAACTTTAAAGGCATCAACGATGGAATCACTAAACAAACTTACTAGTGGCACAAGCGCCGTTATCCCTAAAGAAGATCTTATTCAAAAGCTCAAATCGGGAAGAAAGCTTAAAATTAAATTAGGTATCGATCCAACTTCTCCCGACCTTCACCTTGGCCACGCTGTCGTATTTTCAAAGCTCAAAGATTTTCAAGATCTTGGCCATGAGATTATTTTTCTTATTGGAGACTATACTGCACGCATTGGTGATCCCAGTGGGCGCTCAAAAACACGTCCTCCACTTACTGATCAGGAAATACAGCACAATTTCCAAACATACCTTGAACAAATTAAGCACTTACTTGATACCGATAACATCACTATTCGCTACAATTCTGAATGGCTTGATAAACTCACGAGCAAAGACTGGCTTAACTTATGCGGTAAGGTTACCCTTTCCAGGATTATCGAACGCGATGATTTTGCAAATCGTCTTAACGCACAACAACCGATTGGAATGCACGAACTTCTTTACCCACTTTTACAGGGGTACGACTCAGTAGCACTTGAAGCAGATGTTGAACTTGGTGGCACTGACCAAACGTTTAATTTGCTTATGGGGCGTCATTTACAGGAACACTTTGACCAAGAACCGCAAGTTATTATGACACTGCCTATCCTTCCTGGTCTTGATGGCGTTGCTAAAATGTCAAAATCACTTGGTAACGCAATTGGCCTTAGTGAAAAGCCCAGTGAGGCATACGGTAAACTTATGTCTATCTCAGACAATCTTATGTGGACCTATTTTGATATCCTTCTTAAGACACCTCAAGCAGAAATTGATAAATACAAAGCTGCTGTTAAGGCTGGAACCAAGCATCCGATGGACTTAAAAAAGGAAATGGCTTTTAAAATAATCGAGAAGTTTTGGAATCAAGACGCCGCCACCAAAGCCAAGGAAGCATTTGAAAATCTTTTTCAAAAGAAAAACTTTGAATCTGCCCAAAAAGTCGACTGTAAAAGCCTAAGCGATAATGAATCTCTTTGGATAGTTGACCTACTCAAGAAATTGAATTCTGTTGAATCATCAAGTGCCGCTCGTAGGCTAGTAACCGATGGGGCAGTAACCGTAAATGGCACTAAGGTAACCGATTTTCACGCCGACATCCTTCTTAAGCCCGGAACCACCATAAAAGTAGGTAAGCATAAGTTCTATCGCCTTGTATAATCGTTTAAATAAAACAACCCTATATTTCGCTGACAACAAAGGGTACTATTTCTTTTAAGAAAATAGTGCCTCATTCTATATCTGATTGATTAGTAGGTTTTCAAATAGAAAAGCTACATACATAAATATTGCTTTTACACTTTTCAGATAGGTAGACTTATGAGTGAAAAAAAAGGGACACCTTACAGAAAAAACTGTATATCTCTGCATTATATAGAAACACAGTGGAAACTGTAAGAATTAATGAGCAGATTATATTTAGGGGGCAGTAGTATGAAACCATTCGGCAAGCGCATTAATGATACATTACCAAAAGAACTTCCGATTATACCGACAATGGATGTCGTGGTTTTCCCAAACATGATTGTTCCGTTATTGGTACTTGATGAGCGCATTATTAGTGGCGTCAACAAGGCAGCTGAAAATGAATCGAAAATGGTGCTTTTACTTGCTTCTAAAAAGCAAGTATCAAATCCCCAGGGAGTAATTGGCACTAAGGACCTGTATGAAGTAGGAACTGTTGCTTCAATCATGCGTCTTATTAAGCTTCCAGAGGGTGGAGTAAAAGTACTGGTGCAAGGGGTAAAAAAAGCGGCAGTCAAAGAAATTACTGCCGATGAAAATACTTTATCAGCAGAAATAGACTATATGCCTATGAATCCGGAAGAAAACTCTACAATGCTTGCTGAGCTGATTAGTAGTATTAAGGCAGCTGCAGAAAAAATGTCTACCACGGGCCAATCACTGAGTCCTGATTTTTATTTAATACTCTCTAAAATGCAAGATCCTGAGAAAATTGCTGACTTTTTACTTTCGCATCTTACACTCTCAATCGAACAAGCCCAAGCACTGCTTCAAACGGCAACGTACGAAGAGTTTCTTGAAAAGCTCTACGAACATCTCCTTCAGGAAGCGGAGGTCTCAGAAGTTCAAGAACGCATTAAAATGCGAGCCCGTGACTCGATGAACAAGTCCCAAAAAGAATTTTATCTTCGCGAACAACTGCGTGCTATCAAGAAAGAACTTGGTGATGATGAACTTGATGATGTTGAACAAATGAAGCTACAAGCAGACTCGCTCACTCTTTCTGATGAAACACGCACTGAGCTTCATCGACAAATCAATCGCCTTGAGAAAACAACACCAGATTCTATGGAAGCCTCGGTCATACGTACGTACATTGATTGGTTCCTTGCGCTTCCCTGGAATAAAGAGACAGAAGACAACTTTGATCTTGCTCGGGCACGAGAGATTCTCGACGAGGATCACTATGGCCTTAAAGAAATAAAAGAACGTATCTTAGACTTCATGTCCGTACGCGCACTGAAAAAAGATAGCTATGCGCCAATTCTTTGTTTTTTCGGGCCACCAGGAACTGGTAAAACTTCACTCGGTAAGTCGATTGCACGGTCGCTCGGTCGAGAGTACTTTAGAGTTTCACTTGGTGGTGTTAAGGATGAAGCAGAAATTCGTGGCCATCGCCGTACCTATGTTGGTGCAATGCCTGGACGATTTATACAAGGCCTTAAAAAGGCTGGTTCTTCTAATCCGGTTATTATCATTGATGAACTTGATAAAATTGGATCTGACTTCAGAGGAGATCCATCAGCAGCAATGCTTGAAATTTTAGACCCGGCGCAAAATAAAACCTTTTATGATAACTATCTTGGCGTTCCGTTTGATTTTTCAAAAGCAATCTTTATTGCTACCGCAAATAGCCTTGATACTATCTCAGCTCCTCTACGTGACCGTATGGAAATTATTCAGGTATCGGGCTATACACGTGAGGAAAAAATGGCTATTGCTGAACGCCATTTAATACGACGAGCGCTGGAGCAAACGGGACTTGAAAGTCACAATATTACTTTCTCGCAAGAGGCACTTGAACATATCATTTCTTACTACACACGTGAGGCTGGCGTTCGTGAATTTGAACGTCTTATTAAGAAAATGTGCTGTAAAGTAGCTCGTTCCGTCGTTGAAAACTCAAAGCCACTTTCACTCATTTCTAGACATACGGTTGAAACGTCCTTTGGTCCAAAAAAATACCCAGAAGATGATACTGATCGTAAAAGCTATGTTGGCGTCACAAACGGCCTGGCTTGGACAACAGTTGGTGGTGAGCTTCTTAAAATCGAAGCGGTCGTAGTGCCGGGACGGGGTAAGCTAACCCTTACGGGACAACTTGGAGATGTGATGCGTGAATCAGCTCAAGCAGCTCTTAGTTACATTCGGGCGCATGCTGAACAATTTGGTATCCCACATCGTATGTTTACCCAATTTGATATTCACGTACACTTACCTGCTGGAGCTATTCCAAAAGATGGGCCTTCTGCTGGTATAACTATTCTCACATCGATTCTATCTGCCTTAACGCAACGTCCAATTAATGCGGACTTTGCAATGACAGGAGAACTCAATTTGCGTGGAAACGTTATGCCAATAGGCGGCGTAAAAGAAAAACTCCTCGCTGCAAAGCGCAATAATATTTCGCATGTTATTCTCCCACGAAAAAACCAAAATGACATGCAAGGTATTGAAGAAGCCTCTCGAGGACTGAAACTTATTTGGGTCGAGCATGCCGATGAAGTTATAAATAAAGTATTAATGACAATGCCAAAGTCATTGGAGCGAAAACCGGCACAAGGCAAAGAAAAAATGCACTAACTCTCTGTTGCATGGGTTAATCGCCCATGCAGTAGGAATTTCTTCATCTAAAAAAGGCTCATCCTAAGTTGCACTTAAGGTTTTTTGAGCAAGAGATCTTGGTCAATCTACTATCCCGAATAGCTTCTAGGTGTATCATCACAGCACTATAAAGGCCCTAACGCTTAGGTGTAACCCATTGGTTATCCTTAAGATAAAAGCGCCATGGTGCATGCACATTTCTGGAAATGCCTATACGTGTTGACTTGATGATTGAACTGGAACTACAGTGTGGATCAGTAGTAACAGTCAATGGTGAATTTTGGCAAAACAAAGGAATATGATTGTGCGCCAATCCCAGACCAAGCGCCTGTCCCACTTTGCCTGGCCCGTTGGTAAGATTAAATCCTTCAACACTACCGCGCCGTTTATGGATGGTTTGCAACCCTTTTAAAGGCTCAACAGCTCTAATAAGAACACCCCCTGAGGTTACGCCTGACTCCCGTGCAACGATATTTAAGCAAAAGTGAATGCCATAACTTAGATAAACATACGTATGCCCCACCGGTCCAAACATTGCGTCATTGCGCTTTTTTTTACCGAAAGCTGCATGGCTTGCCGCATCGTGCTCGTCACCATACGCTTCAGTTTCAACAATACGAACAACTATGTATGCATTGTCTAAGGTACTGAATATCAATTTTCCCAGAAGTTCCTGGGCAACCAATTCGGTCGAGCGTTGAAAGAATGATGTTGGAAGAATAGTTTCACTCATAGACTGATTCATTAATCTTCGCCTTATATATTCACTGTTTTTGAAAACTGCCTATTATTACCTCTACCATCATAGGCCCCAACTTTCAAACCAAAGCTCACAAGCAAGAAAATGCATAAAGGGCCACATATTTTGCACCGCCCCATGGCGTACATCGTTAATGTGCCTTTCAAGCTTATCTCTGTCAACGAGGCCTTCTTTAACCATAAGACCATCAAGACAAAGCTCCTGAATACGAGACAGATTTTTTCGAAAGCTTACAATAAATACACCTGTGGTATCCCCTTTACGCCGACGCCATACAAACTTGTTTTTTCTAAACCGATTCATTGCCCTTCTAAACGGCAAGCGCGTGTACCCGTTACCAAACAACTTAAAAACCGGAACCGATAAGACACATTCGATAAGTGGCTGTGAAAGAAATGGGTGGATGGTTGGTTTTCCTCTCGCATAAAGACCGGGATCAACAGACACAATCGCCTTGTGCATCGCAAGAACATGCTCAGCTTTTCCTGGTGGTAGTTTCTTCAAGGCGTCAGTATAGTCGGGAGTATACATTGTATCTAGGATAGTACCTTTTAATTTATCGTTCATCCATGGATCAATAGTTGCTCGTTCATCAGACATTGCACCGCGATAGTATTGGCCAATGTACTGTAACGATCTGCGTGCGACTGCCCACAATGGCATGCGGTACTGGGCACTCATTTCCTTTATCTTTGAAAACAAACCACGTGAACCTACACATAGCCAATAATCCGCCACGGCCTTAATGGAAGGAGGCTCTAAAAATAAGTGATCCCCACCATGTCCACTAATATAATCAAAGTCGCCAGCCTCATGCGCAATTGCCCCCATCGCTTGAATTAATGATGCATCAAAGGATGCCGGGGTTGGTTTATTAAGCCGCACCGATGACTCACCCTTTTTGACTGGTGATAAATGCTTACTCCAATCTATATGCACAAACTCTGCTCCACAAAAATCCGCAACTTCGCGTGCAATTGAAGACTCATCCGAAGATGCAATCGCAGGATGGCCAAAATTAACCGCAATAATACGTTTGTCGGGCATCACTTCACGTAACATCATCAACACTGCCGAAGAATCAATGCCACCAGAAAGCTCTACACATGCTCCCTCTGTCCCACTTGTCCATGCAGACATTGACAACTTAAACTTCTCAACTATTTGACTTTCAAGCTCCTCTTCCGAAAGACTGCTGTCCTGACAAAAGTGAGCTGGATCCCAAAACCGTTTTTGAGTTGGCTCATTATCGGGATGCAGTGTAACTGCACAACCGGGAAGTAATTCAGTAATGCCTCTCAACGGCGTATTGCATGACGGTGCACCATCATGAGCAATATACGTGGAGACGTACCCCCAGTCTATGGACGGCTTGGATGGTAATGCATCAAATATATGAGCAAGCTCAGTTGCAAAAAGTATCCCGTCGATAGTAATCGTATAAAAAACAGTGGCTAGCCCTTGAGGATCCCTTAATAATACAATGCTCTGTTTGGTATTATCATAAATAGCCAGAACATAACGTCCCCAATATTCTTTACTTAACGATGCACCTTTCGTTGTACATACTTGGTGCCAGTCAATAGCAGTGAGCCTTGCAGGTTTACCAGTGCTCCGCTCAAATAGTCTTCCTACGAGTATTCCCTGATTGTGGGGAAGTACCTCAACACGCTCAGCTAATGATTCTCCTGAACGTTTACCAGCCGTTAGATAATAGGCAACGTTTGTACCCTCCCCCTTTATGCTATGGGTGCTTATGTGTCCACACTCACCTCCCTCAAGCGTATCTTGTAGGGCAAATCCCTGCTTAATATTCTTACGCCATATACCTCCGGCAATTATTGGCATGTACTTCCTCTATTTTTTATATTCGCTAAAGATTGGTATTCTCAACATAATAGAAAGATATTCTCTAACCTGTGGCGCATCATTAATCACTTGGCCCTCTATTTCAGCCCAGGCATGTGCATAAAATGGCATTCCCTGTACGCCAATCACAAACGAGGAATGCCAGCCTTTTTTAAGCGCCATCAACACATACGTCGCCGCCCACGCAAGACAATAGATTTTTTTAGGAAAAAGTGTGGCGGCAGCATCAATCGCATCTGCAAGCTCTTGCTGCTCCTTTTTTGTAGAAGTTACCCTAGGTATTTGACGTTCTTGTATTACCTCTATCCTTTTAACAATACCCTTAATGCCTCTTCTTTTTATGGTCAGCCACACACTGATGATCATAAAAAAGGCTTTTATAATCAGTCCCTTTCGCGCTTTTTTAAATGCTATAAATGCGGCTTTGGTATCCCATTGGTAATCAGCAAGCCCCCCCAGCTGTTTAGGTGTATTAATAGCGCACCTATTTTTAACCGCACTCGTTTGGATAAATCCTTTTTCCGTAAAAAACTGAATCGAATCATTTATTGCTTTAATATCTATGTTTGCATCTTGCGTTGCGGGAATGAACGTATTTTTATTTTCAACAAAATTGGTTGTTAAAATACGCTTAAGATTAGCTGCTCCGTCGCCTGTCACATTAAAATATTTATCATGCTCTAAATCAAGAATAACAATATCGCCCGCGTATTCAGCAGCATACGTATACGGTGTTAGACAAAAATACATTTAGTCCTTATTTGTATAGAACTCATCCATTATAAAAACAATCCCAGGCGTTATCTCATACACAGAGTATATGTAACAACAAAACCTGCAAACATTATACCGCTACGGCTCTTCCCTTTTTGCCTTTTCGATGGTCCACTTGAGCTTGCTGCCATAATGCAAAGTAAGTCCCCTCGCTTTTCATCAGTTGAGAATGCGTTCCTATTTCTTTGACGGTCCCATTTTCAAAAACAATAATTTGGTCGGCATGTTTGATTGTTGAAAGTCTATGAGCAATCACAATCGATGTGCGTCCTTCACGAGCATGTTCAAGATGTTCCAGAATAGTTTTTTCAGTGTTCATATCAAGTGAAGATGTTGCTTCATCTAGAAGTAAGATAGACGGCTTACGCAGTAGCATGCGTGCAATACTAAGGCGCTGTTTTTCACCACCTGATAATTTGATACCGCGCTCACCAACCATGGTACTGTACCCTTCCGGCAACGACGTAATAAAATCATGCAGTTGCATTGAGGTCGTTACCGCAACAACTTCATCAAATGGAATCTCAAGGCCATAGGTAAGATTGTATAATATCGTATTATTAAACAAGGCAATGTCCTGCGGTACAATGCCAATATGATCGCGCAAACTGGTCCGACGCACCGTTGCTATATCAGTACCGTCAATGCATATCCGCCCGTGTGACGGCTCATAAAAGCGTAATAACAATCGTACTAATGTCGTTTTACCCGCTCCAGTAGCCCCAACAATTCCCACAACACTTCCGGGAGCAATGGTTACTGTTATTTCATTAAGAAGAAGGTCTTTGCCTGGATAGCCAAACGAAACATGGTCAAAAACAATGGTACCCCCAGAAACGGTAAGAGCTGGTGCGGTACTATCGTCAGATTCAACATCGAGCGCAAAAAGTTCCATTAGCCCCGAAAGACGTATAAGCGAGCGTCCAATTTGGTTGAATGCGTACGCAAACATTTGAACCGGATTAATGAGTTGTAGAAGATAGGCGATAACCATTGCAAACTGGCCAACAGTGATGGATTGATCACGATACATCATACTCAACATTACAAGAAACAAACCCAAAAGCCCGCACAAAATCGTGTTTTGTACAAAACGATAAAATGCCATGCGCGTTCCCGCACGATTTGCCAACTGCTTACGACTTTCCCACGCATCCTGAAACCGCTCTTTTTCAAAATCGTACGTATTAAGATAGCGAATAGGTTCAAAATTGATTACGGTTTCAACCAAATGTGCATGGACATCATTTTCAGAGGTATTAAGTTCTCTAAGCACTTTCACATACGACCGATGGAACCAAACCGATACGGCTATATATAACAAAAATCCTGCAATGAGTATAAGGGCAAACGTCAGCGGGAAAAAATATATAAAAACACCAAAAATAAATAAAAACTGAAAAAGCATTGGCAATATGCCAATGAGAACCGTATATAAAAGCGTCTGAAGCGCATACAACCCTTTAGAGATTTTTTCCGAAATTGATCCTGGTTTTTGCTCAAGATGTACAGCATATGGCAATCGATGAATATGTTTAAATGCCTCTACCCCGAGCGTGCAAGACAAATGTTCGTATACCTGCGAAAATAATTTTTCCTGTAACGCCTCAAATAAGATAGCCTGAACTCGCACAAGAACATACGCACCAATAAGACTCAAAGGTATGGCGAAAGTAAGCACGCTGCCATTGGAGACACTATCAATAATGCGACCGTAAATGGTAGGCGAAAGACTGAAAAAAAACTTTGCTATCAAAACACATACAACCGAACCAACCAAACGTAGCTTGGTCGACATATCAACTGCACGGTACAAAAATTGAAAAAACCAAAGGTAATTCTTTAATCGAAAATCCATTAAAAACTCATGATAATAAATCATATACAGTCTATTTAAGTATACCGGACATTGTAAAAATGAAAACGGGTAGAGGATTTTGAATTCTTGTCAAAACAAATATCATTTTAAAAAACAAAATTTCATTTACTTAATTGTTCGTAGATTTGACTAAAAAATCCATTTTTATGTTGACCTCTGCCAGACACTTATTATACAATGTTCAGGTGACTTTACTCAATTTAGATAACTTTACTCAATAAGGAGTATTTTATGAAAAAGCAATTCACTGTTAGTGTAACATTTTTATTATCTAGCTTTCTAACACTAACGGCTATAAAAAATCCCAACAATATCAATGTAACAAGCCTAAGTAATAAAGAAGGATTTATGATTCAAGGCGTAGCAAACGAACTATTAGGCGCTACGGTCAGTTCAGCAGGAGATATCGATGGAGATGGAATAAGTGACGTAATTGTAGGATCGTACGCCGCTAACCCTAAAGGACGTAAAGGCGCAGGAGCTGGATATATTATCTACGGGAAAAAGAACGGTTACACTAAACCTATTAGCCTTGCAAATCTAATTCCTAGCGAAGGGTTTATCATTCAAGGTGCTCAAGCAAATGATGGTGCTGGATTTGTTAATTCTGCAGGAGATGTCAACGGCGACGGCATCAATGACGTCATTATAGGGGCTAGCACAGCTGGACCTAATAACATGCCAGGCGCTGGAGCTAGCTACGTAGTATATGGCCAAAATCACTACCATCCTGCATCTATCGACCTTGCCTCTTTAAGTGATAGTCAAGGTTTTATAATTCAGGGTGCTAACCCAGGAGAAAGATCAGGTAATTCAGTAAGCTCAGCAGGGGATGTAAATGGCGACGGAATTGATGACGTCATTATAGGTGCATGGGAAGCAAGCCCTAAAAACCGTGAACAAGCAGGTGCTGCATACATAGTGTATGGAAAAAAAGGTGGTTATTCTGGACCAATTAAACTTGCAGATTTAAATCCGGATCAAGGATTTATTGTTCTGGGAGCCGCTGCAGGAGATGTATGTGGTACTTCTGTCAGCTCAGCTGGCGATGTAAATAATGACGGAATCAAGGATGTAATAGTAGGCTGCACCAGAAATTGGGAGTCCTCTGCCAACCCCGGCTACAGTTACGTAGTTTACGGCAAGAAGGGTGGATATGCCGGTTCAATTGACCTCAAATATTTAAATAACTACGAAGGATTTATGATGCAAGGCAGTTTAGCCGGAGATGAATTGGGACGCTTTGTTAATTCAGTAGGGGATGTCAATGGTGATAGCATCGATGATATTATCATCGGCGCGCCTGATTTTGACCTCAACAGGCAACAATATTCAGGAGCAAGTTATGTTATTTATGGTAAAACAGGTGGCTATTCTGCACCCCTTTACCTATCTTCTCTAAACTCTTCTACTGGTTTTGCCATTCAGGGTGCCACACAGGCTAACTACGTCGGCTTTTCTGTCAGTTCAGCAGGAGATATCAACGGAGACAAGATTAAGGATATTATTGTAGGTGGATATGGTGCCGGTAGTAGCTACATCATTTTTGGCAGAAAGAATGGTTACTCTTCACCCATCAACACTTCTGCGATTAATGCAACGCTTGGTTTTACCATTTTAGGCACAAACGCAGGAAACTTTGGCTTTTCTGTAAATAGCGCTGGAGATGTCAATGGTGACGGTATTAATGATGTTATTGTAGGAGCCATAGATATAAACAACCAAGCTGGCGCAGCCTATGTAATATATGGCAGACATTTAAGCTAGATAGAAGATTCACTAGTATTAGAAGCTTGGCACTGGATAATTGGACTCTTAAACAAAAAAAATTAAAACCTTAAGAACATCCTTGAATCAAAAAATCCTACGCTAAGTGAATATTAAATCTTTTAGGGTTGACAGCAGTAACTTGTCATACTAAGATTTGTCAGCCTTAGCCATTTTCTAGTAGGAGAAAAAATCATGAAAAATCACTCGCTTCTATTTACCGCACTATTGTTAACATGCACAAAATCAATATTCACACAAAACTATAACAACCCTAACAATATCAACTTTACCCATTTTAATGCCTCCCAGGGATTTAAAATGATTGGTGTTGCTGACGAAAGAACTGGCTTCTCTGTTAGTACTGCTGGCGATATAAATGGTGATGGTATTAGTGACATTATTGTAGGTGCACCAACTGCAAACCCCAAAGGACGTAAAGAAGCAGGAACCTGCTATGTAGTTTACGGCAAAAAAGGAGGTTACTCTGAGCCTCTTGAACTTTCAAATCTTGAGCCCCATGAAGGGTTTGTGATCCAGGGTGCCAAAGCAGGTGACTGGCTGGGAAATTCGGTAAACTCGGCTGGAGATTTTAACGGTGATGGAATTAACGATATTATTTTAGGAGCCTATAGTGCTAATCGCAATAATATGCTCTCACCCGGAGTAAGTTATATAATTTATGGTCAACATTATTATCCAACATCAATTGATCTCGCTATTTTACAGAGCAGTCAGGGATTTGCAATTCAAGGTGCACAGGGATACGAGATAGCAGGCAACTCAGTCGATACCGCAGGCGACTTTAATGGCGATGGGATTGATGATGTCATTATAGGTGCGCCGGGAGCAACCCCTCAAGGAAGAGCTAGCGCAGGAGTCAGTTATGTAATCTATGGTAAAAAAGGAGGATATCCCGAAACAATAAACCTCAGCAACTTAAGCCCAAGCGTAGGAATCCCTATTCAGGGAGCTTCTGCATATCAAACCTGTGGTCAATCTGTTAGTTCTGCAGATGTGAATGGCGATGGAATCAGTGATGTAATTGTTGGTTGTCCAGCGGACCGCAATATGCCAGGATCTAGTTATGTAATTTATGGTAAAAAAGGCGGCTATACTGGAACAATCGATCTCAAGTACTTAAGTAAGGATGACGGCTTTTTGATTGAGGGTGCCGAACAAAATGACCAGTGTGGAACCTCCGTAAGTGGAACAAAGGACGTCAATGGAGATAAAATTGATGATATGATTATCGGTGCTCCAAATGCTAATTTGAATACTCCAGGCATCGCATATGTAATCTATGGCAAGGCTGGTGGATACACCAATCCTATCTACCTTGCGTCTCTGAATGCAACATTAGGATTTACAATTCAAGGTAATGTTGGCGGCGCTGTTAGCACAGCAGGAGATATCAATAACGATGGGTTTAATGACATCATTGCAAGCGGTAGTGATAACGATTATTTAGTTTATGGGAAAAAAGGCGGTTACTCTAATCCAATTAAAGTTGCACATCTAAATGATACACTTGGATTTACCATATTTAATGGAAGTGCTTCAAACTCAGCTGGTGATGTTAATGGCGACCAAATTAACGATATCATTGTGGGAGAAAACACTGGTGGCTCAGGAGCTGCGTATGTCATTTATGGTAGCAAAAAATTTAGCCCCATCAATTAAACCTCACCCTTGTTTTAACGCACTTTTGCCACTGTCAACCTGGTCGCCAACATGAATAGCTTGGTCCCAATAAATTAGTCGGGTCTGATTTTTTTAGCACCAGCTTGTGAAGTCACCCAAGGGTTCTAACGTAATTTTCACGGGTACGCTTATTCATTACCGCAAGAATTGTACAAATACCTTATATTTTCCTATAATCATGAATATGATACTTCTATGACCATAAGGTTCTCATGTCTACACCGCAACAACAAACAGGAAACATAACAAAAGTCAGTAGTACCATTGTCGATGTACTCTTTCCTCTTGATCATATTCCTCCCATTAATAACGAACTCAATGTTCATGTACCTGGTACTACCGACATTCCAGAGCATACAGTAGCACTAGAAGTAGCCCAACAACTTGGGGATGGTATTGTACGTTGTATTGCACTTGATAGTACTATCGGTATGTCGCGAGGACTGGACGTAATTGATACGGGTAACCCTATCAAAGTACCGGTTGGCCCCCAAACGCTTGGCAGAGTATTCAATGTCCTTGGCGAGCCCATCGATAACAAAGGCGCACTAAAAAAACCAGTAACTGAATGGTCAATATATCGAGAACCGCCACCACTTGTAGAACAACGCATTTCTCAAGACATTCAAGAAACGGGCATTAAAGTCATCGACCTTATTTGTCCTTACTTAAAAGGATCTAAAATTGGCCTTTTTGGGGGAGCGGGTGTCGGCAAAACAATCTTGGTCACCGAGTTAATTCGTAACATTGCTGTTGAGCATAAAGGTGTGTCTGTATTTACTGGTGTCGGCGAGCGAACACGAGAGGGTAATGAGCTTTGGCTTGATATGCAACGGTTCAAAGTACTTGATAAAGCAGTACTCGTATTTGGACAAATGGGGGAAATGCCCGGTGCACGTTTGCGCGTCGCTCTTTCAGGCTTAACCATGGCTGAATATTTTAGGGATGAAGAAAAAAAAGACGTCCTACTGTTTATCGATAATATCTTCCGCTTTGTTCAAGCAGGCTCGGAAGTATCAGCATTACTTGGGCGGATGCCATCAGCGGTTGGTTATCAGCCAACTCTTGCTTCAGAAATTGGCGCGTTTCAAGAACGTATCACCAATACCATCAATGGTTCAATTACCTCAATTCAGGCAGTCTATGTACCGGCTGACGATATTACTGATCCTGCGCCTGCAACTACCTTTATGCATCTTGATGCAAGCACGGTTCTGTCTCGTAAACTCGTCGAGCTTGGCTTGTATCCAGCAATTGAACCTCTTGACTCAAGCTCTAAAGCACTTGCTCCTGAAATAGTTGGCGAGCGCCACTATAAAATTGCTCGGGAGGTGCAAGCAACCTTACAACGGTATAAAGAACTGCAAGATATTATTGCCATCTTAGGTATGGATGAGCTTTCTGAAGAAGATAAAACACTGGTATACCGCGCTAAAAAAATACAAAAATTTCTCACACAACCGTTGTATACCGCAGAGTTTGCAAGCGGTATTCCTGGATCATATGTTCCACTACAAGAAACCCTTGATGGGTTTGAAAAGATCGTCAATGGTACGTGTGACCATATTCCCGAATATGCATTTTACATGGTTGGCTCACTTGAAGAAGCATACAAAAAAGCTGAACGCTACAAAGAGGATGTAAAAGCGTAATGGAATTTGCCATCATCCGTCCCACTAAAACTATTACCCACCAGGTTAATTGGATAGAGTTAGAAAGCAACAAGGGCAACCTGGTTATCATGCCGGGACATGCGCCAACTTTTCTTTTAACTAAACCACAAAGCACCGTTACGTGGGAGTCAACCGCTAACGCCATTGAATCACTCACCATTGGTTCGGGGATTGTACACGTTGACCGTACCAAAACAACGTTAATAATTGATAAAGAGTAACCATGACAAATAGCCGTTTGACAAGCAGTCGTTTGAATAACCGCCGTCTTATTGGCCACATTACAAGCGGAAGCCTGAGTGAAGGCTTCACCATGCGCGTCAGTCCACATATTGATGTACAAGAACTTAAAACGGGTAGATTTGTTGCTATCAAGACCCCAAACGAACAATTTTTTTCTTTGCTTACTGACTTACAGCTTGCTGTCACTCATCCTGACATACTTTTATATCCGCCAGGAGCAAATGAACAGCTACTTAAGGATATTGTCCACTCAAAGGATATGTATGCAACGGCCATTTTGCGACCACTCCTTACGCTGAGTCAGCAACAAAAGCCTGCGCCAGTAAAAACCATACCGCATCATTTTGCACCGGTTTATGAAGTAACGCGAAGTGATGTTGCTCATATTTTTGGTGATGAGCATGATGCATCTCGCAGCTACTTTAACATTGGAAATCCGCTTGATATGGATGCGCCTGTTTGCATCAATCTTGATAAGCTTACGGAACGAAGCTCAGGCATCTTCGGTAAAACCGGCACCGGTAAAACATTCGTTACGCGTCTTCTACTCGCTGGTCTTATTAATAACGACAAAGCAGTAACGGTTATTTTTGATATGCACAGTGAGTATGGCCTACAAGCACGCAAAGAATCGTCATCAGAATCATTTGTTAAAGGTCTTAAGACTCTTTTTGCTAATAAGGTGGCTCTTTTTTCTCTTGATCCTGACTCGACACGCCGACGCGGTGGTATGCCAGACGTTGCTATTACATTAAATTATCAATCTATTTCAGTAGAAGATATTCTTTCTCTACAAAGCGAACTGAACTTACATGCTACTGCTTATGAAGCGGCTCATCTGATTGCAGCAAAGTACAAGAAAAAGTGGCTAGAGGTACTTCTTGCGCAAGGAGAAACACTTAAAGAATTTGCAAATGAAGTTGGTGCACATCCAGAATCAGTTGCTGCACTCTACCGAAAACTTCGCCAGATTGAACGGCTGCCGTTTTTCTCTCGCGATGTTAATGATGATGTGGTTACCCAAATGATGGAGTATATAAACAAAGGCATCTCGATTATTATCGAGTTTGGCAATTATACATCATCGTTTTGTTATCTGCTGATGGCAAACATCATCACACGTAGATTACACACCCTTTACACTGAAAAAACTGAAAAGTTTCTTGGGAGCCATTCCCCGGCGGATGAGCCTAAAAAATTAATCATTGCTATTGAAGAAGCACATAAATTCCTCAATCCACAAGCAGCAGCTCAAACTATCTTTGGCATTATCGCACGTGAAATGCGTAAGTATTACGTATCACTCCTAGTTGTTGACCAGCGCCCATCAGGTATTGATGCAGAGGTTCTCTCCCAGATCGGTACCAAAGTTATTGCCCAACTTAATGACGAAAAGGATATTAGTGCTGTGCTGACCGGAGTATCCAATTCCGCTCAATTACGCTCAGTGCTTGCATCACTTGAGAGTAAAAAACAAGCCTTGGTGCTTGGCCATGCTGTACCAATGCCTATTGTCATTGAAACCCGCTCATACGATGAGGCATTCTACAAATCGCTTCATCCGCATGTTGAAGGCAATGCAAGTCATTTAATTGATGAGTTGTTCTAAGCGTGAACTTCATTGTTAGTAGTATTCTTAAAGAATCAAATATTCCTTACAAACAAAAAACTTACAAACTTATCTAATCTTGACGTTACTTAAATTAGTTTGATATTAAAAAGTATCTTGTTAGGGTAGTGTTTTGATGGAGATATTATGAAAAAAATGATTTTTACCCGTCTTCTAATAACTATTTTATTATCGATTACTCTGAATCACCATGCACAAATGGATGATTTGTGGCATTTTGGAGTAGCAGAATCAAACAACCCAACTACAGGGCATCCTGAGAACTCTAAAAGCCTCATACCGCAAACTCTAGAACTTATGTCCCTTGATGATGCCAAAGCTGCGGGCATTCCTCAAAAAAACATCATAACGCCTGAAGCTTTAGCTCAAGCTCTTGGCGTACCATCTAGTATGTTTGAAAATTTACAAGGGGCAAAGTTAACGCTTAACTTAACCTTGAATCCGTTTTGGATAGAGGTAAGCAAGATGCTTGGTTCAGCAGCGCTTTCATGGTTCTTAGATATATTTTCTGAAAGTAGTAAGACTATTGATTTTCATAAATTGTTAACACAGCTAATGGAAGAAATACTAATCAGGATGGAAGCAATTATCGACCAACGCTTTAATGAGTACGAAATCGATACACTTCATTATCATATCCAAAGTATAGTTAGAAACCTTAGAAGCTTCGAAAATACAGGGTCTGAGCAGCTTCTAAACCAAATAATAGTGGACGTCAATGACGCCCTGGCTTATTTAGAGAGCCATTTTTTAGCAAAGGAGAAAACCAATAAGCAGCTTTTGACTCTCTGCTATGAAACATTTTTAGCTTCCCTTGTAGTTTACGCTCACCAATTAAAAATGAAATACGAGTTTGATGCAGGTCGGTACCAAAAAAACCCACAACGAGTCAGAAGGTCATATGGCGAAATACAGGAAATTAAAGATTTCATGCAGTCCTTCGTTCAATATACCTTTATCAAAAAAACACCGGAACATATAATTACTCCTAAGAGAATACCCACTTTAGCTCAGGCATGGGCCAAATGGATCCCTGAATATTATTCGGAAGTTAAAGAGAAGGGTACATTTAAGGAATCGAAGAAAAATAATACCTATCCATCTGCAAATCCGAGTTCCACAATTCCTTTAATTTTCTCCCCTGGAAGTATAATTCCTCAAGTCAATCTTCCTAACATACCCATGGGACAATGCTTTAGACACAAAGACAGAGAGTGCCCAGCAACTGTATTTTCTTTTACGAGAAAATTCCCCGTATTAACCGAAAATGTATGTTGTTTTCAAGCCTTTGATATTACGAAAGAAAAATACGGCAATTTTATAACTAGTGTAGTTAAAGACATTGAAAAAGATTATCTCATACCTATGATCAACCATATTAGTTCTCCTTTCTTGAAGCAACAAATCTTCCTGGCAATGATTGAAGATGTATTTCACGGTGAGCTAAAAAGTCAACGAAAACCAAACTATTATGAATTAAAATATTTTGCAAATAAAGTTAAAATCAACCAGCAAGCACCCGAATATACTAAGTATTGGGAAGGCAACAAAAGTAAAATAAGAAGTGAAATAAGTTCAATCGTTGAGATATGCAACTCAAACGACCTAGATTATCATTGCGATGCAATTGAAACATGTCCAACTTCAACAAACGCTGATTATGTATGCTGTCCACCAGAAGCTTGTCCATGCATTCGACCCGACCAAAGAAACTGTTGTCCTTGCGCCAAACCTGGTAATAAGCCTTTATGTTGTGAAAACTTCGAAAATTGACTAGCACTCGACTCAAACTAAACAAGTTTTTCATCAATAGTTAACATTCATGCCAGGTGGCAAAAGAGGTTGAAGGTATTTATTAAATCGCCACAATCTTTCGGTACGGTATGCGTTGGCAACCCTATCCCAAAATCGTTTATAACTAATTCCCTTTAACTTAAATTCCCCAATGGGCAGTATGTGCTCAGCCGATATATAACGCTGGATCTTGTCCATATCTCTAATAATAAAGTCCCTTCTATTTTCTATAACCAAAAACGGCACATGCTCGGGCAAAATAACAGCATCATACGCATTATCATTAACCAGTTGAAGATAATGAGCAGGAATGCTTCCTGTAAAATAGGTAAGATCATCAAAAAACATCAGCGGAGTACGCGGTGTGGATGTATCTCTTTCTTGGGCATATCTCTTAATTGAAACAAAAAGGCCACCTCCCCTTGCTTCCATTGCAGAACTGCTTGCTTGTCCCTGCAAGAAATCATTGAGATATCGGCGACCACCGCCGTGGATAATATCAATCATAGTTTCGGGTGCAACCCCATGAACTTTAGCCCATGATTGAAATTCTTTATCAGCAGAAGAACCTTTAGATTTTTTATTCGTTGTTTCCAGTGCTTCGTACGCACGCAAGAGTGCCGATGCTACATCAGTTGGATCCGGCCGCTCATTAAGTAACGCCATTCTCAAAAGAGTACAATGTGGAGAGTTAGTCCTTACGGCCGTTGCATCAATACCAGAAAAAAGACGATACGCAAGATCCTGAAGTGCTATTAATTGCGCTTTTTCCGTACCGTTAGCAAGTATCTTTCTCACCTTAGTAAAAACTGAATTAAATCGTTCATTAACACTAACAAGAGCTTTGTTGTAATCAAGCACATCCTCGATTGATCTTTCATCAGCACATTCACCACCAAGACAGCTGTATGCTTCCCATTGGCCACCTTCATGTGAAGGCGCTTCAGCTTTATGGTTATCTGAACCAACCAAGACAGGAATACATAGAAACGAAACGATTGAAGAAAGTAATATGAACTTTTTCATCTTAGTGCTCCTTTTTACTAAAACCAATCAATATATTTATTTCCAATTGTACCAAAATTCACAAATAAGTCCATATCTGAGAAATTCCAATCCCACCTTCAATGAAAAACAATTATAAAAAAGACTGAAATTATATAACTCTTATATAAACAAGGCTTTTTTCACATACATACACCAAGCAATACGAAAATTCAGCTAGCCATTCATAACAACATAGACTAGACTAGTGGAATGCGGTCCATATTTTAATGAATATTGAGGTTTTGAAAATGGAATTAAGAAATCAATTAATGACTACAACATTACGTAGTCCGTTTTTCTATTACACGTCAGCACCGGACATTAGTCCCGAAGCTGAGAAATATCTACGTGAGGCGGACACGTATTTTCCCAAAAATGACATTCAGAAAATTACGGAGTGCTACAAAAAAGCGCTCGAAAAAAATCCAGAGTCTTCTTACCTTCTAAGTAATATAGGCACTCTTCTTGCCATTCAGGGCGCTGTGAGTGAAGGTATAAAACTTCTTCGAAAGGCAATCGAACGCAATAATGCCTGCGTTGCTGCGCATCACAACCTTGGCGCTATTTTACTGAGCCACGGCGTACTTGAAGCTGCCCTTGAGCATTTGCAAAAAGCACAAGAACTGGAACCCAAAGAAGCAAACGCTCAAAAAACAACAACACATGAACTTGAGCCGCGCAAGGCAGCTATTTGTAATAATCTTGGGCTTGTTTATTTACATCTTAACCAGTTGGATAAAGCAGAAGAATGTTTTGAAAAAGCATTGAAAGAAAACCCTAACTCTGAGTTTGCTGCAAACAACCTTGGCTGTATCGCTTATGACAAAAATAACTTTGATAAAGCACTTTCATGGTTTAGCAAAGCACAAACCATTAACCCACATAATGTTTCTACTATGAACAACATGGCATGCACCTTATTTTTAAAAGGTGAAACCAGCCAAGCAATCGATTTATTATATTCGTGCATGGACCTTAATCCGCAAAATCGGGTTGCTTACTTTAATCTTGGGTTTATGGTATACAATAAAAAGCTTATACCAACCGAACAGTCATCGACTGAACAGTCAGCGACTGAACAGTCTTCGACTGAGCAGGTAAAAACTGAACAATCACAAAAACAGTAGAGCTGTATGAAAAAAGGACGCGTAGCCCTCATTATTCTCGCCGTTGTTCTTGCCAGCTATTGGTACATGAGCCAACGGCAAACATCAAAGGGAGAAGTCATACCTAAAACACTCATTGTAGGAACGTCAGCCGATTTTAAGCCATTCGCTTGCATACAAGACGGCACTATTGTTGGTTTCGATATTGACGTTATCTATCATGTAGCCAAGAAACTTGATGTTGAAGCTGTAATAAAAGATATGCCGTTTACAGAACTCATCCCTCAGCTACAACAGGGAAACATTCAGGTTGCCGCTGCCGGTATAACGCCAACAAAAGAACGTGCAGAGCGCGTACTATTCACAAAGCCTTTTTTCCTTGGAGATCAACTTGTCATTCTCAGTAAAAAAGATCCTCCTATAACAAACCTCGGTGAGCTTACTGGTAAAAAAGTGGTGGTCAATGAAGGATACACTGCCGATCGGTATGTATCTAAAATGAAAGACGTTACTGTCGTTCGAGTACCCACAGTTGCCGAGGCATTACATGAACTAGACAGTGGTCGCGTAGACGCTCTTGTTAGCGGAGCACATTGTCTTGAACCTTTTTTTAAGCAGTACGATAAAAAATTATTTAGTTTCCTGACACTCAAAGACACGCAAGAAGATGTTGCACTTGCCATTGCTCCACAGTATCAGCGACTGGCTAGCCGCATCCAAGTCGCTCTTGACCAGATGGAACGCGATGGTACCATTGCATCACTTAGAAAAAAATGGCATCTTCAGTAAAACGTCTATAAAATTTTGTAAAAAAAATTAAGTAATTATCCCTTAACTATGCCGTTTATTTACTGAAGGGTTCACGAGTCTTGACAATGAAAGAAATGATTGCTAGGATCATCCCTGAGGTATTGTTAAATACGTATGATAGAAAAATAAATAAACGTCCCTAAAAGAGCAGTACGCAAGTATTGTTCACCCCCTAACCCTTCAGCTTGGCTCAGTCCCAGTTGAAGGGCTCTTTTTTGCAGACCAAATAATACGAAGTTTTTGTTTTTTATCCCGTTCAATCACGCATACTTTATTACCGTTTTGGTGGAATATACTTCCTGTTCCACAAACAGAAGGTGTCGCCGCAAAATTAAATGGATCACGTACGGAAGAGCTCGTTGGAGCATACAAGACAATTGAAAACACCCAGAGCATGACAAAGGTAGTAACACGAAAAATCTTACAACGTTGGATCACCATATTAAATACCGATTAAGGATTGTATGTTTAACGATCATGAAAACCTGCAAGATGAAGTTTGATATCAAGTATTGTAGTATCGCGCCTTTTAACAATTATATCTGATAGCCAATATTGTTTTTTATTAGTAAAGGACTCGAGAAAAGTACACAGTGCGTTATACGTTCCACTACAGGTAATAGCTATCCAATTTTTAGGGTGTTCTGATGTTGTATATGAACTAATTGAAAGACCCATTTGGTGAAATTTCTCCAATATTACTGCGCTATCCATTCCCTCAACTGAATAGCTTTTTTGTATGCCATCATTTGTGTTTGCTTTAAGCATTTTCTTATTATGCTTAAGGTCATTAACTTCGTCACGCAGGGTACACATCCGTTCAATAGATTTTTTCATATAACAAAAGCCTACTCCTAGAATAAGAAAGGTCAGCACTGCGGTACCTATATACCGTTGGCGCTGACTCCACAGGGCGACTGCATACAATAAACGTTTTCGCAATGGTCTTTTCCTTTTTTTACAAAAACCGCTCATTAAGGTATCAGTCTAACGCCGCTTTAGCAACCCGTTTTCTAACCGCCATTCTGTTAGAAAACTAGAGGCCACAGTTACAGCTTCTATCTATTTCTATTGTACTCCTTTTGACGGAGGGAGATCCCCTTCGCCTTACCACACCCGGCTCATTGAGTTGGGTTGTGGTGTGCATTGCAGTGAAAAGCGCTTCACTCTTTACTGCTAAACAGAATTAACACCGAAACTCCCAACAAAAAGAAACTTCCACTAGAACCAACTATCAGTCAACAGGTCCAGGACACCGTCCTGGTCGTCTGCAGGGACGAAACCCTGCATCGCATCTCACTACTCGCAATTAAAAACATGCGCAATGAAAAAACTAACACTTGATTTTCGCAAAAAAACACCGGTATGGTGAGCACAATAAGAATTTTCCTAAAGACAGCGTGGAGTACAGAGTCATGAGCATGAGATCTTTACTCGTCATTGTGCCAGCCCTTTTATCCATAGCACGCATGGACGCGCAAGAAGCTACTGGCTCAAGCGAGACATTTGGCAAATGCGCCACTACGGCAACCAAGCGTATAGGGTGCATAACAAATGCACAATACGAATCGGGACAGCTGATGCCTGATGCAAGATTAGCAGGTTATCAAGGCCCACTTATTATCAAAAGTTCACCGCGCACTAAGCAATTTATTCCTTTTGCTACAAAAACTGTTTCTCAACGTGGGCAACTCAGTCCCACTCTCAAAGCGCATGCCGAAGTAAATCATCCAGAAGGAGGGGCGCTCTTTCCTAATCACAGTGATCTTGCCGGTAAGCTTAATGCCATGATCTCTACGATAAAAAAAACGGGAGCCTTTGTTAACAACCCTCAAATGAAGCCGCCATACCCTACTACGAGTGGCAACACGACGCCGACTGAATTAAGTCACTTTGTACCACTGTGGCGAAAGGTACAATATTTAATCCTGAATGATTTGTATATTTATTTAACGGGTATTTATACTAGTTTCAATCTTACTCAATGCTGGCGTCCAGCTCCTCAAACCACTGGTTCGGGTACCACTTCTACCCCTAGTGCTAGTGATGAATCACCACGTGTTTGTGATGAAATTACCTTTTTAGAAACTGAGCAAAAAACTGCTTTGAGTAAAAAATCACTGATCGTAAGTCATCTTCTCAATGTTATCCAGGATCAAATGAACTTTATTTGTAGTCACCACACGCCACTTATGCCAAAAAGCTTTGCGTTAAAAGCTGGCAGTTCTATGCTCAAACATGACTATACCTCAGATCCACTTTTTCTACTCCGGAACCCAGCAAAAGCAGGCTTTAGTGGTAATACTACCACACCCGCCCAGCGTGCTGCACTTCAGGAGGTTGTTGCTGAACAACAATCATACTTGAAGACAATAGCAACTATTCTAGATTTTTTTAACACCTACACGAATTATTTAACAAAGCCTGATCCTAAAAGTTCCATTCCTGGAACCACCGCCTTTGTATCTATTGCACAACATGTCGCTAATACTATTCAAAACAACCCATATAATAAAGCTATCCAAGAAATAAATAATACCAATACTGGAAGTGCTGTCTTTACTAATAAAAATATAGCAGCTGCGGTAACAAAAGCTTCTGCAAATCAAAATATGGGAGCACTTAAGGGCATTGCGGGTAACCCTCAGCTTCAAGTATCGATGGAGAAAGTAAAAAAACTACGTGCGTTAAAAAAATCAATAAAACCTATAAACCCACCGTTCTTTTCCTACAATAACGAGACCATCCGCGCTCTTAAAGTCATTCCTATGACTGCAAACAAGTTTCCTAAAAATGTACAATCAATTCCACTTCCAGAAAACCTTGTTGATGCAGCTAAAAAAAAGACACCTGCCAAAGACTTTTGGGGTAATACCCTTGGCTACCCGGTTGCCTACATGGAAGACAATAAGCTCTTTATAAACATTCCGCAGGCAAGTGCGACCAGGAATACTATAAAGGGTGACGACGTAATCTTGGGGGGACCGTATGCTCAAGAAATTAGACCGCAGCCGGCGTGGCTCAACTCATACGAAGGCGTGATTAAAATGCTACGTGCATGCTTAGGAGATTATACGCAGCTTATTGGGATGGATGTACTAGACGGATGTACCGAAGCTATCATCTGCAAAGCACTGAATAAACCATGTACCGCAGCCGTACAACAAGCATGTACAAAACAACTTCAGCTTGTCGACAACGTTCAAAAACAATATCACACGCATACCCAAACAGCACAGCAAACAGGATAGGAGAATGAAGATAATGAAAATCTCATCACACATCCTTGCTTTTTGTATCGTCTCTACCTATGCGCATGGGTTTGGGTCATTTTCTCTACAGCAGCATATAAATAGGCTACCAATTGCCGATCATGCAGCTACCCTTAAAAGCCTTATAGGAGATTTACAACATCAATATGCCAAGGAACAAGGGCAACAGTTACTTTCTTCTCTTGCGCATATTCCTGTCAAAGAAACACCTGCGCATGCATTGCTAAGTGACCAACTCAAACGTTGCCAGCTCCTGCATGAGGCCGTTAAGAAACATTGCACGCAACCAGGAACTTCCGATCCTTTCCTGAGACAGCTTCTTTGTGATGCACTTGAACATGAACGAACACTTTTATGTACTCAAACAGATGACGAACGTACTGACAACTTAGAGAAAATATGGGACCTTTATCACCATGCGGTACATGAAGATTTCAGTCAGAAAGTCTCCCCGCAAGGATTTATTATGGGTATCATTCTCACCATTCTCGTAACATCCGGTGGTCAAGCTGCAGAAAAATTAATTAACAAAGAAGAGCAAGCAAAGCTCAAAGATCTTTTTGCCAAGGTTAAAGCTATTCAAAAAGCATTCAAAGCAAAAGAAGCGCAACTTAATAAAAATACAAAAGCAACAATCGCAACACTTGGAAAAAATTTCAACACACGCGTATCGAAAATTAAGAAAACACTGGGAGATGCCCAAAATCAACTGCAACAAGAAATTCGATATATTCAGCGACTAGTTAATGTCAGTACCACGCCATTACCATTTTTTATTCCTGGCCAAACGATTCTTATCGACCAACAATTTGGCGCTTCGCCAATGAATACCCCAAAAAACGGGTACACGTGGCACAACGTTTGGGGAGCTACGAGTGATTGGGCCTTTGATCCCAAATCGGGAGGCTTTATCCAACGCGGGATTCAACCTGGTTCACAGGGTGGATTTATTGTAAACCAACTTGGGAAACAACTTATGGGCAGCGATGGTAAGGCTGATGCTTCAATGGCGGAACTTAATTGCATCTTTACTGAGTATTTTACCACCAAGCAACCGTATACTCTTGAGTTTGAACTTACCCTGTTTAACAATGCATTTCCTTTCTGTGCAGCGGTTATATTTAATAAGCCACGCTGGTTATCTGGCAACCCAGACCGCATGTATAGTTATCGCTTTGTTGGTATTTACGGAGATAGTAGCAACAATATTGGTATATATGCAGGACAAAGCGTCTCAAAAAAAAGCGCTGGCATTGCGGTTACAACTACCCCGCTTAAAGGTATTATCGGCAACACCGATCCGTCTGTATTTAAAAAGCTATACACTTTTAAACCAAACGAACTTCCGGCATTCGGTAAGCAACCGATAACGTATGTTATTTCAATTGAGACACAAGAATCACAATTTAATGTAACGATAACCAAAAAGGGTGAAAAGCAGCCTCTGGTTACAAGCCCCGTATCATTTAATGACCCTACAATGAATACCCTTCTTTCTTGGTACGCTGGTATTGGGTTTATGGCACCTGGGTGTCAAGCACTCTTTAAGATTAACAAGCCAACGGAACTTACTTACACCAAAGCACAGCTTAACGCTTTTAAAACTCAACAGGCTAAAACGAAGCGAGAGGTATCTAAATGAAGATTAATTTTGGACTCGTTATCGTACTTGTAACACTCATACATTTTCCTTCCATCGAGGGGCAGCAATCAGTTAAACCCCCAACACCACTTCATACGGTTATTGCAAGCAAGAAAAAAGATAATAGCCTTGCAAAGGATGCTCTTTCAGAAGGATCAAAGCGTTTTGTATTCGCGGCATGGCCAGAATACCCTGATCCAGCATTTGATGCTGAAAATCCTCCTTTATATCCTACCGCCTCACAAAACGAAAAAAATATAGAAGCCTTTTATGGTGCAAAAGGACTTAATGTCGATGCAACACTGCTTTCCTATATCAAATCATTTTACTTTTACTTTGAATACTGCGTTCGTCGCCAAAAAGCAGCTCAAATACTTATGGCACTGGGTGGTCCTACCACTCCAGCTGCAGCAAACAGTACGTGTAAACCTATAGCCAAATCAAGTTATGAATCAATACTCGCTCAGCAAGGTTGGAGTGGCCTTATCAAAGCAGCAGAGGAAAAAAATAAAGCATATGATACTGTTGACCCTAACCAGTGCGCATGGGAAGAGGTTAATGCGGCTCTTTTAAAAACATTTGAGGTAGAGAAAAAAGATGCTGCTGATTTTTGGAAAGATTTAACCCAAACGTCTTTTTGGAAAGATATCACCATAACAAATGATGATCTTAATAATTCAATTTTCTGGCAAACATGGATAAAAATATTAATCAACAACACTATTAATATTGATGGGGTATCAACGTCATCTAAAAAGGCTACTGCTGAGCAAATCTTTAGTTACTTACCCCATATTGAAACCGCCTACTATGCAGACGAATTTACGGCACGACGCTATCGAACAGAGTTAATTGAATTAACGTTAGTGCTCAACCAAAATGTACGCGAACGCCTCTTGTCACAAAGTACGACATTAAATATCAAAACGCCGGGAAGTGACACGTACGATTTTAAATCAATTGTACAGCAAACTGGAACGTTATATGGCGAAGAATTTTATACCCTGTATCAAAACGTTTCCAATCCTCAATTCTGGGGAGAGGAAGGTTCCCCGTTTACCAAAACAGCTGACGGCTTTAAACTCCGTAAGATTTCAAGCCCAGAGCCACATCGGCATATGCTTTTATTCATGAGTATGGCAGCATCGTTACAAGCGTTCCTGCAAAATGACCTCTTTGATGCAGCTCACCTGCAAGCAACTGCAAGCGCTTTGCAAAAAAATGACCATCCGCCGATGCCCTCTATTTTACCTTTTGACCTTGATGATACGCCCTACCTAGATGACATCAATTCCATCAGCTACGCCATCACCCAAATGATACCAAAAAAATCCACCTCACAAGGAACACCTTCGTCAGTAACCAAAGTAGCAACAGGCCCAGACAACGAAGCAGTCTCCCCTCAAGGGTTTACTGATTGGATTGAGGATGCGGGGAAAAAGATTGGAAAGGACATCGAAGGACTTGCAAAAACGGCATTTGCTACCGTGAAAGATGTTGTTAAAACATTAGATGATGAAGCCCATGTTTTTTACTATCAATCAGGCCTTGCAACAATGTTAACGCATATACCTCCAGCTAAAGCAGCAAAACTTGCTAAAGCATACAAGGCTGCTGCGGAAGGTGACCTTACTAACTTTAGTAAGGACGTGAATACGCTGATTAAAAATTCAATAATACTGGCAAACGAACCTACAGCACTCACTATCGAAGCAATTGGCACCATCTTACATGACCCAAACCTTGCAAATGATTATGAAGGAATGCTCGACAGCATCGCCGATGCCATTGCCACTACGATATCAGCCTCCATACATGAAGCTGGGGAATGGGCAACACGTCTTGGAACTGATAGTATTGCCCTTATCGCTGGTACGGTTATTGAATTGGGAACCGGCAATGTTAAAGGCTGGGAAGACCAATGGAAAATGATTGCATATGACACTGCCACTGCATTTCTCGAAACAATTACCATAGATCTCGGGGCAATTAAAGAACTGATTAAAGACTTAATTCAAGGGGTTGGTTACCTTATCAAAATGCTTACCGATGCCATTATTGATGTTGGCGCTGTTGTTGCTACTGTTCTTGATCCTAATGTGTGGGAAAACCCTTCAAGCTTTGGTCGTTATTACGAACAATTTCATAATACACTCGAAGCGCATCAAATGCTTATTTCTTCCCTGGTAACTGTCGGTCTGATGGTCGGCGTGTTTGTTTTAACTACGCCATTTACTGGTGGAGTGGTATCAGCAGCACTGTTTGCCGGAGGCCTAGGTCTCACCCTTGCCTTTGGCGGGATGATGATAGCATCGGGGGTACAATCAGATAAAGAAATTGCCGATGTCAAAAAAGAGGTGCAGCGCTATCTTGACCACTTTACCGTCTGGACAGGAAACCAAGAGGTCATTGGAAGCACTATGCAACAAAATCTCACCGATAACATTGGCGCACAACTTGATGCAGAAATTATCAACAAACAGCTTGGCCTCGGCTTTTACGAAAATTATTTTGATGGTATAAAAGACCGTATCGAGTGTCAGGTATCTATGGCACTTGGTGGCTACCAAAATCAAATAATGCAAAAGGATGCTAAGAGTGGTCTTGTCCTTGGTGATGTCGGCAGCGTATATGGCTACACTACCGATTGGCTCAATTTCAATCCTTCTCAAGGAGTTGCGCTCTACGAACCTTCACGTAAGCATTTTGCTCAGGAAGTGGCTCAGCTCCCGTCAACGTTTACCGTTACCGAAGATGGCCAACAAGAAGAAATGTCACGATTCTGGTTCTTACAAAGTCTAAGCAAGGATATTCCGTGGACAAGTAATCAAACAACCACATTCGAAATTCGCTTTAAGCCTATATATCTTCTTGATAATTACTATGTTGGTCTCGGTATTGGCGGGCGCCCAATTAATACCACTGTTCTTAAAAAAGATAATCTTGGAGATATTGATCGTTACTACCTTACCAAAATGCTCGTATTTAATAAGAAGAGCAAGCAAACAACTCCGTCTATAGGCGTGTATGAGCACGAATCAACCATAGCAAAAGACAACTGGCTTACCCAGACGGTTTCTGGACCAAAAACATTCACACCCGGAGTCTGGTATCATATGCGTGCAACACTTTCTCCAAAGGATATCTCGGTTCAAGTATGGGAAGAAGGTAAATCTAAACCAGCAGCGACAAAAGTAGCGGTAACCCCACTGCCTGCTACAGATGATTATAATTGGGCCGACTGCCCGCCATCTAAGGCTGAAAAACCAGAAGCGATCACGTCAATTCCAGTAAGTATCATCTATTCAGGTGCATCAATCGAATTTGATATCGTAACTCCATCACAAAAAGACAATCTTAAGCCAACTGACTATCCACCGCTTAAGACCGCTACAGAAATGGAACGTGAAGAGGGTTCACACACAAGTTATCAAAATGTCATTGCTCCAACGCTTGGAACAATAAAACTTACCGCAGCAGATCCGTTTGAAATCATTAAAGGCCACTTCATCTACAAGACATCTGATACTGGGATTGCCGATTATGTTGTACTGGCCAATATTGGAAGTGACAACGAACCAAGTAAAAATGGTATTGGGGTAAGTATTGAAAATAAAACCACCCCGCCTAATGCTGTCATGAGCTTAGTTAGTGGTAATATTATGGATAAGAATAAAAAAATACTAGGTACTGTTGCCAACCTTCTCAATGTATATGTTCAACAAAACAAAACGTCAGATAGTTTTATAAACCAAAGTCTTTTAAGTGAGATTGAGGCAGCACAAAAGCAATATATAAAGCGTCAAGCGCAACCCTTCAAGCTTGGTATATTTACCTTAGCCGGGAATGCAGATGCACTTAGCAAAGGGCAATTTGTATTTAAGACAACTATCAACAAACTTACGCATTATGTGCTTCTTGCCGAAATTTCAAGTAATGGAGATGTTACGAGCTTTGGCCTTCCCTATGATCCAGCCAATAAAAAGATCAATGGCATACTCAGCTTGGTAAGCTTTAAGGCATACTCAATAAAAAGCCCGAAGCCAGTCCGTAGTCTTACTAAAACAATTCTTGCAAGTTACCAGGCCTCGAACGGTGATTTACCTGAGTCACTATTAACTAGTATTAGTACAGCTCAAGCTGCGTATAACAAGGCAGCAACGGAAACAGCTCCTTCACAAAAGACATCACCATCATCCGGTGCACCTTCATCAAACCCAAATTCTATTTCAACCAACCAGGGAACGCACAAGCCACCGAAGCTTCCACCGCCAAGTAATCAATCATCATCTAGCTTGAACCAACAGCAAAATCAGGCAGGTGCTCCTTCAGGCTGGTAATACAAAAAACTAAATAAGGTTAGTTTATGTTCTGTGGCAAAGCAGCACTAATTCGGTTCAGGAGGTAGCTATCAAGCGTAACTGTTCCTGTAAGCCCACGCTCTTTTAACTGAGCATTAAGCTCCTCAATACACAGCTTTAAGCGCTCCCACTCTTCGTTGAGCTCTACGCTTTTAAATGCAATATCTTGTTTGGTAGATTCCAATAGCATTGCATTCCATTGCTCGTATACCGCTTCAACCGTTTGCTTTTGTTGTAAATAGTTATCTAGAGCTCCTTCAAACTCATCGGGGGCCTCCTGGAGCTCCTCATTTTCTTCTAAGGTATAATTTTGTTGATTTAAAAAGCCTTTATCAGCAACATCATCTTCTACCTTTGTCCCGAAGACTTCTTCATAAAATCCTTCTACTCTCTTTACAATAGCCTTATCAGCATCGTTTTTTTGTGAAAGAAGAGGATAGATACGTTGCATAGCTTCCTTTGCAACGTCAAAATCTTGACTAAGAACACTCGCCATCTTGCGAGAAATACCATGAAACCGTAGATTCCATTGCACTCTACTTCCTCCATCATATACAATCTCACCATATGCAAGTCCCGGGAAGCTCATCATAATTATCAGTACACCCCAAAAAAGATTGCTTATTCTTGTATTCATACTTTTCCCTTAATTTTTTAGGTTTCGTAACTGCTCCTCTTTAAAAACGCCCTCATATTGCCCACTCACGTATACAAAAGGAACCAAGTACATCTTACCCGATTGTACTCAAATCAGCAGACTTTGGTATACTATAAGCACAAGGCATTTTGATAAATAATATATAATAAACAAAAATAACTACAAATACTGGGCCAAATAATTACTCATCTTACTACGGGTAGTCGAACATTTATGAAACATAACGCCGTTATCAAAACCGTTATACCATTGAGAAAACATGCTGACACCGTCAAGCAGTTTCCTACGTTACCGGGAGTATACTTTTTTAAAGATTCCCACCAAAACGTCATTTATATTGGCAAGGCAAAATCCTTGCGCAATCGGCTTCGCTCGTACTTTAACAAGCATGACCGTGACTGGAAAGTAGAGTCCTTGCTACGTGACTATGCTTCAATTGACTATATTCTTACTACAAACGAACTTGAAGCGCTTTTGTTAGAGGCAACTCTTATCAGGACACATAAGCCTAAATACAATGTCCTACTAACCAGCGGCAATCCATTTTTATACATACATTTTACTCATCACCCCATCCCGGAAGTTAAACTGGTCCGCACAAAAAAAGGAAAGGGTACCTTCTTTGGCCCTTTCTTGCACAAGAGAGAAGCACGCAGTGTTTACCACTACTTAATACGTATCTTTCGTCTTCGGGTCTGCAATTTACGCATTGACGGTGGATGTTTAGACTATCACCTCGGGCTCTGCGCTGGCCGGTGCACCGGTTCGTTTGACGTCAATGAATACCTGAATCGCATTGAATTAGCCAAAAAAACACTACACGGCACTATCTTCGATAGACCTATCTGCGATAGACCTGCCGCCAAGAAAGCTACCGACAAATCCAATAACCACGGTCAGGCAAAAGAAGCGCGTCAATTTCTCGAAGAACAGATTGCATACCACACCAAAAACAAAGAGTTTGAAAAAGCAAAGAACCTTTATGAGTACATGAATAATCTTGATGCCATTGTTAGGACAATAAAAACGAAGTTTTCAGCAGTTAAATACGAGGACGAAATGTTTATCGCCACCACCCCCACGTATGTAAACAGGGGGGCTAAAGCGGGACTTAAAGAGCTGCGTAAGCTTCTTAAGCTTCGTGCAACACCACGCACCATTGATTGCTTTGATATTTCTCATTTTCAAGGCCGTCATATCGTGGGCTCGTGTATTCGATTTACTGATGGACTCCCCGACAAAAGTGGTTTTCGCCGTTTTAAGATAAAAACACTCGATAATCAAGACGACTATGCAGCTCTTGCCGAAATAGTTTCACGCCGGTATGCTAAATCAGCGAAAGAGCCAATGCTACCAGATGTTATTCTCATAGATGGTGGAAAAGGACAGTTTCATACGATAGCGAGCATAAAACCTAAGGCTATGGTTATTAGTTTAGCTAAAAAAGAAGAACGTTTGTTTACCCCTCATCACCCTGAGGGTCTTCGCCTCGATATACATGAGCCATTAGGACAACTATTAATAGCTCTGCGCGATTATGCGCACCATTTTGCAATTGGGTATCATAAATTATTGCGCAAAAAAGGAGTGCAAGCCCCATGAACGGAGAACAATTCACCACACTCACACAAGAATTAATAAATAAGGCTGCTCAGCTTGCAAATCAACTACAAAATCCCACTCTTACACCCTTACATCTTCTTCGCGTATCTCTTGAGGATGAGTTTTGCCGCTCACTATATAGTCTATGCAACCTTAACATGGAGAGCCTCGCCGTACTTGCCGACCAAGAGCTATCAAGAATGCCAAAAAGTAAGGGTACACAGTTGGCAGCTGATTATACCTTTCAGGAACTCCTTCAGGCAGCAAAGGCACAAGCTGAAAAGCTTGGAGATCAGTACATTACCTTGGAACATATTCTCCTTGCCCTTGCAGAAGATACATCATTACCAACCGTTATCAGAACCTTCTTTGACGAATCTGACTTTACTACTGCCACCCTTCTTGATCACATCAATTCACTTCGAAAAGGGAAAACTGCCCAGGACCGAGGAGCGGAGGGTACGTATCAAGTCCTAGAAAAATATTGCCAAAACTTTACTGAGCTTGCCAGACAAGGAAAGCTTGATCCCGTTATTGGCCGTAACGATGAGATAAGACGGGTCATTCAAATTTTATCTCGACGAACCAAAAATAACCCGGTTCTTATTGGTGAGCCTGGGGTAGGCAAAACCGCTATTGTTGAAGGAATCGCACAAAGAATTGTAGATAATGATGTACCAGAAAGTCTTCGTAGAAGTACAATTTATGGCCTTGATCTTGGACTTCTTATTGCCGGAGCTAAGTACCAAGGAGAATTTGAAGAACGGCTCAAGAATGTCCTTAAAGAGGTTGAAGAGAGTAAGGACCATATAATTCTGTTTATTGACGAGCTGCATATGCTTATTGGTACGGGGGCTGCTGGTGGAGGTGGCATGGATGCCAGTAATCTGCTAAAACCAGCACTTGCGCGTGGATTACTGCATTGTATAGGTGCAACAACTATTAAAGAATATAAACGGTACATCGAAAAAGATGCTGCCCTAGAGCGGCGCTTTCAAAAGGTTTTGATTGAAGAACCATCTATTGACGATGCTATTTCCATTTTACGAGGCCTTAAGGAACGTTATGAGCTTCATCATGGCATTCGTATTAAAGATCAAGCCCTGGTTGATGCCGTGCTCCTGTCAGCAAAATATATTTCTGAACGTTTCTTGCCTGACAAGGCTATCGATCTCATTGACGAAGCAGCAGCAATGGTAAAAATGGCTATAGAGTCTCAACCAGAGCAAATTGATAAGCTTGAGCGCACCATAAGGCGACTCGAAATTGAAAAGGTTGCTTTAACCAAAGAAAAGGATGAGGCGTCAAAAAAACGTCTTGCAGACCTTGAGAAAGAATTGGCGCATCTTAAGGAGAAGCACGCAGCCTTAAAGAGTCAGTGGCAAGCCGAACGAGAGCCTATTCAAAAAATAAGCACGCTTAAAGAAGAAATAGAAAAAGTGCAAAACCAGTACCAAATAGCTGAACGCGCTGGTGATTATACTAAAGCATCTGAACTTAAATACGGAACCTTAGTTAAACTTGAAAAAGAGCTTGCACGTGCGACTGAGAAGGTTAAAGGACTTACGAAAACTCTTATCAAAGAAGAAGTGGACGAGAATGATGTTGCTATAGTACTTTCTCGCTGGACCGGTATCCCAGCCGAAAAACTACAAGTTAGTGAGGCTGAAAAGCTTCTTCACATGCGTGAGTGGTTAGAAAAACGAGTTATCGGCCAAGACGAAGCTATTGATGAAATTAGTCGTGCGATTCAGATGCATCGTACTGGCCTTACTGACCCTAATCGCCCTATTGGCTCTTTTTTATTCCTTGGCCCTACGGGTGTAGGTAAAACTGAAGTAGCCAAAACGCTAGCAGACTTTCTTTTTAATGACCCCAAACGGCTTATACGTATTGATATGTCGGAATATATGGAAAAGCATGCCGTTGCGCGCTTGATTGGTGCACCTCCTGGCTATGTTGGCTATGAAGAGGGGGGACAGTTAACTGAAGCCGTACGCAAGCATCCATACAGTGTTGTTTTGTTTGATGAGATTGAAAAAGCGCATCCTGACGTATTTAATCTTCTTCTACAGATACTTGACGAGGGCCATCTAACTGACGGCCAAGGACGCACGGTCTCGTTTAAAAACACAATCATTATTATGACTTCAAACATTGGATCACAGCTCATTCTTCAAGCCAAAACAATTGACTCATCGCTTAAGAACCAAATTGAGGAACTGTTGCATCGTACGTTCCGACCAGAATTCCTGAATCGTATTGATGCTATTGTCTTTTTCAAAAAACTGTCCGCTGATGACGTTGAAAAGATTGCCCAGCTACAACTTGATAACTTCAAAAAACGTCTTGCTGAACAACATATCACACTCAACGTTGACAAAAAGGCTATTCAACGACTTGCTACGCTTGGCTACGAGCCTGAATTTGGGGCTCGTCCACTACGCAGAGCTTTACACCACTATATTGCAGGCCCATTAGCCCAATATATGCTTCAACACCCAGCAGCAAAAACCATAACTATTTCCGTTAAAAACGACCAGTTCACCTTCTCATAACACCTTCCAATTCTACATATTGTTAAATTTATTGAATTTAAAGCGTTTTAATTGATATTATTATTAATAGAAAATAATAATTTGGACTAGACGATGAAGCGCTCATTACGATCATTGTACCTACTAGGTATACTCATTGCAGGTTTTTGTTCTCATTCTGCCTTACTTTCTATAAATCCAATCGAACACCCACGACGGGCACTCGCACTTACACAAGCATTTTTAGTTGGATGGGGACTGAGAACCCTCCTATCAAACATTTCTATGCAAGCTTTTAATGCATGGACACAAAACAGTAAAGACATTCCAATTGATACCAAGAATGCATTAGATAAGATTCTTGCTGATGCTAAAAGTAAAGAGGAAATCCGTCTCTGGTTCAAGACTGCCGAGCGGGGGATAATGCAACTTTTTAAAGTATACCCTCAGCTTCTTTTGCCAATTCTCACAACCTCACCCCTTACGGACTCTTCGATCTCACGAGAACAATTATTGAGCATGATCTCAACAGCCATTAGTGCTGGAGCAATGGCTCCTTTATTCATGCTCCTTATCTTTCAAACGTATGAAAAGCTCAAAGAAATAGGCACTTTTACTATTACCGAAGCGTACAAGAAGCTTCACAGTATTGCAACGTATGTCTTTTCCGATCTTTTTACCATAGATCACACCTACTATCCGCTCAACGATTATCCCTTGATTCCGCATTCCACGATGCCATATTGCGGACCAAAAGATCCAGTATGCCTTAGCAAGCAAAAACCTCCCGAGCAGCCTCAACTCAATGAATTCCCTATAAAAGAAGCTATGCCTCTCGCCTCAGCATTATCTGAGCTTTTCTATACCACAATGGGGTATCTTTTTTCTGAATATACCTATCCAATAGCTCAGGAACTCCTTAATAAATATCACATACTTTTTGGTGCAGCTGCCCCAACATCGGCAGCATGGCAAAAGGCAATAGAAAAAACGATGGAGCGATACGTTAGTGAGCGCCTTTCTAATGAACTTAGGAACGCATTTCTTGCGTGGGTAGTGACTTTTAGCAAGGAAACTGAAGATAACCAAGCCAAACCACTATCTGCATGGAAGAATGAAACTAAAGAAATCGAAGAGCAGTTGGAACAATGGAAGAAAAGGGTCGGAGAGATTAAGTACGGTTATCGAATGAACATTGCTTCAAAAATTTACACAAAATACAAAGATTTTTATGATGTACTAGTAAACTAGTCAGCTTAGTCCCTCTAGACTCTCTCAATTAATAAATACCTTAATCAGGAAGCTCACAAAAACATGAGCATGAATAACTCCTACTTACCGATTTGCCCTGCCCATCTTTTCCCTGACGTGAATCACATGAATGCCCCGTATGAACCATTTTGCGACGAGCACATAAGCGTTCACACACTGCCCGTGCATGCGCTTCGTCCTTAAGAACCTCTTTGACGCGGATTTCAACACCGCCATAGGCGATAGTTCCCAAAAAAAGCGTAAATACGGCACTAGACCTTTGTATATTCATCCCCCTCCAACAATATGAAGTATCCAGTTTCGAATTAACAATTACCGGATATCGATTGTTGATTTCATATTAGCAATTTTAATATTATGAGGACAATAGTGTTTCAAAATAATACAAAAATAGGTAAAGTAAGGCATATTTATACGCCTAGTACTTCAGTGAAAGATCGCAAGTCATGAGTAGCTTCAACACGAGACCAGACATTCCTGAGCGCTTTTTGCGCAACAATATGGAACATGCATCGTCCCCCTACTTACAAAAACATAAAAATAGCCCTATACATTGGCAAGAATGGGGACCCACCGTTCTAGAATACGCCCGAAAACATAATAAAATCATTTTCGTTTCCGTGGGGTACTCCACTTGTCACTGGTGTCATGTGATGGCAAATGACTCATTTCAGGACCCAGAAGTAGCTCAATTTCTTAATGAACATTTTGTATCGATTAAAGTTGATCGTGAACAACGGCCAGACATTGACAGCTATCTCATGGCATACGCATACAAACAGCAAGGTACAGGCGGCTGGCCATTAAACGTTTTTCTGACGCCTGATCTCAAACCATTTGCTGCTGTTACGTATGTGGGTCCTAAGCCACAATTTGGTATGCCGTCTTTTATGGAAGTTTTACGGTACATCAAAGACTTCTATGAGAATAAGCGTGATTCCATTAAGCCTTTTGAATCAACCATTACCCAAAAAGCACCAGTAGAAGGACATGCTATTGTTCCTTACCTCGAGACCATTTATGACCAACAGTTTGGCGGTTTTGGCACTCACCAAAAATTTCCTCCGCATAATACCCTTCTCTTTTTACTGCATTATTACGATCGACATCGAACACCATCGGTTAAAAAAATGCTTGAGCATACCTTAGATATCATGGCGATGCGCGGTCTACATGACCATCTTCAGGGAGGGTTTTTCCGCTATTGCGTCGATCCGTTGTGGACGATTCCCCATTTTGAAAAGATGCTGTATGATCAGGCATTGTTGCTATGGGTATATAGCGGTGCATACAAAGTATTTGCAAAACCATCATACAAACACGTCGCAAAAAAAATTATACAATGTCTTAACCAAACTTTTGCCCATGAAGGGCTATTCTACTCAGGACATGATTCATCTATCAATCACCAAGAAGGAATTAGCTATCTGTGGGCAAACGAAGAAATCAAGGAGCTTCTTACGCCAGAAGAATACAACGTCTTTACCTATATTTATCAAATTAGTCCCTCTGGGAACTTCGCAGGGAAAAATCACCTTATCAAAAAAGATGAGCGCTTTCTCCCTACCATTGAGGCAAAGCTACTGGAAGCTCGTCGAAGCCGCTCACAGCCATTTATTGACAAAAAATTCATAACCAGCTGGAACGCACTTACGGGGATTGCTTTTATTATGGCACATCGGTATATCGGTTACCAAGAGGGGCTCGAAAAAGCCGAAGTTATTTTCGATACCCTTATTGAGAAACACACTGAAGGAAATATTATTTTTCATAGTTCTATTAACTCGAAGGTGCAAGGTGAATCGTTTTTAGAAGATTATGCTTCCCTTCTTTTGCTTGCCACCTACTTGGGTGAGGAAACCAACAGCTATAAAGATTATCTTGCAGTCCTGAGTGAGGATTTGCAGAAGCAATTTTATCGAAAAGGTGTATGGTACGAAGCACTTCCTGACACTGACTTCACTCATATTCCCGCATCAACCTATGATCAACCGATGCCATCGAGTAGATCCCTTGCCGAATTTGCTCTATTAAGAACTGATATTCTTCTTGGACGCCCGTTTCATCCTGACAAATATCTCCGACCAGTCGGACAAGATTTTCTTAATCTGACCGTGTTTATTAAAAACGGTAATTTCCATATCATCCAAACCCCAAAAAAAATAAGTTGGGACCAATTACCCTTCAATGCTATCCAGCTAAGTAGCAATACGATAGAAGATTGTTATGCTGGCACATGTTACGCATTTAAGACTATTGATGAACTTCTTGATTTTCTTAGCGGAAGCTCATATTGGCACATATAGTTTTTCCTGAAAGAATCATACTATCTATCGCTTTTTATAAGACTTGTTCCCTGAAATCGCCGTGCGGCACATCTCCTTTAACCTTATTTTTTCTCAAACCGGGCATATACCCTCTCACAAATCATATTTGCATTAATCCAAGGCTTATAAGGTGGCTCTTTTATAAACAAATACCACAATTTCATGCTTAAATAAATTCCTATCACAATATAAAACAAGAAAATAGCCTATATCCGCAACATTTTTAATATCTTCAGATGAAAGAAAAGTAGCATATAATCAATTTAATAAGCTACTTGCGCTCTTTTCATTTTTGACATATAATGATCTATGGAAATAACTGAAGCGTATCATGCACCGAGGTATATTTTAGGCTCTGTCTTCAGGTCCAAGCAGCGAACCAAATAACCAGAAAGGACTACTATGAAGAAAGTAGTTGCAGCGATAGTCCTAGCAAGCATCTTCTCAACTTTGGCTTCAGCACTTCCAGGACATCCTATTAAGCATCCTATCAAACACCCAATCAAGCATCCAATCAAATGCCCAACTTGTGGTGATTAATTATTGATAGGTTTACCTTAGTAGGTAAGCACAGGTTCAAGGGCAGGCATACAGCCTGCCCGCTTTTTTTCGGGCTTCAGATTTCCCTTATGCCCCAAAAACCAGTATAGTAAGTAGGAGCATAATATTTACTACGCAAGGAGCTTCAGATGTTATATGAATTATTACTCACCCTTTTTATCATAGTCTGCTTTCTACTTATTCTTCTTGTTATGGTACAAAAAGGAAAAAGTGGCATGGGTATTGGCTCAATGGGCGGCGGTACGCAAATGCTTTTTGGAAGTTCGGGAGGACAAGATATTTTTCAAAAGATTACTTGGGTGCTTGGCACTATTTTTATGCTCGGTTCCATGGGTCTTGCGTTGTTAAAGACCGCATCTGCTTATCAACTTCGCTATGCACCTACTCGTGAGCCAGTACAAGAACAACCTGTTGGCCAAATGATTAAGGAATCAAGTGAACAAACAACCAAACCGCAATCAACAGCTGTACCAGCAGATACCGATAAAGCACAACCGCCTCAATAAGAATATACAAGTAGTACTGGGGCCTCTTTCTGCCTTAGGAACATTTACCTTACAAACTTTCAGGGTAATTGGTCGGTATTTTTTGTATGTGTTTAACGTTTTCAAAACGTTGTTTACCACGCAACTTCATGTTCAGAATACCTTTATGCAAATGAAGTACATTGGCGTTGAATCTTCAACAATAGTTGTGTTAACTGCGGTGTGTACCGGTATGGCATTTACCTTGCAAACGTGTGTGGGTATCATGAAGTTTGGTGCCTTTGATCTTCTTGGCATTGTAATTTCATTGGGAATGGCCCGAGAGATAGGTCCAATTCTTACTGGGCTCATGGTAAATAGCCGAGCAGGCTCTGCTATCGCAGCAGAAATCGGAACCATGAAGGTAACCGAGCAAGTTGATGCATTGAAAACCCTTGGCATTAACCCTGTCCAGTATCTTGCTATTCCACGTATCGTCGCCAGTATCATTGTGATGCCATGTCTGGGACTTTTTGCAATAATAGCGGGACTAGTTGGTGGGTATGTATTTTGCTTATTTGCGCTCCAGATTAATCCAGATGTTTATATACTGGGTATTCGCCGCTCTCTAACAGCTGCAGATATCTGTGGCGGTCTTTTAAAAGCTGCATTCTTTGGTTTTCTTATTTCTACCATCAGTACCCATTGTGGTTTTCTTACCAAGGGAGGCGCACGCGATGTCGGGCAAGCAACAACGCAAAGTGTTGTTGCGGGAGCTATAAGTATTCTCGTATCCAATTTCTTCTTAAGTTCAATTCTCTTTCCGGTAAGTGCAATACTATGATTAAAATTATAGATCTCCATAAAAAATTTAATTCACAGTGGGTTACTAAAGGCGTTAATCTTACTATACCCGCGGGAAAAATAACCTGTATTATTGGTCGCTCTGGTGAAGGCAAATCCGTATTATTAAAACAGATCATTGGGCTCATTAAGCCCACATCAGGCGACATTATTATTGGGGATGTATCGATAACCAAGCTTCACGGCCAAGCACTCCAAAATGTATTTAAAACATGCGGTTACGTTTTTCAATTTGCTGCACTTCTGGACTCGATTACTGTGTATGAAAATGTGGCGCTCCCTCTTACCCATCAAGGAATATCTCCTGAAAAATGTAGAGAAATGGCAATGCAAAAATTAGCTATGGTAAATATTGGACATGAGGTCCTTGATAAATACCCATCTTCGCTCTCTGGCGGTATGAAAAAACGAATAGGTATAGCACGAACCCTTATGACCGATCCTTCCATTATACTCTATGATGAACCAACATCTGGCTTAGATCCTATTAATTCTCGTATTGTTCATGAACTGATTAAGTCAATGCGCGACCAATTTGGTATTACTTCTGTGGTGATCTCCCATGAACGCGACATATTCAATTATGCTGACCAGGTTGCTCTTCTTCATGAGGGCACCATTAAATACACGGGAAATGCCGATACCATCTGGGAAGATAAAAATCCATACATTTACCAATTTATCAGAGGCCTTCCAAAAGGCCCTATACAAGCCGAAAAGCAAGCATATTCCTACCTGTAATAGCGTTAGATACCCATAAACACCTACTTTCAGCCACGGTTTCTGTAGCTATCACATACTATAGTGCGCATATCAAAGCTAAATGTTCGCTATAAGCCCTTACAATAGCTCGTTTTCAGCAATAAACCGTCTCTAATCAGACCTTCCCCTGCAAACTTTTACTTGAAATAAAATGAATATAATTTAAGATAAATATTAGATATAATTACTTATTAGTAATAATATATACTAAGGGATGGAAAAAAAGGCTTTCTTTGTGGACGATCACCTTGGTGAGGAAAATTATTTATTTTCCTTGATTGCATCATGCAAGGAAAGCCCCCATGTTCTCCATCGTTATGTTAGGAAAGTACTTTGAATATACCCCATAAAAAAACAGTATATATAATTGGCTTACTTGGTTTTGTGGCACCGTTATGTGGCACAAAATTACCTAATAAAAGACGCCCTCTAATGAGAATAAAACCGCACCTTAAGCGATGGCAAAAGCAATGCGATGATATCGAGCATTTTTTTGCAGCTGAGTATGCGATTACCAGTCAATATGACTCCACATCTCCAAACAAAAAGCTAACACTTGTCAAAGAACAAGAACTTACGAGGGTTTTAAAACGAGCAATCATTGAAAAGCATAAAAAAGTAAAAACCTTCTGGACGTTTAATACATATCAAGCTGGAGAGTATCCTTATTGCTGGTACCAGCAAAAAATAAAAAGCGGACTTAAGACACTCAAGAGAATCTCAAAAAAACTCCCACAACACCATCAAGATCTACATAAAAGACTCCGGTCAACAACAACAAAACTTCAATCCATCGAAGAGTATCTCTATCTCTTTGATGATCAAATAGCCAGTGAAAAGCGATCCTTGCGCACACCAATAGTGCCCATCATTGGTATAGGACTTAAATTCTTAATTTAACAATGCATCATCAAGCTACAAAAGACTAAACCTGTAGCAATATTTGTGTAACGCAAACCTCTATAAATAAAAAC
>Ga0180437_10000502_pt1 | contig 75364 bp, 60 predicted proteins | sample SS_ome_4_FD_132410 | JGI IMG/M metagenome (GOLD analysis project Ga0180437, IMG submission 132410) | Hypersaline lake sediment archaeal communities from the Salton Sea, California, USA - SS_3_D_1 metaG | ecosystem: Environmental > Aquatic > Non-marine Saline and Alkaline > Hypersaline >...
AGCTCCCCCGGTAGGACTCGAACCTACGACAAGGCGGTTAACAGCCGCCTGCTCTACCAACTGAGCTACAGGGGATTGAATCCAATATCGTAATTCTCGACCCCGCTTCGAGCAAGCCCGCCTGCGGCCGCGGAGGGCGGGTGTCACCTGCCCGGAAAATGTCACCCGCCGGAAAGTGTGGAAGGGCCGATCCCGCCGATCAAAGGCTCGCCGATCAAAGGCCCGCCGATCAAAGGCCCGCTGTCGGCCCGACGTCGATTGAATGCCTGTCGGCCTGAGCCCCGAGAACTGGCCAAGGGAACCCGCCATGGCCGGGGCTTAAGATTCCTCGCCGCCCCGCTGCTTCTCCATCGACACGCAGTTGCCCGATTCGTTGTACTCGACCTTCGTCATGAACGAACGCATCAGCATGATGCCGCGACCGCAAGGTCGTTCGAGATTCTCACAATCGGTCGGGTCGGGCACTTCCTCAGCCTGAAAGCCGGCGCCTTGATCGCGAATTTCGACGCGGAGCGATTCGGGCCCGATGTGACACTTCACCTGGACCTTTTTTTCGGCGTCGAGTCCATTGCCATGGATGATGGCGTTGACCAGCGCCTCTTCCAGAGCGAGGTGGATTCCGAAGACATCGCGTTCGCTCCACTCTTGCGTCTGGAGCTGTTCGAGCAAGGTGGCGACGATCTGCTGGCCGGCGCCTCGCTGGCTGGGTATCGATTCATCGCACGACCAAATCCAGCATTCGTCGGACATAGGTGAATTTCTCGTTGCAGCCCCGGCGTTGACCGTGTCGTCTCAATTCGTTCGTCTGCTATTCATTATACGCACGGCTGGGGTCGCCGACTCGCAGGCCACTTGCAGAGGGCCAGGGGCGGCCCAACCGGCCACGTAGAGCCGCTCCCTGCGCCGGCCGGGCACGGCGGCTTACATGTCGGCCACGGCGTCCGCTTCTTCATCGTAGATAGAGAAGAGCTTGTTAAGTCGCGTAATCGCGAAGACTTCGTAAATCTCGGGGCGGATATTGCTGAACTTAAGCGACCCGCCGCTCTTCTTCGATTTCTTGTCGAGCGTGATCAGCTTGCCGAGAGCCGCGCTGGAAAGAAACTCGACGTTGGAGAAGTTCAGCACAATCTTCTTGCGCCCCTCCTCCTCAACAAGGTGAAACAATTCGCGGCCGAGATCCTGAATGTTCGATTCGTCGAGGATCTTGCGATCGACAAACTGGACGACCGTCACGTCGCCGACGTCGCTGACCGATATGCGTTGCGGGTCTGCCATAAACTCAATCCCTTGTCACGATTTGCCTTCCAGCACAGGGCACGGTGATGCCACTGAGGTTAATTACGAGCACCGCGACATGATAGGCCGCCAGAAGGGCCGTCGTCAACCAGCGGAGGGGCGAGAACGAGAGAGCTTCTGCCCGCCTTGCCACGACGGTCCGCTGCCCGCAAACAGCGGTCAGCCAAGGGAAATCTAGAGGTCTGCCCCGGTCCGAGAAATCTCAAGTGCCTGCGATTACTTCGCGTCGTCGATCTTCCCGCTCTTGAGGGTCTTCTTTCTGACGCGACTGATCAGAATATAGTTCGACTTCTTGAACTCGGTGATTGTGCCAGAGACAACACAGGGGGCTTTCTCTTCGATGATCTGAGAGTCGTTACGGACACGTTCCAGATTCAGATTGGGCAGGGCCTTGAGTTTCAGCCGCTTGTCATCGCTCTCAAAAGAGATGAGATCACCTTGGGCACTGAAGGTGCCAATCTCGTCGGTGATCTTGTCCCCCTCTCGAAGATGAACTTTCTCGGGACTCTTTTTCGTCTCCTCTGCTTCGCTATCCCGTTGAGCTAGTCGAATCGGCTTGGATCGACTGCCCGGTTGGGTCGGGAGTTGACCGAGTGCGAAGGAACTGCCGAGCAGCAGCAGGAGACTGGCACCCAGCCAGTATCCAGCGTGGGCGCGACGGGCAATGACAAATCGTTTGCGTCGAGACATAGTGCAGCGCTCATCTGATCAGTGAATGCCGGGAACCGAAAAAAACACCTGACCGATACCCCAGGCATCCCTGTGCCGTGACGAAGACGCCCAGGAGTTTCGAGATGCCGATAACCCGGCAGAATTACGCAGGGACCTATCCCTCTTATCGGCGGCAGCCACCCCATCGAGTCACCAATTTGAGGGTGACAGTGTCAGGCCTCAGAATGGGCAGGTCCCTGCCAGGCCGTTATTTTCGGCGCGGGCGATGTTGTCTGGCAGCATCCTGAGGTGTTTTCGCAACACGTCCTGCTCGATCGTGTTCCGCTTCGCCGCGGTCGAACCCGCACGTCGTCTCGCAGCAAGTCTTTGTCGACCAAGTACTTGTCGAGCTGGCACGCTCCGACCCTCAAGCCCTATTCAGGTCCAGGCACACGGTTTGCCTCTTGATCCGCTCTCTCGCGCACCTTGTCCGGTGCGGTGAAGTTCTCAAGCCCTTGGTTCTCAAGACCATGATGCCACGCATATCGATTTTGCGAACGATACCGGTTATCGCATTGAGTCTGGCTGCCATCTTCTTCGCGGCGTCTGCCGGGGCGGAGGTAACCGAGAACGCGGCCCGTCTTAAGCCGGCCCGTCTCAAGAAGACGGCGCAGGAAGCCATAGTTGTCCAAAGCGAGGATCTGGCAGGCGCCGAGATTACCGTTCAACTCAAATCGGGTCACACCCTCACCGCCACGCTCGATCCGCAGAGCTCTCGTGACCGATTGTGGTTGCGGTGGGAGAACGCCGCGGCGGTCATTCAGCAGCAGATTGATTGGGGAAACGTGAGCCGCGTCGGAACACTCGAAGAGGAGTATTCGGCTGAGGAGTTTCGTCTGCGCTTGCCCAAGCCGGTTGATGTCCGGTTGGCGATCCACAAGCCTTATTGTGAGCCGCAGTCGGCATCAAGGATCGTTGCGCTTTCACCCCAGGACAACTCACGCGAGTCGACCGATTCGCCCGGCTTGGTTCCCCAGGTCCGATCGTTGGCGATTGATGCCCGAGCGAGCAATTGGAACGCCGATCCGGCAGTCGACGGAGTTCAGCTCTCGGTCTATCCGCTCGACGCGTCGGGCGAAGTGGTGCCGGTACGCGGCACGGTGACGGCCGAGTTGGTAGGCGACGTGCGTTCGCTCAAGAAGCCTCAGCCGAGGCGTCGGTTTCCGCAGTACAGTCGAATGGGCTGGTGGAGTCGAGCGGTCGAGCCCGATTCGTTCGGCGTGAGCGGCGCGACCTTGCGGTTGCCGTTTCAGTCGCACGATCCAGAATTTGATCCGACGGTACGGAGCCGAACACTGCTAACCGTCCAGCTGGCTGTGCCGGGGCAGGGCGTCTATCGGGCCTCAGTCGCGGACTTGTGGGTCCGTCCGTTCAGCCCACTGCGAAATCGCATCGAAGAATCGACGGGGCGCCGCTATTTGCCCCAAGAGATTCGCGGTCGATAGAACAGTCGGCCCATCGCCAGCGGAGAATCTTTCCGTCGGTTGCCCCGCCGGTTGCCACTAGCGGAGGATCTTTCCGTCGGTTGCCACTATAGGAGTCTAGCCAGGCTTGGGCATTGCCAGACTGTGGAGCACCAGCACGGCGCTGACCGCCACCAATGACCAGCCGATCCACTCGGGCGGTTGGATGACTCGTTTGGGCCCACCGACTCCGGCCATTTCGAGAGGCATGATCAATGTGTTCTCCAGTTTCGAACCGAACTTCTCGGTCAGGAATCGAGAACTCTCATCGTTCAAGACAAACGAATGGACGTAGCACAACTGGGCGCCTACGAAGAGCAACACCAAGCCGAGAAAAAACCAATGGTTGCGATTAATGTCCACTCTACCTCCTCCGCACATCGAGACCTGAAGCAAGGCGCGCTGGCTTGTGCGGACGTATGCCGCGCAAGCGACCTCACTTGTCCTCTGTATGGAGATATATCGTGCGAGAAGGCCGATCGTCTCAAGCAAGCTCGATGCAATACCGGTTGTATCGTAAGCGACACTGGTCCGGCTCGTTGGCCTGTCGGGCCGTATGGCGTCCGTAATGCCTGCGCCTTTTGCCAGGCGCAGCGGTCGGTCGGGCTGTAGCAATTACGCCGGCGTCAGTCTTGCGGCGTTAAGAAGTCTTGCAGACTGGCATTCACGGCGTCAACGGCGGAACCATGAATCAATTCGCGCTTGCCGCTGCGCATGATCGCCATGGCCAGGGCCGGACGCTCGATCCAATCGCTGGGACCAAACTCCCGAACATCGACGTAGAAGTCCTTGAAGGTAACCTCGGTCTTGCCGACCAGATGCATGCCGTCGTCCGCGCGAACAAGGTGATATTGTAGCGAACCATAGATGGCCAGACCGCCTATCGCCGCGCCCACAAAGAATGTTCCGATGCGACCCATGGTTGCGTCCTTTCTTGGAGAATTCAGACTCGCTTGCACTTCCTTGGCGAGGGCCAATCGCAGGAATCTAGCCGAGTAAGGTTCCCTGGGGCAAGATCAACCGGTCGATGCTCGCGGACAAGCGGCAGTGCACCACGAGACTGCTGTCAGCGCCAGCGGTTGTGCCGATGCGATTCTTCGATCGCGGGTGGTGAGAGCCGGTTAGCGCTCGTCGAGCGGTCGAAACTCTTGTGTGCCGGGTCCGGTGTAGAGCGAACGGGGGCGAATCAGGCGGTTGTTGTCGAGCTGCTCGATCGCGTGGGCTGACCAACCGACCACACGACTGACGACAAACAACGGAGTGTAGAGCTCGACGGGCAAGCCCATGTAGTGGTAGAGACGGGCGCTCGGCCAGTCGAGATTGGGTGGCAACCCTTTCTCGTCGACGACGATGCGTTCGATCACTTCGGCAATCTGTTCCAGATTCTCTTCGCGACTTTCCTCGGCCAATTCGGCACAGAATTTCTTGAGGAAGGCAGCCCGCGGGTCGCCCGTCTTATAGACTCGATGACCGAAGCCCATGATGCGAACCTTGTTAGCCAACGCCTCGCGAACCCAAGGCTCGGCATTCTCGTCGGAACCGACTTGGCGGAGAACCTCTAGCACCCGCTCGTTGGCTCCGCCATGAAGAGGTCCTTTCAGCGCCCCGATCGCGGCCGTAATGGCGGAATGGATATCGGAAAGGGTCGAGACGACGACGCGCGAAGTGAAGGTCGAAGCGTTGAATTCATGCTCGGCATAAAGCGTTAGTGAAACATCCATGGCGCGCACAAAATTCGGTTTCGGCTCGCGGCGATGGAGCATCCACAGGAGATTGCCCGCGAACGAGAGTTTCATGTCGGGTGCGACCGGCTCCTGCGACTGACAGAGCCGGTGCCAGGCCGCCATGATCGTCGGCAGCTGAGCCAGCAGTCGTTCCGCCTTGCGAACGTTCGCTTCGTGGCTATTGTCATCCGCCTCCGGATCCCAGTGCGCCAACATACTCGTGCCGGTCCGCATGATATCCATCGCATTGGCGGTTCGCGGAACGTGGCGCAGGAATTCGAGAATTCTCGGTTCGACAGTGGCCGAGGCAGCGAGCCGGCTGCGAAACTCTCTCAGTTCGTCGACGTTGGGCAGCGAGCCGTGCAGAATCAGATAGGCGACTTCTTCGAACTCCGCGCCCGCGGCCAGGTCTTCAATCGAGTAGCCGCGATAACGGAGGCCGTCGGCGATGGTGCTGATGGCGGTCTCACCGGCCACGATCCCTTCGAGTCCGGGGCTGTACGGGGAATCGCTCATGGTTCGATGCTCCTACGAGAAATGTTCGCGATCTTGCGATTCGAAGTCGTCATAGTCGATCAGTTCGTAGAGTTCCTCTCGCGTCTGCATCAGATCGAGCAGCCCGCTCTGGCAACCTTCGTCTCCAATCACTTCCAAGGCCGCCTCCATCGCCTTCATGGCCACACGCAACATGGTAACCGGGTAGAGCACTACCGCGTAGCCAAGATCGGCCAGGGCATCGAGAGTTAACAGAGGGCTCTTGCCAAACTCGGTCATGTTGGCGATCAAGGGGACATCGACCGCTTCAAAAAACTGGGCAAACTCGTCGTGACTCTGCAAGGCCTCGGGGAAGATCCAATCGGCCCCGGCTTCGACATAGGCTTTCGCGCGGGCGATCGCGTCGTCGAAGTCGCTCACTCCGCGGGCGTCGGTGCGGGCGATGATAACCAGCGAGGGATCGTTCTTGGCGGCGACGGCGGCTCGAATCTTCTCGCACATCGCTTCACAGCTAACGAGGGTCTTTCCTGAGAGATGACCACAACGCTTGGGCAATTCTTGGTCTTCCAACTGCACCGCCGCTACTCCGGCCGCTTCCAGGGCGGTGACCGTTTCGGCCGTCGCCTCGGCATCACCGAAGCCGGTGTCGGCGTCGACGATCAAAGGAACTTCCACACGGCGAGTCATGTAGCCGGCCTGTTGAACCAGCTCATCCCGTGAAAACAGTCCGACATCGGGCACCGCCAACACGCCGGCCGAAAGGGCCGCGCCGGAGAGATAGATGGCGCCGTATCCACAGCTCTCGGCCAAGCGCCCGACCAAGGCGTTTGGCACCCCGGGAACTTGAATCGTTTGGTCTTCAACCGCCGATCGCAGTCGCATCCCGGGTGAAGAGTCGCTCACAATCGATATCTCCCGAAGTAGGTTGAATGGCAATTCGCGGTCTAGGACTAGCCTAGTCACACTTTACCGAGCCGATTAGGCTAGCACAACACGTTGACCTCGACCGCGTCATTCTGTTCTTCCAGTTACGTTGACTCCATGAAGCCCGCACCGCATCACGATCAAGACTCGATGAGTCGGGCGTGGCTCTTCCTGGAAGTGGCACTCATCTTCGCCGCCATGTGGATTCACGCCGGCTGGCTTGTTCCGGACGTCAACGAACCGAACTACCTGGGGAAAGCGAAACACTTCTGGCAAGCGGATTGGAGCGCGGGCGATTTCTTCTTGTCGACGGTCGATGCGCATCACACCTTCTACTGGACCTTCGGCTGGTTGACGCAGTGGATGTCGCTCTCGGCGGTGGCCGTGGTGGGTCGCGCGGTGACGTTTGGCCTGCTGGCCATCGCCTGGCAACGACTCAGCTGGGCGATTGTTCCGCGAAAGATGTACTCCGTATTAAGCGTCTTGTTACTGCTGACATTCGCGGGCCGATTGCACATGGCCGGCGAGTGGTTCGTTGGCGGTTTCGAAGCCAAGGGCCTGGCCTACGCCTTCGTGTGGTTCGGTCTGACCGCCATGGTCCGGGGTCGCTGGCGAGCCGTCTGGCCGCTGTTCGGAGTGGCCTCGGCGCTCCACATCGTGGTTGGCGGATGGGCGATTCTCGCGGCCGGACTCGCCTGGTGGACGACCTGGAGACACGACGACGCACCGAGCCTGAGAGAAATGTTCCCGTCCCTGCTGCTCGGCTTCCTGCTCGCTTCGCCCGCCTGGATCGGCATGCTCTGGCTCAATCAAGGCGCCACCGCGGTGGAGATTGCCACCGCCGCTGAGATTCAAGTCTTTGGCCGCCTGCCCCATCATCTCGATCCGGCCAAGTTTATGATTCAAGGCGAAGGCTTTCCTTACCTGACCGCGTTCGCGGCTCGACACCTGGCGCTGGTCGCCATGTGGGCGCTGTTGTCGTTTGCGGTTCCCGTAGAAATGCCGTTGAAGCGGCTGCGGATGTTTGTGCTGGGCGTGATTCTTTTTGCCGCCATCGGCGTGTTGATGCGGATTGTCTACAGCGAAGGGTTGCTCGCCAATCCACGGATCGCCGCGCAGATCTTGCGACTCTACTGGTTTCGCATGTCCGACTCCATCGTGCCGCTCGGAACGGCCTTGGCCAGCGTAGCGCTCGTGGCTCGACTACAACCGGTGCGACCTGTGCTAACCAAGGGGGCCATCGCACTGGTGGTTGTGGTCGGTCTCACCCATCTCGGTGCTCAGTCGGTGCGTTGGATTGGGTTTCCTTATCCGTCGGCCGATGCGAAGGTCGTCGGTCGCAAAAGCGATGCCGAGACCGCGGCGCGGCGGTATCAAGATTGGCGCGACCTGTGTGACAAGGTGCGAAAGGATTCTCCGGCCGAGGCGCTGTTCATCACGCCGCCCCACAATCAAACCTTCAAGTGGTACACCGACCGGGGTGAAGTTGTTACCTGGAAGGAAATGCCCCAGGACGCTCAGAGCGTGATCGCCTGGTGGCATCGTTATCATGACATCCACCGCCGTGACGGCAAGCGAACCGTGTCCTTGGCCCATCTTGATGTCGAGTTGGTGCGCGCGTTGGGCCGGCAATACGGGGCCGACTTTGTGGTCACCGATGCCGAGCCGGCGCTCGAGCTGCCGGTTTGGTATCGTAACGAGTCGTTCGCGGTCTACGAATTACCGCGGAAATGAATTTTCGCGGAAAGAGTCAACCAACTCCCGCTGCGCAACCAGAATTGACCGTTCGCGGGCCAATAGAGTGACACATGATCTCCTTTTTCGCATCCCCACGCTTGCCCAGTGAACTGCGACAGCGGTTGCAGGCCGCTAATTCTGAGAAGGTCCGACACCGCGGGGCCAGTGGGCGCACCCGCTTTGAAGCCGAGTTGAGTTATGGCCGCCACTGGGGTCCGGCTCCTTCCTCGGCATATCCAGCGGCGGTGTTAATGTTGCTTTATCCTCGTGACGGCCGATGGCATTTGCCGCTCACGCTCCGTCCGCAGACGATGGCCGCCCATGCCGGACAAGTATCGCTACCTGGCGGTGCCATCGAAACGGGCGAGACGAGCGAGCAAGCGGCGCTTCGCGAATTGGAAGAGGAATTGGGTGTTGCCTCCACAGAGATTCAACTGTTGGGTTCCCTGTCGCCGTTCTACGTCTTCGTGACGAACTATCTGGTGACTCCCTGGGTCGGCTTTCTGGATCATGAACCGGAGTGGGTGCCCGACCAGCGAGAGGTGGCCGAGGTCATCCAGCTGCCGCTCGACCGGCTGCAGGAACCGGTGGCGATCGAGCGCTACCTGAGGAGGGCGGGACGGATCGACTTTGAAGTTCCTTTCCTGCGGGTGGGCGAACATCGCGTCTGGGGCGCGACCAGCATGATGTTGGGTGAGTTCGCGGCGGTGTTGGCCGAGTGCGACATCGCCTAGAATGTCATGGTCTCGTCGGCCCTCGTCGATCACGAGGTCACCAGATGGCGAGATCCAAGTCGGCATTTAGAAGTGTGCCTCAATCAATTCAAGGATCAGGTTAGCTATGGCGTTGCGTGCGGTGGTATTCGATCTCGATGGTCTCATGTTCAACACCGAAGATCTCTATCGCGAGGTCGGCACCGAGGTACTGCGCCGCCGCGGCAAGTCGTTGGAGACCGACTTGCTGGACGCCATGATGGGGCGTCGCCCGGCCCAGGCTTTGGCGATCATGATCGAGTGGCACGATCTGGAAGCGAGCGTGGAACAGTTGGCCGCGGAGTCGAAGGAGATCTTTGTCCCCATTCTCGATGCCAAGCTGGCCCCCATGCCGGGGCTCATCGATTTGTTGTCCGCTCTGGAGGCCGCCGACATCCCGAAGTCGGTGGCGACCAGTAGTGGGCGGGAATTCGTCGAGAACGTCATGGGCCGCTTCGATCTGATCTCGCGATTTGACTTTCTCTTGACGGCCGAAGACGTGGAGCATGGCAAGCCACATCCAGAAATCTATCTCACCGCGGCCGAGCGATTTTCCGTGGAACCGGCCGAAATGATGGTGCTCGAAGACAGCGAAAACGGCTGCAAGGCGGCCGTCGCCTCGGGAGCATTCGCGGTCGCGGTGCCCGCCTCCCGCAGCCTGGTGCACGACTTCGAGGGGGCCGCCCTGGTGGCCGAAACGCTCTCCGATACCCGTGTCTACGAGGCCCTGGGGCTGAACAGGGCGTAGTTTAGCGCTCCCTAGGCTTTTCGTCTTGCTCGATTTTCGAGAAAGCGGATAGACTGAGGTACGTCGTGGCTGTGCGGCCCAGCGGTCGCCCGGAAGTCGGTCGGTTCTGCCGCGACCGTCGGGAGTTGACGACGAGGCCGATGGATCGTTGAACCGATCGGATGGACTCATATCGCGAGGAAGGTAACTTCAGGATGAAGACACTTGGCATCGTTCAGGTCGAGGGCCACGCTCCGTTTCGCGGAAATTCGAGACTGCGGAAGTTGGCGGGCATGTCACTCTTGGAATGGGTCGTGCGCCGCACGACCGAAAGCCAATTGCTGGACGAGGTCGTCGTCGTTACCGGGGAGGGACATCGCGACGAGGTGGTATCCTCCGTGCCCTCCGATGTCTCGCTGTTTGTTGGTCAACAGAACGATCATCTTGGTCAGTTTTGCGAAGCGCTCGATGCGTATCAGCCGGAGCACGTGGTCCGTATCTGCATGGACAATCCGTTTACCGATCCAGCCTTAATCGATCGGTTGATAACCACGGCCAACCAACGACCCGGGCTCGATTACATCGGATACTGTGCCAGCGATGGTCGGCCGGCGCTGTTCTGTCCGGTAGGTGTGTTTTCGGAGTGGTTCACCGCCGAGGCACTTCAACGGGCCGATCGAGAATCGACCGATCCTCGCGAGCGGAATGAAATCTCACGATACATCCAATCGCATCCGGAACTGTTTCAGGTGCGACTGATCCCCGTGCCGCCGCCGCTTGATCGCGACGACCTCCGCTTGCAAGTCGACTCCAGTGAAGACTGGGAGCATGCGGAAGCGATTTATGATGCGCTCAGTCCGGATAGTCTCGACTGGCAGGGGATCGCGGAGTTTCTCGAACATCAGCCCCGACTTCGCGAGCGGATGGCGACGCTCAATCGTGACGCGGTCGAATAAATCTTGCGATAGCATTGCCATCGCGGTTCTTGTGCCTCGGCTAGCTCTTGCCTGCTACCCTTCTTGTTGCGCCGCTGGAACACGCGAATCCTCGAAATTGCCCTTGGCGCCTCAAATCTCGTTTTGGTAGAAGCCGCCCCGCTTGACTCATCAAGCACAAGGCGCGGAGGGTCTATTCCCCCCGCGAGATCCCATCTTCTGTTTATGTGGCAGTTCTGCCCAAAATCGAGGTGATTCGATGCGACTACTTATGTCGACGGTCTTCGTCCTTATCGGCCTGGTTTCCCATGTCGGTTGTCGCTCGTGCGACAATTGCTACGAGCACGGCCCGGTTGTCCAAGGAAGGCCCGGTTGTTCGACGTGCGGACCCCAGACGGTTGGTCAGCCCTACTACAGCAACTCGACCAACGCTCCGCTAACGCCGGAGATGGTACCCGTCGGTCCGTAGCGGCACTTCCGTGACCAGGGATCGCGATCCGAGCGACTACAGTTTCCAGTCGTTCGATAATGTTGCGCCGCGCTGGACGACGAGAATGCGATCGCGAACGACGACGTCGTCGGAGACGTCCTCCTCGGTCAGATCCTGGTCGTTAAGAATGCGAACATCGCTCCCGATGTGGCAATTCTTGTCGATGATGGCTCCTTCGATGTGCGCTCCGGCGCCGATACCCAGCGGCGGACGCCCTTCCGAGTTGTCTTGCGCCAACTCCTCCGGAGTTTCGTAGAAGTCGGCTCCCATAATGACTGAATTGCGAATCACGGCTCCCGCCCCGATTTGGCAGCGAAGTCCGATAACGCTGTTCTCGATGACCGCTCCCTCGCCGATGATACAGCCGTCGGCCACCAGGCTGCCCCGCAGGGTCGCCCCGTCGAAGCGCGTGGGCGGAAGATGCCTGGCCCGCGAGTAAATCGGAGCTTCAGGCGTCACGAACGAGAACGGCGGACTGGAGCTGGCCAGCTCCAAGTTGCAACGATAAAAGGAGCCGATGGTTCCGATGTCTTCCCAATAGCCATCGAACAGGTGTGTCTGCACATGCTTGGCTCGGAACGAGGCGGGAAACACCTCTTTGCCGAAGTCTTGATAATGGTTCTCTTGCAGGACATCGACCAGGAACTTGCGGTTGAAGATATAGATGCCCATGCTGGCTAGCAGATCGCGGCCTCTGCTGGGTATTCCCCGGGCATCGATCCAAGCCGGGTCCATGCGAACGCGATCCATCTCCTCTTTGGTTTGCGGTTTCTCCACAAACCCGGAGACACGCCCGGTTTCGTCCAGCTGCATGATGCCCAATCCGGAAGCATCTTCTCGCGAGACCGGAATCGCGGCGATTGTCGCTTCGGCGCCGCTCTCGACGTGGGTCTTGAGCATCTCTTCAAAATTCATCCGGTAGAGTTGGTCTCCGGAGAGAATCAAGACGTGATCGACGTCGTGCTCGTTGATGTAGCGGAGGTTCTGCCGAACGGCGTCGGCGGTTCCTTGATACCACTGATTGTCCTCGATGGTTTGCTGTGCCGCCAGAATCTCGACGTAGCCGCCGCTGAAGCGATCGAACGAGTAGGTCTTGCGTATGTGGCGGTGCAGACTGACGGAGTTAAATTGCGTCAGAACATAGATTCGCCGCAACCCGCTGTTCAGACAATTCGAAATCGGCACATCAATGAGTCGATATTTGCCGGCCAGTGGTACCGCCGGCTTGCTGCGGTACTTGGTGAGCGGATGGAGCCGCGTACCACGACCGCCGCCCAGGACGAGTGACATCACGTTTCGCATGAGAGTCGTTCCGTTCTGTTGAATGTCTTGGGAATGTCGAAGTCGTCTAGAACGTTTGCATAGCGTGTCAGTTAACTTCGTCCGATTCGTTGGGAGCTTGGTTCGGCGGCAGTCGTCGAAATCGTTTCGCCGGAACCCTACTTCACGACCAGGTTCACCATTCGGCCGGGGACCACGATCGCTTTCACAATGTTCTTGTCGGCAACCATCTCCGCGATCTTCTCATCCGCCAGAGCCGCCGCTTGGAGTGTCTCCTTGTCGGCATCGGTGGCAATCTTGATTTTGCTGCGCAGCTTGCCGTTGATCTGTACCGGGATCTCGACGGTCTCTTCGCGAATCCGTGACTCGTCGAACTTTGGCCACGGCTCGTAGGCGATGGTCTTCTCGTGACCGAGTAGCTGCCAAAGTTCTTCGCACAGGTGGGGCGCCAGCGGCGAGAGCAGCTGGACGAACGGTTCCATCGCGGCCCGCGGGCGCGCGTCCTGTTTGAGGAAGAAGTTGGTGAACTCCATCATGCGGGCAATCGCGGTGTTGAAGCCGAGCCGATCCAGATCTTCGGTCACCGCCTTGATCGTCTTGTGGAGCACCCGATACTGCTCCTCCGTCGGTTCCGTGTCCGTTATCGCGGCGTTGAGCGCGAGAGTCTCGCTACGGTCGTCGACGATCATCCGCCAGGCACGGTCGAGAAAATTGCGAACTCCGCTGACCCCTTCCATGTTCCACGGTTTGGTCGCTTCCAGCGGGCCCATGAACATCTCGTACAGCCGCAGCGCGTCGGCGCCATATTCTCGGACAATGTCATCCGGGTTGACGACATTTCCGCGGCTCTTCGACATCTTGTAGGCGCGACTATCGAGCTTGATCGAGTTGTCCGCCTTGAGCACGAACGACTCGCCCCGCTTCTCGATGTCGTGTTCATCAAGACGAACCGAGCTGACTTCCTGTTGCGTTCCGCGATCGATCGTCGCACCAGCGGCGTTCGTTGTCACCTGATCGCAACTGACCCAATTGCCGTCAGCAAGTTGAAAGCCGGTCGTCTCGACATCGCCCAGAATCATGCCCTGGTTGACCAGCTTCTGGAACGGTTCGGGCGTGCTGACGACGCCGCGATCGAAGAGCACCTTATGCCAGAAGCGGGCATACAGCAGGTGCAGCACGGCGTGCTCGACACCGCCGATATAGAGGTCGACCGGCATCCAGGCTTTCTCGATTTCGGGATCGACCAGTTGCTGGTCGTTCTGGGGATCGAGAAAGCGGAGATAGTACCAGCAGGAACCGGCCCACTGCGGCATGGTGTTTGTCTCACGCTTGTAGCGCACCCCGTCGATTTCCTGAAACAGCCATTCCGCGTCCGCCTTGTCGAGTGGCGGCTCGGGACGGCCGTGCGGCTTGAAGTCGTCGAGATGTGGGAGATCGACAGGCAGTTGGTCCTCTGGCACCGTCCGCACCACTCCGGTCGGTTTCCCTTCCGCATCGAGTTCATGCAGGATCGGAAAAGGCTCGCCCCAAAATCGCTGTCGGCTGAACAGCCAGTCGCGGAGCTTGTAGTTCACCGCGCTGCGGCCCAGACCTTGCTCGGAGAGATCCTCTGCAATTTGTTTCTTGAACTCGGCGGTATTCATGCCGTCGTACTTGCCGGAGTGGATCGCCACACCCTCCCCCGCAAAGACCGCCTTCGCGGCCAGCACATCGGCGCGCGTTCCCGCCTCGGTATCTTTTTGTGGATCGACCACCGCGACAATCGGCAGACCGAATTGCTGGGCGAATTCGAAATCACGCTCATCGTGACCGGGTACCGCCATAATGGCGCCGGTGCCGTAGCTGATCAGGACATAGTCGGCGATCCAAATCGGCACCGGTTCGCCGTTGACCGGATTGACGGCATGCGCCCCGGTGAAGACCCCTGTCTTTTCCTTGGCCAGCTCCGTGCGGTCCATGTCGCTCTTGGCGGCGGCCGCCTCGCAGTACTGCTTGACCGCCGCGGCCTGTTCCGCTGTGGTGAGCAGCCCTACGGCCGGATGTTCCGGAGCGATGACCATGTAGGTCGCGCCAAACAGGGTGTCGGGTCGGGTCGTATAAATTCGCAGAACGTCGTCGTCCGCTTTGCGGGGAAAGCTGGAGTCAGCACGATCGGTCTGCCACTGTGAAAACTCAGACGCCGATCCCATGAAGAAGTCGACCTCGGCGCCCGTGCTACGGCCAATCCAGTTTCGTTGCAGGGTCTTGATGCTCTCGGACCAGTCGAGCCCTTCCAGATCCTGTTCCAGTCGCTCCGCGTAGGCTGTGATCCGCAGCATCCATTGTCGCAGCGGCATGCGGACCACCGGATGGCCGCCGACTTCGCTCTTGCCGTCGACGACTTCTTCGTTGGCCAGCACGGTGCCCAGGGCCGGACACCAGTTCACCGGAGCATGGGTTTGATATGCCAGCCGGTGATCGTCGCGGTACTGGCCTATCGCCAGGGATCCTTCCGCCTCGATGTCGGCCGGAATGGGCAGCTCGCCGATCGGCCGGCCTCGCTGCGCCTCGCTGTCAAACCAGGTGTCGAACAGCTGCAGAAAGATCCACTGCGTAAAACGAAAGTAATCGACGTCGGTCGTCGCCAGCTCACGCCCCCAATCGTAGGAGAATCCGAGCATCTTCAGCTGCCGGCGGAAGTTGTCGATGTTCTCCTCGGTCTTTTCACGCGGATGCGTATTCGTCTTGATGGCATGCTCTTCGGCCGGCAGTCCAAAAGAGTCGAAGCCCATCGGGTGCAGCACACTCTTGCCGCACATGCGCGCGTATCGGCTCACAATGTCGGTCGCCGTGTAGCCTTCTGGATGGCCGACGTGCAGGCCGTCGCCGCTGGGGTAGGGGAACATGTCGAGGGCGTAGAGCTTATCGCCCTCGGGCAGACGGGGAGCTGCAAAGGTGCGGTTGTCGTCCCAGTATTGTTGCCATTTCGGCTCGATCTTGGCCGGATTGTAGCGAGGCATGCGATCTCACCGTAATGATTAACGATTTGTGAAGCGTTCGGCCACGGCTGACGGCACTCCAGCTGGTGGCGGCGCTTTCGCTCTGGGCAGAAAGCAGTATCCGTGCCGTGGCCAATCCGTCAATCTTACTGCCTGCATTGCTGGCGGCCTAGTCGGGGTTTGGCGACGTGGCGATTCGTCTTGTCAGCGGAGACGATTTTCAATATAAGCCGCCCCTCTTCTTCTCTTTTCTGTTCCGATCCGCGACTCGTTTTTCTCTCGGTGATATATGACGCTCAATGTTTGTGGGAGGTTCGCCATGCGCATGCTATGCGCAACAGGTCTCTGGGTGGCACTGTTAACCATGTCTTCGCCTCTCGCGGCGGAGACCACGTTTCCTTACCAGGCGACGATCAGCGGCAGTGATGTCTATGTCCGTAGCGGACCTGGCAAGAACTACTATCCGACCGACAAGCTACAACGCGGCACCGTGGTGGAAGTCTATCGCCACGATCCGGGTGGGTGGTCCGCCATTCGTCCCCCCGCGGATGCCTTTTCGTGGGTCGCCGGCGAGCACTTGCGGCTGGGCGATGATGATATCGCCGAAGTTGTCTCCGACGAGGCCGTGGCCTTTGTTGGTAGCCGCTTCCGTGACGTTCACGATGTGCGACAAGTGAAACTCGACCAGGGCGAAGCGGTGCGTATCGTCGGCGAAAAACGACTCTCAGAAGTCGGGGAGAAGGTCGCTCAGACTTGGTACAAGATCTCACCACCGGCGGGAGAGTTCCGCTGGGTCTACGGCAAATTGTTGATCAAGCAGCAAGATGCCGACGCGGTGGCCAGCGATACGACAGGTGCAACTAGATCGCATGAACCGACTCCCATCGATGCCGAACCGGCTGGGGCGGTTGCCGACTTCGAGCCGACACCGATCGATCTGGAACCTGAAGCGGCGCATGCCGATGGCGAAGAAGTGATCGTGGCCAGCTTCGACGAAGACAATCGAGCACCAACGGCCAAGGCAGCGGAACCGGCCAAGCTCCCGAGGAATCTCGACGAGGAGCAGCCCGTCAAGATTGCCGACGACGGAGATCGGAGCGTGCCGAGGGCATCCTCAAACAAGAAGAGAACCAGCCAGGGCGATCTCGATGTCGATCTCTCCCTGATCGTCGCCGAGGAACCGGCCGATTGGAATTTCACGGAACTCCGTACCCGCGCTCAACAGGCGCTTGCCGACGCTGAGTCGGCGCTGCTGCGGGGGCGGGCCCGCCTGGTGCTTCGCGAGATCAAGCGATATGAGGCGATCCAGGCGGAGTACTTCGAGGCGGAAGAGATTCGAGAGGAGACCGACCGCCGAAACGAGAATATCGAAGACTCCGTCATTCAAGCTTCGGCCGAGGAAGTACTCGAAGAGGAAGCGGCCCGACCGAGATCGCCGGAGGAGCGTTATGACGGCATCGGTCGGCTGACGCCGGTCCGCTCCAAACGTATCGGAGCTCCCCCGTTCGCGCTCACCGACGAACAAGGGCGTGTGAAGATGTTCGTTACACCGGCGCCAGGCTTGCAGCTCGGTTCCTACGTCGGCCAGGTCCTCGGGATCAGCGGCATCCGCAGCTATCTACCGGAGCTCAAGACTCCGCATGTCACCGCCAAACGGGCGGAGCTGCTCGAAGAAGAGACGGACAACGAATAGCGGATCCGTCTGTCCGCCTGGTTGGTTCGGTGCCGATGAGCCGTGGCATTGGCTATTCGACAAACTCCGGCACACACAAGTGCGGAATGACGCCCGCCTCGTAACCTCGCTTGAGCAGCAAGGCCACCGCTTCGCGGCCACGTTCGCCAAAGTCGAGCGTCCAATCGTTCACGTACATGCCGACGAATTCATCGGCTTTGCCACGGTCCAGATCGCGACCGTATTGCAGAGCGTAATCGAGCGCCTCGTCACGATGATTCAAGCCGTATTCGATGCTCTCGTAAAGCAAGCGATTAACTTCGCGAATATGATCGGGTCCCAGATCCTTGCGAATGGCGTTAGCACCCAATGGCAGGGGCAACCCGGTTTCCTCCATCCACCATTTGCCCATGTCGACGAGTAGTTTCAACTCGTGATCGCCATAGGTCAGCTGGCCCTCGTGGATAATCAGTCCGGCATCGATCGACTGGCCTTCATACTCGCCGCGGTCGACGCTGTTGAGAATTTCATCGAACGGTACAACGACATGATTGAAATCGGTGTCGAGACAGAGACGTAGCGAAAGGTAAGCGGTGGTGCGCGTTCCCGGCACGGCAATCGTCTTGCCACGCAACTCCTCAAGCGACCACGACTCTTTGGCGACGACCATCGGCCCGTAGTTATCTCCCATGCTCGCTCCACAGGGGCAGAGCATGTAGATATCGGTCAGATAGGCGTATCCATGCAAGCTGACCGCCGTCAGTTCGAGTTCGCCGGAGGCCGCGCGTCGATTGAGCGTCTCGATATCGACCAATTCGTGAACGAACTCGTAGTCGCCCGTCTCAATCTTGTCGTTGGCCAATGCGTGGAACATAAACGCGTCGTCGGGATCGGGACTGTGGCCCACGCGGATCAATTGCTTGGTGACGGTCAAAACGGGCTCCTTCGCGACGGAGTCGGCGATGTTGGAAGATCGGGAAACAAACGCCACGCTGCCGAAGACAGCATGGTTCAGGCGGCCGGGCCGCGCCGATCTAACCGTGGCCGGCGGCCATGATTAACCGCCGGCGGACCACTAGCCCTCCCGCGTGGGAGTTGCCGTGGTCGATGCCTTTGTCGGAATCGCCGCCGCGGAGTCCACGTCGCCGCTTGCGCCTGAAGCGGTCAGTTTCGCGAATTGGCCTCACACCGTCAACTCGCCACGCGCCCGGCCGGCGTGAATCGCCCCGGCTGGGAGCCGATCGGGAGGCGAACAGGCACCCGCCCGATCTGGGCTGGCTCGAATTAGGCCTCGAACGAGGTCGAAGTGGAAGGTGTCATCGAGTCACCGCCGTGCGGGGCAGGGGCCGCCAGCTTGGTGCCCAGTTGTTCGCAAACTTTCTGCCAGGTTTCCCGCTCGATCTCGAGTACCGAGATGGCCTCTTGGAGCTTGACTTCGCTACGTTCGGCTTGAGCGGTCTGGAGCGCGCGAAAGATGAACAGATAGACCGCCGCGACCTTGGAGGTCAGATCCTTGTCCTTCTCCGGATTCAGACTGCAGAGCAGTTCGGTAATGATCTGCTGGGCACGAATCAGTGTCTCGGCTGCCTGCTCCTGATTTCCGGCCTTCCAATGTTCGAGTGTGGCATTGGACTGTCGGAGCGCGGCTTCAATGAGCATGAGTTGCAGCTTCTGTGGCGCCGCGGTCATGACTTCCGTTTCCAGGTAATCGCCGGGAGTGGCGTGATTCATAACTTACCTCCTTGTAAGTTGATGGATGTCGAATGAAAGATCGGTCGCGAGACGAATCTGTCTTAGCTCACGACTTAGTTGTCTCTTGTTGATACGAGCGGCGGCAAGGCCTGAATCGATTGAACGGCGTTCAGGTTTCCTTGAATCCTACCGATCGCGAGTTCGGAGTTGATGAACGAGTTGAGCAGTAGCTCACGCGAAACATCAAGCCGATCGTTTAGTCGGGCGATGCGGATCTCGTTGTTCGAGATCGTCTCGCCCAAAGCCAGCGTACGATTGACGAGAACCGAATTCTCGACGCCCGCGAGTTGTTCCAGAACACGATTGAAACGATCGGAAATTCCCGTCGATGTCGACGTGAAGAACTGCTCGATGGCGTCCGGGTCTTCTTCAAAGAGGGACTTCAGCGTTGATTCCTCGAACGACAGGCGGCCATCTTGGCTTAGCGAAACCCCGATCTGGGCTAACGACTGGATGGAACCAGCCCCCAGGATTCGATCGGTGACGATTCGATTGAGATCCGATTCCAGTCGCAGAATAGAGCTGTCGCCTTGCAGTAACCCGCTCTGTCCCGTCTCTTCGTCGAAGTCGGTCAAGATATCGACTCGTTCGCGGATGCGATTAAACGTGTCGACAATCGCAATCATGCGACTGACAAGATCGCTGTCACTCTCTTCCACGTTCACCGTGACTTCTTCTTCGGAGACGCCGTTCACGGTAACGTCGATGCCAGTGACAATGTCTTCGAAGGTATTGCTCGAAGAGGATGCCAGAATGCTGGAGCCCGCCGAGGCATCGTTGCCGATTAACAGCAAGGCGTCTTGGGCTTGCACGGTTTCTTCGAAGCTGATGCCGAGTCCGCTGGCGTCGAGGCGAACCGCGCCCAGCTCGCCGGCGGTGTCGCTGACGATGTTCAGGCGATACGGCTTGATCGACGAACCATCGTTGATGATGGCGGCCGTGATGCCGGCTCCCAGCTCATTGATCTTGTCCCGGAGGTCTTGCAGCGAGTCGGTCGCATCGAGCGTAATCGTGTGCGCTGTCGATCCATTGATGGCTTGTGTCGGCGTGCCGCCGATGTCGATGGTGGTCGACTCACCCAAGATGTGGAGATCGCGGGCGGTGTTGCCCCCGACCTCCGCGATGGTCAGGGTTTCGGCGCCCGCGGCCGTGTCGACAATCACGATGCCGTCGCCGGTGTCGTTGATGCGGGCGTCGATCTGGAGTCCCGCGCGTTCGATTTCCAGAATCAGGTCGCCAATGGTGTTGATGTCGGAGCCGACGCTGATCGTCTGCGTCGCGCCCAGCGTGTCGCTAATCGTGAAGGAGCCGTTGGAGACGCCACTTCCTCCGTTGAGCGAAGAGAGTCGCGTGTTCTCGCTGACGGTCTGGCGATTCAAGTTTCCACTGTCGATTGAATTGACAGCGTCATCCACGGTGAGTCCCAGCTTATCGGCCGTCAGCAGGCCATCGGCGCCGTTGGCGACAATCAGATTACCGCTCGTGGAACCGGTTGTGTCCGTGAGCAGAATGCCGTCGCGGCCATCGTTAATACGTGCTTCGACACCGATGGTCGCCAGATTGATCGTGTTGACGACCTCTTCCAGCGTATCGAGTGTCGAGAGAGTGTAATTGGCACTCGCTCCCGCTCGATCGGTAATTGTGATTTGTCCCAGTTCCAAGCCGGCCCCGCCGTCGAGGCTCGACAACAGCGTCGTCTTGAGCCCTGAGAAGATCCGCTCGCCACTGATCGTATCGCCAGCGGCGGAGGTCGTGAGTCCCAGGTCTTCCAGGGCCCGCGAATCGTTCAGGCTGGTAATGGTGAACGACCCACCGCTATCGGCGGTCAGGTCGGTCAAGACAATCCGTTCGCCATCGGCGGCAATCTCCGCCTTGAGTTTCGTCGGATCGGCGGCGTTGAGCGTGGCGAGCAACTCGGCCAGCGTCGCTTCTTCTCCGCCGGCGACAGGCTCCACGTAGGCGCCGCCAGCTGTCGTGACCCCGTCGTTGGCCACATCGATCAACCCACTGCCATCACTCCCCGTGGCAATCTCCGCGCTGAACAGGGCGGTCGCCGTCGGCTCATCATTGAAGGCCGCGACGACATCGTTGGCGGTCGATGTTGTTTCATTGATTTCGATGACGATCGTCTTGAGCCCCTCGTCGACCGTTACGGTTTCGTTGCCGGCCGTAACGCCCGCGTTATGGACGAACGAAATCGCGTATCCGTCGGCAGCTTCCCCGCCGGTGACCGCGTCGAAGGTAATCGCCGCGTTGGGATCGAGCGTGCCGGCGGTTGTCGCGGTCGACTTCGGTCCCCGCAAGACCGCGGTGTCGCTGGCGCTGACCGGGACCTCGCCGCTACTTCCTGAGGCAAGTGTCGCGGTGAATAGATCTCGCACGCCCTCGGTTCGATTGATCGCCGAGGCCACATCCGCGGCGGTGGTTTCTCCTTCGGCGATCTGAACGAACAGAATACCGTTCTCCTCGTCGAAATTGGCAACTTCATTGCCTTTGATAATCGACGGCAGAGCTTGATAGGCGACGATAATGCCGTCCTGCGATGAGCCTTCGGTGTCGGCCGTGACCGTTACTTCCGCGTTGATACCGTTACTGGCGTTGGTCGTGCCTTGAGCCCGCGAGCCGGTGATCTCGAGTTTGGCGAAATCGACTTCCAGGCTGCTGCCATCGCGGAAGCTGAATTGCAGGTCGGGTAGCAGGGAATCGAAACGGATACCGAGGCCGTCGTTGAGCAGCGACAGGTTGACGTCTTCAAACAGGGCCAGCACGTCGTCGCCCAGGCCGATGGTGGACGCCACATCGATCGACGCGAGGCCTAGCGAGGCGGCCGTGGAACCCCCGTTGACCTCTTCCACCTTCAGATTGCCGCTGCCTCCGGACGAGTCTCGTAACAAGAATTGGTCGCCGAAGGTCTCAATCGTGACGTCGATGCCGGTCGCATTGTTGATTGCTTGCAACACGTCGTCGACATCGCGGGCCAGAGTCAGGTCGATCTCGGCGGAGGACCCACTCCGGTCGGTGATCTGGAGTTTGCCCCTTTCGATGCCGTCGCCGCTGTTCAATAGATCCAGCGAAATGGCCCGATCGACTTCACCGCCAAAGCGGAATGACAGGTCGCCGCCCCCCAGGGCCGCGGTCTCGCTGGCCAACTTGGAGCTGAGCAGCTGTTGATTCTGTACCTGGCGAACCGCCGTGAATTCATACGAGCCAAGCGGTGGATCGGAGCCGGCGTCGACGGTGATCAGGCTGGTGTTGCTGCTGTTGACCGTGCGCTGGTTGAACAAGCTAGCTTGGGCCAGCTGATCGGTATTCAGTTGCAAACTGACCAACAGAGCCGTGAGATCGGTGAGCGCCGTCTGCTGTTCTTGTAGCTCGGTGTTACGACCGATGAGCAGATCACGAGGACGTTCCTGGAGCGCAACCAGCTGGTCCACGGTGTCCTTAATAGGAAACCCGGTTATCAGGCCGATGTTGGTTGAAATTCGTCCCATACGTCGCTCGGTCGTCGATACTCTGAAGTGGTGCTATGTCGCTCGTGCCAAGGGCCGCATCTCTGCTAGCAGCCGCATCTTTTCTTGGCGGCTCCCTCGTTGCTTGCAGGCGGTCAACTTTGTCAGCTTCCCGCGGGCGCAACGGGAGCGCACGGTTCCGCTTCTTCCGGCATCGACAAGGGCCGGTTGTAACGTTTAGAAAAACCTGCGCGGTAACGGATATGAGCGTTGTGGCCAAGAATTGGTCCCGCTCATCTCGTCGCTCGCCGTGGCAGAGATCCCTCAGCGGGGCCCCCAAGAGCCTCAACGCCAGCGGCGCGCCCGATTGTCCTCGCCGGCGAATCTAACGACGGCTGGGACGGCGAAGCGGCCGTATCTCCCTGTGGCGTCGCAGCGACGGAGGGAAAATGAGGGCTGGTCCGCGAGTCGTCCAATTTGGCGAGGTTTTTCTGAGCGACTTCCAGCGAAGGATCGATCCGCAGTGCCTCTTCATACATCTGGCGGGCCAGATCGAGTTGTCCCGCCAGCTTGTAGGTGACGCCCAGATTGATGTAGGCGTCAGTCGATTCTGGTTTCAGCAAGATCGCCTTGCGGTAGTGCTCGATGGCCGGTTCCAGCTTATCGAGCTTGCGATAGGCGTTGGCGATGCTGAGGTGGGCCAAGGGATCGTGCGGGAGGACTTGGAGGAGACGCCGAAGGTGGCGCACGGCCATTTCCGGACGGCCCGTCCGCAGTGCGATGACGGCAATCATTTGCGTCGCGCTATGATCGCGTGGGAAGTGTTTGAGGATCAATTGGCAGATAGCTTCGGCCTCCTCAAACTTGTCCTCCTTCTGTAATTGGTTGGCTCGTTGGCAATATGCCAGCACACTATCTTTCGTCAAGGGAACGCCATCGGGGCCGACAAAATCGATTTCTTCGTCGGACACTTCCGATAGCAACGACCACTCTTGCGGCGCATCGATGCCCAGTCGGGCGCTCAACATGTTGCCCAGTTCTCGAAAGACGGGAGACCAGTCGCCCGCATCCAACTGTCTCATGGCCTTGACGCTCGAGTACCAGGGGATTCTCTCGCCACTGAGCAGCCACCGCCAGGTTGGGATCTTGGGCAGCAACACCCACGACTCGACGCCCAAAGCACCGGCCATATGGGCGGTCGCATTCCCGGTGGAAATCACCAGGTCGAGGGCCGACAGACGTGCGGCGAAGCCGTCGAGATCGGTTAGCGGGTCGCCGTCCTCCCAATCGTGAATCACCGTTCCGCTTTGCTGTTGTTCCGTAGCCAGGTCATCGCTCACATCGCCGTATTGTAAATTGATCCACTGCGCGCCCGGCATGGCGAACAGGTGACGCCACTGAGCCAACGAAGTCGTCCGCAGTCGCCGGGAGGCGGGCATCCCGCCGGTTCGCCAGGAGATGCCGATCTTCAACCCCGGCCCCAGGGCATCGAATCTTTCCCGCCACATGGCCGTCTTCTTGGTGTCCGCTATCAAATACGAGCGACGGTCTGGAAAGTCGCTCCACTCGTTGCGGAAGAATCGTGGCAGACTACCTGCCGGAGATTGGTAGTCGATCTGCTCCGGAAGATCGGCCGGTTGTTGGTTCGAGCGTCGCGTGATCCCGTAGACCATGGCCCGAGGGAAGGAACGAATGAACAATTCGGAGAGCCGCTTGTCACAGGTGATCACGCATTCTCCCGCCCGCTCGATCGCATCGGGGAAGCAAGAGGCGAAGAGCGTTTCATCTCCAATGCCTTGCTCGGCGTGGATGAGCAGTGTCTTGTTCCGGATATCTTCGCCGTTCCAACGCGGCTGAGGGTACTTGTCGAATTGAACTTGCCCGGAGTTTTCTCGCCACTCGTGCGACTCCCAGCCCAGGCGAAAATTCCCTTTGAACAGGTGACAAATCGCCAGATTCCAGTGGGCCTTGGCATAGTCGGGATCGATTTCCAGAGTGCGATTGAAGCTGAGGATCGCGGAATCGACATGTCCCAGACCGAGCTGGGCGTTGCCCACGTTGTAGTGGCACGAGGCGTTGTCGGGTGCCAGCCGTTGTGCTCGGAGTGCCCACTCGATCGCCTCCTGGTGGCGGCCGAATCCATCCAGAATACTGCCGATATTGCTGATCGCTCTCCAGAAGCCGGGGGTGATTTCAAGGCACTTGTAAAAGCAGGCGGACGCTTCCTGAAGCCGGTCGGCCATCTTGTACGTGACCCCTAGCTCGAAATGATAGATGTCGTGACGAGGGCGGATGGCAACGGCTCTCTCTAGCAGCTCCATCGACTCCTCAAATTGATCGAGAAACCGCAGCGAAGCCCCCAGCAACCGCAGCGCTTGATGGTCATCTGGAATCTCGGCAATCAACTCACGACAAATCGGCTCGACTTGGACATACTCGCCCTGGTTAAACAGATTGACCGCGCGTTGGAGCTTCTGCATATGGGCGTTCAATTCGGTCGCTTCCACGATATTCGATTCCTAAGGATCACGAATTCCAGGGACCCCGGACTGAGTGACCGCACGGTACGAGTCCAAGATGGACTTGAACGATCGTGCCAAATAGGTGGGTCCTGCGGATTGTAAGGTCTCCTCTTTCATCGGCGATCGGACCGGCAGGATGCCAGCTAAATTGAGGTACCGCTGGCACCGCTAGCAGCGAACTGGAGATGATTCCCTGATCGTGCAATAAGAAATCCCCAATCGCGCAACAAAAAAACCGCCGGCGGGACGAAGCCCACCGACGGTTTTGGTTTTCGCTTAGAGAACCCTAAGGGGCGTCGCTTATCGGAGCAGCGACAGCACGTTTTGTGGGTTCTGGTTGGCAATCGAGAGCACCGAGGTACCGGACTGCACGAGAATTTGAGCTCGCGTCAGGCGGGCACTTTCCGCGGCGAAGTCGGCGTCGCGAATCGAGCTTTCCGCCTCGGTCAGGTTTTCGAGCTGCTCGGTCAAGGAGAAGATATTCGTCTCCAAGGTCGCTTTTTGGAAAGCACCAAGTCGACCTCGAAGTGACGTCACCGCCGTGATAACTTCTTCCACAACCTTACCGGCTCCCGTGGCGTCGGTGGACAAGGCCTTGGCACTACCCGAGCGAAGCTCGAAGAGCGTGCCTTCGACGCCGCCCAAGGTGGCGGAGCTGATACCGCGGATACCGACGCGGGCTTGCTGGTTCGACACAACGTCGGGACCGAGCTGGAAGGTCGCACCACCACCGGTGATGTTGAACCCAAGCGTCGCTCCATCGCTCACGGTCGAGGCGATGTTGAAGGAGAGATCCAACGTCGACGAGTTGATCGTCGCGGTCAGACCGTCACCGGTCGCCTTGACACCGTTGATTCGCAGATCAACGTCCGTTCCCGATTCTCGGGTCGAAGCCGCGTTGCTCGTGTTGAGCGTGTCGAACGTTCCCGACAGGGCACGGGCCGAGACGAATTCGTTCGATCCGTAGTTCGCCGAGGTGAGTTCCAGCGTGCCGCCAGAAACACTGGCGTCGACGCCAGTCGAGTCGCTCACTAAGTCGATCGCGGTTTCGATCTGATCGATCGTCGTACCGGTTCCGAAGTTGAACACCTCAAAACCACTGGCACCACCGATTTCCAGGATCAGATCCGAAACCAGCGTGCCACCGCTGTAGTTCAACTGGGCCTGCGTGGCCTGGGTGTCGACGTCAACCTGAACCGCAATCTGAGAAGCGGTACCAAAGTTGGCCTGCTCGATCACCAGGTTGCTGATATCGGACGAACCGTCGGTACCGCCGGCCAAAGCCGAGATGGCGAGGTCCGAGCTGCCACCGCCAGCATAGGTGCCGAGTCCGGAGCCCGTGGCCGCGGCATTGAATGCCGTGAGGGCATTGATGGCCGAGGCGACATCGGCCGCCGTGGTGGCCGAGTTCAGCGTGACGCTAACAGCGTTGGCCGACTCATCGTAGGTGGCGCCCAAGGTACCACCGGAGGTGAGATCGAAGGCAAACGTCGTGGCGTTGAAGTCCGTGCCCGCGGCAGCCGCCGAGATGGTGATCTCGTTGCTGAATTCGCCCAGCTGAGCCGTCGAGGCGGAGGCCGCGACAAGCGTATCGGAACCCGAGGCACCGGTCGTCGTCAGGACCAGCGACGCGTCGAACAAGGTGGAGAAGGTGGCGTCGCCAGTCAGAGCGGCCAAAATGGTATCCGCATCTGCAGCACCAGCCGACAAGGCGACGTCGATGGTGACGTCCTTGCCATTGATAACGACATCGCCAGCACTACCACCGGAGGCAAACGTGAAGGTGTAACCGTTTGCCGAGGTTCCCGTCGTAGCGGCGGTGATCTGAATTTCAGCACCGTTGGCACCGGCGGTGAGCGTGTATACGGCCTGCAAATCGCTCGAGGCGGTGGCACCCGTGATCGTACCGCCGTCGACCGTACCCGAGGCGCTCGCACCCGTGTCGGTGGTCAGGAAGTCGAGGCTACCATCGAGAAGACGACGGCCTTGGAAGACGGTCGTTTGAGCGATACGGTCGATAGCTTCGAGCGACGAGTCGACCTGCAACTGGTTGGCTGCGATCTGCTCTTCACTCAAGGCACCCGTATTGGCCGCTTCCGAGACCAGACCTCGAATGTCGTTCAACAGCGAAGAGACCTGACCCAAGGCACTGTCGGCCGTCGAGATCAGCTGATTGGCTCGTTCACTATTCGTGATGGCCCGCTCGACGCTGATGATATCACTACGGAGAACTTCGCTGGCAATCAAACCGGCAGGATCATCCTTACCCGTGTTGATTCGCAGACCCGTGCTCAATCGTGTGAGAACTTCGTTCAATTGAGTGTTCGATCGCTGCAACGTCTGTTGAGCAACGATCGACGGTACGTTGGTGTTAATACGAGTCATGCCAGAGAACCCTCCCGGTAAAAAAAAGTTAGTTCACTCTCAAACATGAAACACTTGGCGGGGAGTCAGCCTTATGTGTCACGTTTGGCTTTCTGCCACTCACCGGGCAGCTAAGCATCAAGGAATCGTTTTGTGTTGAGTAAGGTTGTTTCTGTCTCGATCCATCATTCGTCTCCCGAGCCCAAGCTGACTGATCGACAGCTAGCACGGGCGTACGCATGATGGTCCGGGACATCTACGAAGAAGTATCGACAGGCTAACATAAGCCCTTTAGGTAAACTGGAGGAATTGTGTTCTGGAGGCGCGGATCATGTGAGTAATGTTCATTTCGGCCCGTCGCAGCATTCAGTAAAAGCAAAAGGGCTATGAACTTGGTGCCGCTTGTCGATGCCTCCGGAAAAATCGGCAAAATCGTTAAGGCCTATCACAATCGGAACCAAAAAACTTGTCTCGGGGGAGTGGCGGCAGAAGATTTTCGCATTGGGCAAACCACAAGCGTCCGGCCGAGTTGATGGAATCTTCCGACTAGCTGATAGAACCTGAACCGCACGAATGCGTTGGCATGGTCGCCCATTCCACCTCGCACGCGTCGAGAGGTCGTTCGAGGGCGAATCGTCCAGTCGATGGATGAGATTGCTAAGCTCTGGCTCGCTGTTAGAAACGCTTCAACCGTTCTATCCGGTGAGTCGTTGTCTGGGCCGGGGGGAGTTGTCCGTTCCGACCTGCTGAGAAGGAGAGATTCTCAGTCGTCCCACTGGAGAGGAGCCGTCAGGCTCTAGAGAAGACAGAAGGGTGCGTTGGCGAAGCGGCTAACCGACATCTTCCGGGCGAACCATACTGGCGGCCTGATTCTCGCGGGCAATGGCTTCGTGAACTTCTTGTCGGTGAACCGGCACTTCCGTGGGTGCTTCGATGCCGAGACGGACTTTGTCGCCACGGACATCCACAATCGTGACGACAATATTGTCGCCGATCATGATGCATTCGTCGCGGTTGCGGGAGAGGACGAGCATGAGAGGCGTTTCCGACTACTTCTTCTTCACGGAGGCGGGGAACTAGGCGCTTTGTCGTAGGTCACCCGATGAGGCGACAATCAGGTGGCGAGTCGACCAGGACCCCGAGGCGACGACCTGGCGGCCCAGGCGGCTGGTCATATTTATTACCAGCGGAGCCTTGAGGTTGATCGATTGCATGCCGTCACGATGGTTCAGCACCACCAATACCTCGATATCCCGATCTCGCTCGATGTCGAGCAGCTGCAGTTCGGCGGCGTCGATCCGCACGCGATACTGGGGGACAAAGCGGCTGGGGGCCACCAGCGGCAGCGCGACTTCTCCGCGGGTGACCGATTGCAGCCATAGTGGCGAAGACTTGGCATGTTGGGCCAAGACAATCCACTGCTGGCAATCCTCGAAGCCAGCGAGGCCCTCGGGAAAGCGGATGATATCGCGCGCGTCGACGCGAATGGTTCCAAATCGAGTGGTGCGGACTTGCACGGCAGATCACCCTCTATGACGGCAGTTTGTCGCTCCAACTCGCGAACGACGACGACTTCTCTACTCTCCATCGGATTCCGGTAATCGTGATGGTGAGGAAAAAGGTGGATTAGAGGAAGTCGAGCAGGGTAAGACGTGAGATGGCCGCCGAGGTTTGCAAGGTGGCTTGCAACGCGGCTTGCCGGGCAGTGAAGTTGGTGATCGCCTCGGCCAGGTCGACGTCGAGTTCATCCGACAGAGCGGTCTGCAGCTCGACTTCTTCGTCTTCCAGGCGAACCTGGAGGATCTCGATCGATTGCTGTCTGGCTCCCAGTTCAGCACGGGCAAAATTCACCCCCAACGTCGAATCATCGAGCTGGGCGACCGACCGGCTGATTTCCTGCAGATTGTTTTCTGTTAGTGCTTGCGACAGGCGAATCAACGAATTGAACGCCCCTTCCACTTCCAGCGGATGGACATCCCGCCCGACCAAGCGGCTGCCTCCGTCGGTGGGAGCATCGCTCTGGCTGGCACCTACGGGAATAAGTCCCAGGTCCTCCGCCGCCTGCGAGCCGTTCTGCTTGAGCACGGTCAACGTTGCCGTGGAGGACGTGTCGGTCGTGACCAGTTCGATGCCGTTACCGTTCTCGGCGAGTTGGGCGGTGACTTGCGTGGTCGGGTCCTGATTGTCGACATGACCGTTTACCGCGTCGATGACATCCTGGATTGTCGTCAAGTCCGAGACGTCGAACTCCAACCTCGTCCCGTCTCGTCGCAAGATGGTGAAGTCACTGCCATTGACGGTATGCACGCCGCGACCGTAATTCAGATCGGTCAGATCGGTTTCGCCGTCAAATGTGCGAATGCCGAGGTCGCTGGCGGTACTACCACCATTCTCGCCAATCGAGAAGTCGGCCCCGGAGAGTCGGGATCGAACGTCGATACCCGTGCCCGAATCGTTGATGGTGGCGAGCACCGAGGCCTCGGAGCTGTTCAGCGTATTGAGAATATCCTCGATCGTCTCAGCGGCCGAGAGATCGATCGTGTAGGTTGTGTTGCCGTTGGTAATCTGCAGCCCGGAAGCTTGATCCAAAGTGCCACCGAGAATGTTGTTCAGTTCCGTGGTCTTGCGGAGTATCGGGTTCAAATCGGAGCCCACCAGTGGTCCGGTGCCGATGCCAGCGGAAGAACGAATCCCCAACTGACTGGCGGTCCTACCCTCTCCGACGTCTTGAATGGTCAGATTGCCGCCACCTCCGGCGTCGAGAGAAATCGACAGGCCCGTGGTGCTGATGGTCGCCGTAAGCGTCCGACCCGTAGGCGGATTGGCTTCCAGTTGCGCGACGATGTCGCCGATCGTCTCGGCGCCCGTCAGATCGACCGTTACCGTACTGACGGCATCTGAGACGGTGACTTGTCCGAGTTCAATCCCCTGCCCTCCGCGCAAGTCGGCCAGTCGAGTATTGCTCGTCAGCTCGGGGTTCAGATCGACCGAGCCGCGCACCGGTTCCGAAAGGGCGCCAAACACCTCATGGCCATCGAGGTTCGTTTCAAAAAGCGAGTCGATATCGGCAAAGCTCAACATTCGCTGTTCATTCCCGTTGTAGCGAACGAAGCCGTTGACCAGTTCAAAAGCGGGCTCTGTCGTTCGCGATCCCGAGAAGAGGTAGCGTTCGCGGAACCTCTGTGTGCCGGCGTCGACGAGTTGGCGAATCGCCTGATCGACTTCGACCTTCACGGAATTGCGTTGTTCGTCGGAACTGATCGTATCGACAACGCCCAGCGCGGATCCGTGGACCGATGCCAGCAATCCGGAAACCGCGGCCAGCGCGGTGTCGGTGGCCCCCAGAAACGACTGACTCGTCTCCAGGTTGGTCTTTGCTTGAGTCTTACGCTCCAACAGGCTCTGCAGGGCCTGGCCCCGAGCCGCCGAATTGGGGTCGTCACTAGGAGCCAGCAGACGCTGCCCGGTGCTGATCTGAGTCTGCAGACGGAACAAGTCCTGCTGGTCGTAATTCAATTGCGCCAGCAGTTGTTGCTGCATGTACGCATTGGACAATCGCGACGTCGGGATACCGGAAAGCGGGGAGGTCATGAGTGATTATTGGGAGCGTGGAGGTTCAGGCCGAAGTTTTGAGAAGGCGAATGTCTGAAATCGTCGGATCTCGGACGGGTATCCAGCCAGGGTCGTGACCGAACCGACTCACCTTCTTCTGTAGGTTACAAGTTCACCAAGATATCCATCAGTTCGTTGAGCTCGGAAATGTATCTCGCCGCGGCCTGATAGGCTCTCTGATACGAAATCATCCGCACGATTTCATCATCCAGATTGACACCGCTCACCGCGAATCGTTGGGCCTCGAGGCTGTTGAAAAAGACTTGATCGCCATCGGCGACAGCGCGGGCTACCGAAGCGCCTTGCGTCGTGTTGCCGGTGAGACGCTTGTACAACGTGTCGATCGACTCCCCGTTGGCAGTATCGAGGGGAGACTCGATGAAACCGGCTAGCAGCACGGCGTTGTTCGTGTCTTCGGCAATTCCACCTTGACTGGCGGCCAGCAATCGCGAATCACTCCGTAACTCGTCGCGGACACCGAGGCTCCCCGCCGTGGAACCGGAGAAGAAGGTGTTGAGGCCCAGGGCTGAGAGCAGCCCACTCGTGTCGTTAGCAAAGCTGAAGTCGATGTCGGAGGAGTCGGACTGAATGGAAACGGTCAGATCGCTCGTTACCGACGCGGAGATCCCGTCGATAGCGTCCAGGGCGGCGACGATGTCATCGAGCGACGAATCTTCGTCGAGTCCGTTGAGATCGACGAGAATGTCCGTTGTCTGCGTAACATTGGTCGAGCGATCACGAACGAGTACCTGGAACGAACCGTTCTCCGGCGTGAACGTCAGTCCGGCCGCGTCGAGTGGTTCCGCGGCGTTGGTGACAGCAAACTCACCAACGAGCGATTGATAACCGGTCAGCCCCTGGCCGGATGCGTGCAGGCGATTGAATTCGAAAGCCAGGGTTCCGGCCAGCGTGTCGAGGTCTTCGAGAAATCCGCCCAGCACGTCATCTCGCGCCTCGATCAGGCCTGCCAATCGACCGCTGCGGTACTCCGGCTGCGATTCGGTGTCGACGAACTCAATGCTCGCAACCTGCTGTCCTTGGTTGACAACGTTTTTGACTTCCACAATCCGTCGAGATACTTCAGAGATCAGCGTATCACCTCCGACAGCGACTGTTACGATGCCACTCTTCTGTTCATCGACGCGGATATCGATCAGATCGGATAATTCAGAGAGCGCGATGTTGCGTTGGTCTCGTAGCCCCACCGCGTCACTTCGCGAGATTTCTCCCGCTTCGAGCAGCGAGATCCGTCGATTGAGTGAGAAGATCTCTTCGGTGAGGCGATTGATGTCGTTGCCGGCCGTAATGACCCGGTCGTTGTATTCATCGCGAATTTGAGTCACTCGATCTTCGAGGCGGCGAAAATCGTCGCTCAACGTCTGCCCCTGCAGTATCGCCAGGTCTCGTATCGCGGCACTCTCGGGCTGATTGAGCACTTCGGCGATGCTGGCAAAGAAAGCATTCAACGATGTGCTCAGATCGGCGTCACCGAGTTCGCCAATCAGACCTTCGAGTTGCAAAAAGGCGTCCTGCTGGACTTGGGAATTGGCCGCGTCGCTAGCGGCCGTGCGTACTCGGTCTTCCAGGAATTGGTCAATCTTCTGGGTGATGCCCGTTACGTTGACACCCAGGCCGATGATCAAATCGCCCTTGCGCTGTCCGGGCGCAGTCTCGAAGGCCACCTCCTCGCGAATGTAGCCAGGAGTGTTGACGTTCGAGATATTCTGGCCAACAACCTGCAGCCCAATTTGCTGCGCTTGCAAGGAGTTGTTGGCGATACGTATGGAACCGAAGAGGGACATGGTCGCTCAATTGTGTGTACTTGGAGATGGACTGCCCACCATGCTTATGCCGCCTGGTCGACTAGCGATCCGCCGCTCGTCGCCGCGCCCGCATCCTTACCATATGTCGGCTGGAGTTGTCCGCCGGTAGCAATAATCTCCAACAACTGCGAGAGATGAATCAGCCAGCGTTGCACGAGAACCCAATTCGAGAGGCTCTTGTGCTGCAATAGTCGTCCGCGAACGGCGGCGTCGTGAACTTCCGAATTCAGTGAATCATCCGAGGCTGCGGAGGTTGCCGCCGCCAGCGAACGGATGCTGTCACACGGCAGCTTCGCTGTCGATGCTTGCTCAAGTAGCGTCGCCCGACGATTGTGACAATCTTGCAAGCGACCAATCAATTCCCGCTCTCGGGTCTCCAGTTCACCGAGTTGCTCGACCTTCTTGTCCAGCAGCAGGCGTCGCTTCTCGTCGATCAGAGCAATCAGATCCGACTGCACGCTGGAGAGTTCGAGCAGCAGAGCGGAGATGTCGGGAGCGAAGTTGGTATCCATGTTCAGTCCGTGCCTTGTAAACGATTTCTCGATCGCCAGGCGATCGAGATTTGGATAGTTGATTTTTAAGGAAGTCTTTAGATGAGGTTTCAAGTATTCGCTGACTTGCGCGGGCCTTGCCGCCGCGGCCGAAATTCGGGGTGGCGAACGTCTAGGGGCGTCCCAACTGAAACAATTCAAACATCGGGTCGGTGATCGTCGAGGCGCTGGCGGCGCTCAGTTGTTCTGAGAGCATCTGGTCCAACTGTCCCTGAAATATCTCTTCCGCTTGTCCGCCATGAAAATAGGCCGGCTTGCCGACACTCTGTCGCATGGTCTTGAGCAACATGCCGTAGAACGACTCGCCGACAAAACGATCGAAGGCCTCGCGAAGCTCTGCCGGTTTCTCGTCCCCAGTCGGGGGTTTGGCCGTTGTCGCCGAGGTGGGCAACGCCTCCAGCGGCGAGGGAGCTGCCATGTCGGTCTTCGAGGGTTGGCCCAACGAGCTGATCATGTCTCGTTCCTTGTTTTCTTGCCTGGGTTTACTGGTCTGGAGGCTGGCTGACTTGTTCTTGTCACGGCGGAGTGATGTGTTGCCCGCGAGGTGACTTACTCAACGATCACATGGGCATGCAGTCGCCCACTGCGGCTGAGTCCGAGCAGGATATCGGCGATATCTTCCGGTTCCACCTGAACCGCTTCGAGAGCGTTGACGAGTGCCTTGAGCTGGGCATCTTCCCGCTTGGGGGCTTCAATGCCGATCAAGCGATCGGAACTCGCACCGAGACCCGTTTCGACAGTAATATTCTTGTGCGCGACCACCGCGGACCCGATCGTTGTGTTGCCGGTAACGACGACCGTGCCCGCCGCGCGATTGATGACGACCCGAGCTCCCGTTTCCGGGTTGGAGATCTTCAAGTCCATGATGTCGGAAACAAACGACACCGGATCATCGAGGTAATGATTGGGGATCGTGACTTCGATGTTCAATTGATCCAGGGCTCGTGCGAGCCGTACTTCCGTGACGTCGTTGTTCTCGACGCTCAGCAACAGGTTGAGTTGATAAGCCACGTCCTGAGCGAGCTGGAAGTCGGCCTTGTTCTTGTCGAGCACCAGCGTGATCTTGCCGTCCTTGTGAAAGGCATTACGGAAGTCCTCTTCGATACGGCAGCCGCGAATGAGTTTTCCGGCGGTTGCGGTCTGCGGCTTGGGAATCGTGATCTTGCCCGAGGCGATGGCAAACACCTGGTCGCCGGTCGTTCGCGGACCGAGCAGCGGGGCAGCGATCAACGTTCCCTCAGCCAGGCTCGTGGCGTCCCCGATGCTGTTCACGACGCAGTCGACCAGGTCGCCCTGGCGAGCACCTGCCGACGGTACGGTGGCCTGTATCATTACTAGGGCCACGTTCTTGGGCTCGGCGATTTCTTCCAGCGAGACAGGGCTGCCCATGAACTGCATCGCCGTGGCCAGTGCTCGTGCTGTCGAAACCGAAGAGCTGCTGTCACCCGTGCCTCCCAGGCCCACCACCAAGCCGATGCCCTGCAGTGTGTTTTCTTCTTGACCTTTGACACGGCAAATGTTCTTCAGCCGAGTTTGGGCCGAGGTGACGCTGGTCATCAGCGTTAATAGGACAACCGTCGTGATCAATTTGGAGAGGCCTGACTTGCACATGACGCGAATCCTTGAGGGTCGTGTTAGCTCGATAAGTGTTGTTGAGGGGAGATGAAGAAGAGCTCTCAGCGAGTCTCAGGTTGGTTAGAAGGCCTGCACCCGATCGAGGAATCGCAGTAGCCAACCGCGGCGATAACCGTCGCGAACTTCACCCCGCTCCCGCTTCTCAATCCACAAATGGTTGATGTCTTCCGCTTTGGCGATCTTCCCGGCATCGACCTTGTCAGGTTGGATGATGCCGGTCAACGATTGCTCCCAAACCTCTTCGTTATTGCGAATCGTGCGATGACCTTCGAGGACCAGATTTCCGTTGGGACGAATCTCGACGACCTCGACCGTAATCCGAAACGCGATGCGGCCGTCACTCCGATGATTGGCGTCCGCTTCCAGCCGGGAGATGTAGCTGGCGGTCAAAGCGGGATCGCCGCCCGTCTGCTTGGACGGTTTGAGGGTCAGGCTATCGAGGATCGGGTTGTCTTCCAAAACCGCGTCAATCACGCCCCGCTTTTCGCGATCGAGCAGGGCCTGGTTCGTATAGAGTGACTTTTCGTCGACGACGATGGTGATGTAGTCGTGCAGCTTGACTTCGTTGGGCGGGAGTGGCTTCTGCCAGATGAAGCTGAGGTCTTGTTGGGTCAAAGGACGGCGCTGCGGTTGCTGGCTGGCGGCCACCGTACCTGCCCGAAACAGACTCGATTCCTGGGCAACAACCGTCGAGGCGGAGGCGGAAAGCAACGTCGCCGCAACGGCGACCAGCAAGGCTCGGCACCATCGTGGGCGGAGAGCCGCGGTCCGTGTCGAGTTGCCCGTGAGGGAGAGCGTCATGGTGAGGTTCCTTTCTTCACGGCTTTGTCAGCCGTGGTGTGGTTCTTTCCGCGGAGCTGGAGTCTTGATCCCATCGGGAAGCGGTTCTAGCGCTTGGCCACGGCGCCGGCATAAACTTGGACTTCCTGCAGGTCCGACACGCGAGCCTGATACGACTTGCGCTTCTTACCCATGGTTTCCACCGCGATCAGTTGATTCAGGCTGCCGTCTTGGCGAGCTTTGCCTTGGGTCTCAATTCGGATACCGCCACTGATGGCGATCACCGTGACGAACTCTCCGCGTCGCACGAGAATCGGCTCCCGCAGACTGCGAGTAGGAATCGGTTTGTTGGCCCGCAGCGAACCGGTCGATTCTTTGCCAACGACTTCCTCCAGGCTGGTGGCGACTGCACGGAGGTTGTTGGAATCGTCCAAGGTCTCCATCCGCACATCGGAGTCCAGAATGACCGTACCCCGCGGCAGATTCTGCACGGCGACGACAACACGACGGGGACGCTTCGTCTTGACTTGAAGTCGGAAGCGATGAACCTGACCGTCGCGGACCACCGCGGCCACTTCAAACCGTTGTGATCCGTCGAAGGGGGCCACGCCTCCGGAAACCGAAAAGCGATATTCCGATTCCAAAATCCAGATCGCTTGTTGCGGCGTCAGTTTGAATTCGACTTGCCACTCGGTCGCTTCCGTATCCGCGTCAAGCGACCGCGTTTCGCGATCGAGAAGTCGCAACAGGGCACGCTCAACGGCGATTTCAGCCGCTTCTAACTCGTGCTGTTCGACGATCTGATCCGAGCGTCTTTGTCTTTTCGATTCGGCGGCCCGTCTCTCGGCAGGAACCAGCGTGATGCGACTCGAACCGGAGATGCGATGCTCGCCGAAGCTGACTCCCCGGCGGACCAGGATGTCGATGACCCGGCGGGCGGAAACCGTCTCTTGTCGCTTGCCAACGGGAGCCGGAAACAACTCGACCTCCGCCAGACGATCGGTAACCTTTTCCGGGGCGCCAAACAGCTCGGCGACGTCGCCCAGTTTGACGATGCCCGGCTCCACGGTGACGCGATCGATCAAGCGAATCTCCGCGGCACAAGCGGTTCCGACTGGGAACGTGGCCCAGACAAGAGTGACGGTCAGCAGAATTTGCGGGAGTCGGTTCATCGTTGTTCTTGCGTGAAGTTGTTGAGGTTTGAGGAAGTGTTTTAGGGGATGTCGCGTGGCTGGTTATGCCTCGCCGTGTTATCGCCTGAGGTTGGCAATCAATTGCAGGATTTGGTCACCCGCTTGGACCGTTTGTGAATTCAGTTCAAAGGCCCGTTGCGTGGTGATCAGGTCGATCAACTCCTGTACCGGTTCCACATTGGACGCTTCCAGGGCGTTTTGGTGGATGAGTCCGGCACCCGGCTGACCCGGGACGACAAGCGACTCCTGTCCCGAGGAGTCCGTTCGTTGGTACAGGTTGTCACCGAGCTTGAGCAGCCCTTCAGGATTCTGGAACAAGGCGACCTGAATTTGTCCCGCGTTCGTCAACTCGGTCTCCGGCGGCTGGCGAAAGCCGACAGTGCCGTTGCTGGTGATCACGATGTCGGTCGCTTCTGGCGGAATGTTGATTGCCGGTTGCAGGATACGACCCGAGTTGGCGGATCCCATTACCAGGTCGCCGTTGGCGTTAATATTGAAGTTACCGGCTCGCGTGTAATACTGCTGTCCATCGAACTGCACCTGGAAGAAGCCCTCTCCCTCGATAGCCAGATCGAGCTGGCGACTCGTCTGCTGAAAGGCGCCCTGGCTGAAGTTGGTTTGCGTGCTGGAGACTCGCGAACCGAGACCGATGGCAATTCCGGTGGGAGTGGGGCCGCCGTCGCCTCCATCCTCCAAGCCCGGCAGTTTCTCCTGGCGATAGAACAGATCCTCGAAGTTGGCGCGGCCTTTCTTGAAGCCGACGGTGTTCACATTCGCCAGATTATTCGCCAGTACGTCGAGCTTGGTTTGCAGCGATTCCATGCCCGTCGCGGCGGTGTAAAGTGTTTGAACGCTCATCGTCTTGTTGCTCCGTTGATGGGGGGAGGTCGTTCGATATCGAACGCTAGTTGTCTTGTTGGTTATTTGCCGAGCACGCGAGAGATCAGATTGCCCATCATGCCGTCTTGGCTACGAATCATCTGCACGTTCACTTCGAATGCGCGACTCGCCTTGATCAGTTCCATCATTTCTTCAGTTGGCTTGACGCCGGAGAGTTCCAGGAACCCGCCTCGAACGTTTCGTTCTTCCGTCGGAACGGCTTCCGGTGTGCTTAACGACGAGAACATCGTGCTGCCGACCTTGACCAGATCACCCAGCGACTTCGGTCGGAAGAGTCCCACCTTGGCGATGGGGCCGTTCTGGTCGATCGTGCCGTCTTCCTTGACGGTCCAAGGTTGGGTCGTGTCGAGGCGAATCGGGCTGCCACCGTCGCTAAGCACGTTGTGACCTTCCTGCGTCACCAACTGACCATCGACGTCGAGAAGGAAGTTGCCGGCCCGTGTGAGGAACTTGTCGCCGTCTTTCTCAATCTGGTAGAAGCCCTCACCGACGATTGCCATGTCGGTGGGAATGCCAGTCGATTTGAGCGGTCCGGAGGAAAACTGCGTGGCGGTCTGGCTCACCATCACGCCGCCACCGATGTCATTGATACTGCCCGAGCCTGGCGAGTCGAGGCCGCGCTCAATCGCTTCGCTATTACGGGCCTGGGCGATGGCCAGATCGCGTTTGAATCCGGCCGTATCGACATTCGCCAGATTGTTGGAGAGGACCTCCAGGATCTTCGATTGAACCTGGGCACCTTCCGCGGCCATGTAGAGTCCGTAAGACATGATCTGCTCGCACGCTTGACATCTCGCCCCCCCGCGGTCTGTCGCGTCGACGCTCGTCGCTTAATGCAAAGTGCGTGCCAAGCTTCCGCAAGAGATCAACACGGCTGCCGCGCGCGTCGGGCGAAAGGCTTGGGGTGTAGGGTTTCGTCGACTCGCGATTTCGTGAAGACCCCGGCGGCGAGGTCGATCTGCTAGCGAACTGGCCAGAGATAAACCGGCCGATTTGTGCAGGCGCCCGCGCAGAGTTCGCCGGTTGCCGGCGGACTGAGAAGAAGCAATTCCTGCCGGTCGCGGCTCGACAAAAGTGGCCGCCACAACAGCTAGCAAGGCTAGCTGTCCGCGCCTAGGTTGAGTCTCGCGACTCGGCGATCAGATCCGCCGCGCCCCGATCGAGCAACTCTCCGGCTACCCGTTGCCCGAGCGCCTCGGCCGCTGAGAGATCATCGCTGGCGTCCGCCTCGATGCGCCGGCTGCCATCGCGACTCAATACGGCCGCGGTCAAGCGCAGCCGCACGTCTTCAATTCGGCCCCAGGCGCCGATGGGGGCCAGACATCCGCCGGCCAACGACAACAGCATCGCCCGCTCCGCTAGCACCGCGGCATGCGTCGCTTCGTCGTTGAGTTCCGCCACGGCGGCGCGTGTGGCCCGATCATCCGTGCGGGTTTCCAGTCCCAGGGCTCCTTGTCCGACCGCCGGCAGCATCCAGGTCTTGGCCAACACCTCGGTAACGCGATCGGACAGACCGAGTCGTTTGAGACCCGCTTCGGCCAACACAATCGCATCGAACTGACCGTCGGTCAGTTTTCGCAGACGGGTGTCGACGTTGCCACGAATGTCGCACAATTCAAGATCGGGTCGCTGGTGTAACAGCTGCGATCGACGTCGCAAGCTGCTCGTGCCGATCCGCGCCCCCGCGGGCAAGTCAGCCAGCGCGACGTCGCCTCGCGAGATCAGCGCGTCGCCGCAATTCTCACGCACCGGCACGGCCGCGAGCGAGAGATTCTCAATGACGTCGGTTGGCAAGTCCTTCAAACTGTGAACCGCCAGATCGACTCGCTCGTCGAGTAGCGCACTCTGGATTTCTTTCGTAAACACGCCGACGCTCCCGAGGGACGCCACCGGAGCGGTTCCCTGCTCGTCGCCTTGCGTGCGAATCTCCACTAACTCGACTTCATGGCCGAGAGCACGGAGCTGCTGGGCCACTCCTTCCGATTGGGTGCGGGCCAGCTGGCTGCCGCGGGTGCCGAGACGAATGGAACAGGTGTCGGTCATCGAATTTTCGGAGCAGATAGGGGGTAAGCGGCGGGTCGGGCGGTGAGGACCATGGAGTCGAGCCACCGCGCCAGCGAGCGAATATCGTGGCGGGCCCTGGAGAGCTTAGCTGCCCGAGGTGGTTGGTAATTCCGTGTCGGGTCCAACCGTGTCGGTCGGCGCGGGCAGCGCGTCGTCGCTCTTGGCGGAAGTCTGATGGGGAGGAACAACCACGCCGCAGCTGACAATGAATTGAAAAGCCTGATCGATCGTCAGATTCAGGTCGATCGCCTCGCTCTTCTTAATCGTGACGGTGAAGCCGGTGAAGGGGGCCGGCGAGGTCGGAATCAAAACCGAGAGCAAGGGTTCATTGGCAGCCGAGCGAATGTCCTCCATGCTCTCGCCGGTAACCATTCCCAGCGACCATATTCCTTTACGTGGATATTCAATGGCGACCACGCGCGTATACTCGACCGAATGCTGGCTAAAGACAAAGTCGGTGACCTGTTTGACGGAAGAATAGACGTTGCGAATGACGGGTATTCGTTGAATTCCCCGCTCCGTGCTCTGCACGGCCCAGCCACCGATGCCGGCCGCCATCGTCTTGCCGAGCAAGTACATCACCAAGATGAACAGACAAGTGAAGACCGGAATCACGACGGTCGGTTTGAGGTACTTGGCGCCGATGTAAATCCGATACACCTCGTCGCCATCGTACGGCATCGTCTGATTACCGAGGTTTTCCGCCGCGATATCAAAGACTTGCTGTGGGACGTATTGTTGCGGAGCGCTTTCGTCCTTGCTCGGCAGCCTCTTCATGTCGGGCGGGGCGACCCCACCCGGCACGACCGTCACCGTATCGTTGTTGACCCACACCAGGGTCTCGCGGGCGATCCACTTGGCCGGCCGCAAGACGTAGTGATTGATGGTGCTGCCGATCCAGAGAAAAATCACGACCGTCAGCAGCGGCGGAAGCACCACCCCGAAACCGCGAATGACCGCGCGCCGAAAGGGGTGCGACTTGGGCGGCTTCGGGTCGGAGGAGGCTGAGTCGGTGGACATGGATCGAAAGAACTCCGCTTATCTATTCGCGAGCCGGGACTCCGACGGGGGGACTGCCAGCGTCGGGTCAGCCGTCGAGATACCCCATTATTGAGACTTGCTGCTGAATTACAATCCTAGAGGTTGGGTCTTTCCGCGGATAGTTCCTTCCGGGGGAGAATCGCCACTCGACCCTGACCGCTGGCCATCACGATAGATTCGCTACCTCTCTTCGGATCTTGCAAAAGAGGAGCCGCCTTCACTCATCACTGGCTGCCAGGGCGGACCGACTTGGCGATTACCGCCACGGCCACCTCCGCCGCTCCAGCTTGTCGCAGCATCCGAGCCGCTTCGCTGCAGGTGGCGCCGGTCGTGAGGATGTCGTCCACCAGCAGCACGCGCGTCGCCTTGAGCTGGTAGCACTTCGATACACGAAACGCATCGCGTACATTTTCAAAGCGGCCCGTCCTGGACAGCTCACTCTGCGGAGGTGTGTTGCGTCGCCGGATCAAGAGTCGTGGTCCCCAAGGCACACGCAGCCGGCGCGCCAGCGTCTCGCCGATCTCCTCGGCGCTATTCACACCCCGCCGCAGTCGCTGCGACCAATACATTGGCACCGCCGCGATCAAATCGGGCTTGAAGCGGTCGATCTCTTCTCCACGTTGCTCGGCCAGCAGCCTCGCCATGGAGTGCGTCAAAGGACGGTGCCCCACTTCCTTCATCTCGAGCACCGCGCGACGCAACTCGCCAGCATAGTCTCCCAATGGCCAGACCAATGAAAAATGGAGGGACAGCTCGCGACAACCGGCGCAGCGGGGCTTGTGGTCACCTGGTGCGGTCGACACCTTAGCACCACATCGACCGCAACGCGGCGCAGGCTGGCTAACAAGACGCTCTAGACAAGACTCGCAGAACGACGGCGACTCTTGAGTCCGCGAGTCGGGGCGCTCCCCCTCGTCGAACGAACTTCCACACAGTGCGCAGGCCGAGGGATAGACCAGGTCCAACGCCGCTTTGGCGAACCACCCCAGCCTCGCTCGACATCGACTCGACAAACCGATTCTTGTTGGCGGTACTTCGTTCATGATCGATAACGGACAACCTTGGAGCCGGCGGCAATCAGAGACCGTCGAATCGCCCTCTCGCGAGAATCGAATCGCTATCGATAGCCTCTGGCTCGCTATCATAACGCGCAAGGTGCAGGGCCGTGTCGACGTTGACCCAAAATCCCAAACCTGCCTATACTTGCGCTGCAGAGCGTGGCCTTCAGCTTCCACTGGAAGAGGTCGGTCTCGCCACCACCCGCGCAGTCCTTTCCGGTATGCCCATGTCCGAAGAATGTCGTCTTAGTCAACGCGCGCGTCAGGCGGCAGAGCAGCCGATTAGCTACCTGATGCACAAGACCATCGCCCGGCCCGAGTTGATTTCATTGGCCGCGGGATTTGTTGATGCCGAGACGCTGCCGGTCGAGATTGCGGCCGAGGTGACCGAGGCCATGTTTGCCGAGCCAGCTCGCGGTCAGGCCGCCCTGCAGTACGGCACCACGGCCGGATACCTGAAACTACGCGAAGCGATCCTTCGTCGGCATTTGGCGGCCGACGGCCTGGCCGATTCCCAAGAGCGGTTCTCCGTCAATCAGGTCGTGTTGACCGCCGGCAGCAATCAGATGTTGCACCTGCTGGGTGAAACGCTCATCGACCCGGGAGATATCGTGCTCTCCGCGTCGCCCTGCTATTTCGTTTACTTGGGGACGCTTCACAATTTGGGTGCCCGCATGATCGGAGTCGCCGTCGACGACGACGGATTGATACCCGAAGCGTTGGAAGCGGAGTTGCGGCGACTGCAAGACTCGGGCGAGTTGTCGCGGGTGAAGGCGATCTATGTGACGAGCTACTACGACAATCCGACCGGTGCCACGTTGCCGACGGAGCGTCGCGCTCAGATCGTCGACATCGCCCGGCGTTTTCGCACCTCAGGCATCATTCACGTCATCGACGACACCGCCTATCGCGAACTCGGTTACTACGGCGACGACTTCCCCAGTCTCAGCCGTTTTGATGACGATGGTGACACGGTGATTCACACCGGTTCGTTCTCGAAGAGTTTTTCTCCCGGCGTTCGCGTCGGTTGGGCAATTCTTCCCCACGAGCTGGTCGCACCGCTTTGCAATCAAAAGGGCAATGTCGATTTCGGCTCGCCTTGTTTCAATCAACACTTAATGGCCACCGTCCTGGAACGCAATTTGTACGACGGCCACGTGGCAAGAATTCGCAGCAGCTATCGCGAGAAACTCGAAGCGACGCTGGAGGCCATGGATCAACATTTCGGTCGCTTTGACAACGTCCACTGGCTGAAGGCCCGCGGCGGGCTCTACGTCTGGGTGACGCTGCCCGAGGAGATCGATACCGGTTCGGATGGCCCGTTGTTTCAGCGGGCTCTCGACGAAGGCGTGCTCTACGTTCCGGGCGTGCATTGCTATCCCGACGAAGGAGCCCCCGTGCAAAAAAATACTCTGCGACTTAGTTTTGGAGTGCAGTCACCCGAGAGCATCACGACCGGGATCGAGGCCTTGGCCCGGGCAGTCGCCGATGTGCTCTCCGACTCGACTTCCGGCGCTGGCGCATCGCGTCGTGCTGGCGTGACGGGAGCCTAATCTTCATGCTGACGATTGATCGATACCTGCTGCGGCAGTTTCTGTGGATTTTCTGCATCTTCTTTTGCAGTTTCACGGGCCTCTATATCATCGCCGACAGCGTCAATAACTTTGACGAGCTGGCCGGCTATGGCGAAGACAATGGCGGCTTTCTGCTGACGGTTATTTCCTACTATGGTTGTCGCTCCCTGGCTTTTTACGATCAGGTCGCCGCCGTTCTCGTCTTGATCACGGCCATGTTTACCATCGCCGCCTTTCGTCGGCACAACGAGATGACGGCTCTGATGGCCGCCGGGGTACGAAAATCGCGAATTGTTCGTTGCATCATGGTCGCCGGGATCGTGATGTGCCTGCTGGCGACTATCAACCGGGAAGTCTTCATTCCCTCGATGATCGATCATCTCAGCTTCAATGCCCAGGACTTGACCGATGGCGCCGTGCGCAAGGTCACTCCCCGTTACGACAACGAGACGCGAGTGTTTGTCATGGCCGAGGGAGCGCGGGTCCGCGAGAAGATCCTGGTGAAGCCGACATTCCACATGCCCGCTGGATCGCTGGAAAGATACGGTCGACAGATTTCCGCCGCTTCGGCCGAGTACCGTGCCGCGAGTGATCGACATCCAGCCGGCTATCTGTTGCAAGCGGTGGAGAATGCGGAGGAGCTGCGCGACAAACCGACTTTGCGAAAGGGAGAGCGTCTCGTGCTGCTAACTCCCCACGAGCACGACTGGCTCGAACCGCATCAGTGCTTCATGGCGACCGGCGTCAATATCGACCGCCTCACCGGCGGCACGCATTGGCGGCAGTACGCCTCCGTGTTCCAGCTTATCGGTAGCATCCAAAACGCCAGCAACGATTACGGAGCCGATGTGCGAACGGAGATTCACTCACGCATTGTGCGTCCCTTCCTCGACGTCACACTGTTGTTTCTCGGTTTGCCGCTGGTGCTGACACGAGAGACTCGCAACATGCTGCTGGCCGTAGGCAATTGCGTGCTGCTGGTGGTACTCTTCCTGGTCGTCGTGATGGGTTGCGAATACCTTGGCGGTCAACTCTCGATCAGCCCCGCCTTGGCGGCCTGGCTGCCGATGCTGATCTTCATGCCGATTGCTGCCGGCATGGCCCAGCCGCTGCTGGAGTAACGCCCCCGGGCCGGGCGGCCACGGTTCCGCACGACCCTCGTTTCGACCCCCATCTCGGCCCCTCATAATCGGGCCGCTTTCTCCGGAATTCGCTGGTCTTGCCCCCGGTTTTGCCACGGGTGTGGTGAAAATGTCCGGCTCGAACTGTCCCTCGAGCGAAACTCTTGGCCCCCGGCGGGGTATTACTAAGTGACCCGGCCGATTCTCTCCGATGAGGGTCACCCCCGGATAAAAAAACACCAGCCAGAATCACCAGCCAGAATTGGCGGATTTATCTATTCTGGATGAAGCATCGTCGTCCCTCGGGAAAGGAACAAGAACATGAGAAAGCTAAGCTCGATCTTCGGCATCGTTCTGTTGGGAGTCATCGTTCTGTTGGGTGTTCTAGTCACCAGCGCGTCGGCTTGGGCCGAAGATGATGCGGGTCCACCTGACGGAGCCCGGCGTGCGGAAAAGGATCCGCCGAGTGAAGAACAACTCGAAGCCCGGGAGCGGCTCCGCGAACTCCGTCAGGAAATGCGAGAAGCCAAGGAGGCTGGAGATCAGGACCGCATCGAAGAGCTTCGCGCCGAGATGCGCGAACAACGTGAAATCGCCGGCCCACGCAGACGACCGCCACGTCGCGATGGCGAACAGGGCGAAGGACGAGAGGGCGAAGGTCGCCGCGGCAAAGGACCGGGCAACAAGAAAGGTCGTGGGCGACGAGGCGATTTCGACGATCTTCCCGAAGATGTCCAAGATCAATTGAAGGACCTTCGCGAGCAAATCAATGAAGCCCGCGAAGCAGGCGACAAGGATCGACTACGCGAACTGCATGGCGAGGCCCGCGACCTCGTTCGTGGTGCTCGCGGTGAACGCGGTGAACGCGGTGAACGCGGCGGAGCTCGCGAAGGTGCCGAGGGTCGTCGGGGACCCCCTGGTTCGCAGCAGGGCGAAGGTCGCCGTGGACCTCCGCCCCGACGAGGCGGCGGAGATGCCGACTCCGGTGGCCGACGTCGTCCTCCCCCACGCGGTCGACGCGGAGGAGGCGGGGGTGGTCGTCAGCGTCAGCTGCAAGCGGCCGCCAATCACCTCGAGGATGCCGGATTCCCCGACCTGGCGGCCGAAGCTCGGCAGCGAGCCGAGATCATCGCCAATCGTGTAGCCCAACATGAAGGGTCGACCGAGCAGTTGCAAAGTGAGATTCGCCGACTGCGCGAACAGGTTCGCGTTCTTCAGCAACAACTAGAAAGCCGTCAGGCCGATCGGAACGAAGCCTAGTCCGACTGAGCCGCTCCCATACGAGTCTCTTCGCAGCGTCTGCCCCGGCGCCGCATGGAAACGCACCGGTCGCCAACACCCCGACGGCGGCAGGTGCGTTTTTTTCTGCGCAGCAGGTCGAAAGCTCGGCCGGTCTTTGCCCCACGACGAAAGGCATGAGCTATTCCGTCGATATCGAGCGGGAGACCAAACTTGACGCCGCCCGACTCGCCTTCGACAATAGCCAGCTATGGAATGCCAATACAAGATTGCCCATGGCTATCTAAGAGCCATCGCTCGAAGGCGGATCGGTCTGTCGCGGGTCTGCCTGTCTCTGATCGGTCTCTCGCTGCTGCTCGGTTGTGGCAAACAGGAGTACGACGAGCGTTACAAGGAAACGGCTGCTCAAGCCCGCGCGGCCGAGCCATTCCTGCAGCTCTGGAAAGAAGAGACGGAACTGGGTGACGGCCAACTGACGCTTCGTCTCCCGCAGTTGTTCAACAAGAGTCGTGTCAGCCACGCGCTCGACGACGCATCGCCCGAGCCTCGCGATGCGGAGCAACCGCTCGACCAGTATCGGGTTCAGCCCTATTTTCTGGAGTTGCCTGGCCACTTGCGGACCTATGAGCGAATCTTGCCGTACGAGGAATTCGACGAGAAGGGACAGTCGCGAGGCCGAACTTACAATTGGCCGTTGTATGGCATCATGGCGGTGCTCGACGAGGAGATGGTCCGCGAGCTGCTCGCGGATCAGCCAGCGGCTTCCGCGGAGAAGTCGGAGACGGAGGACGCCTCCGATGACACCGCCAAGCAGGTTCGAGATCGACTCTACCGGCAGCTTCTGGACGCGTTTGGAAAACGTCGCTCGGCGCAGCCTCGAGGGGCAGCCGATCAGGTCAAGAATCTCCAGGTCGGCGTCGACAAGGAGTGGAAGCAACTCTCGCTGCCGACTCCCCACGGCACGGGAGAACGAATCGAATGGCATCGACTTGGTGCGGTCGGGGAGCAGGCCTTCCACGTTTACGGAAGTGGGGACGAGCAAGACGTGGCCAAACCCAAGTTCTATCGGGGGCAGGTCTTCCTGTATCACACGGTTCTTCCGGTCGAGGATAGCGATATCGACGGCGGCACCGAGGAGGACGTTTCGGCCACACGCCATGTGGTGCTCATGTTTCGCGCTCCCCTCGTCCTGGCTCGAAAACATCAGCTCGCCCGCCAGGCCAATGCGGTCGCCGGCACGGTGAGAGTTCATGCCCCTCCGCCCGCGGAAGAAGAACCTGAGCCGAGCGAAGATTAGCGCGAGCGATCAGCAGACGCTCGAACGGTTAGACAATGAGTCTTCGAGTGGACGATTTTGAAACTTGATCTTTCTGCCGTTTTCGCTAGGTTGGAGGGAGCTGTCGGTTCTCGGCAGTAACGCGTCTCAGGCGACGCGGGGCACCCCGGCGCGATCTCCGAATCGCTTTCTCGCGACCAGAGCGAGTTTCCGGTCGCGAAAGAGTCGGCTGCCCCGTTCCCGTCGAGGTTCGCTCGTTCTTTGGCAACTGAATCAGACAGTGCAAGGTCGGTGGTGCGGCGACACCACCGTGACCTGAATCCCTCTTCGCCGGGGGCCGAGAGCCCGGCTTGCCATGGCGAATTAATTGGGGCGTGCCTGCGAAGTCGAGCCAATAAACGTAACTTGAATGGTGCGAAGTCATTGCGCCGTGAACGCCCGATTAGGGTGGTCCGGGATTAGTGTGTGGCCGGCTCGCCGACACATGACAAGAAGGTCGCGGGAAGAATGCGAGAGTCAAGTGAAGGCTAGGCATCGTCGGTTGTCATCCCAGCCTTCCGCCGGGCACTTCGGATAAGCCCGCTTACCCAATACTCAAAATCCTGGACGCTTTCTGCACTCAGATCATCAGGCCACTCAAGAATCACCGGCCCTTCATCTAGCGTCCGCCGTTCCCTTGCAACGCCGGGGCGGTCTTCGACAATCTGTTGGAAGGTGGGGTTTCGAGGTGGTGTTGGCGTTGACTCCGCAGACGGAGGTTCTGAAATTGTTAATTCGCTCATAGCAAGACCTGTTTCGGTTCCTTGAACGAACGCCCATTGGCCGTCCTCAGAAACCCCAGTGACGGGGCGTGGTTCGGGGAACTGGTCGACGCCTTGGTTCGTCCATTGAACATAGTCACCAACTGACGGCCGGCCACGACTGCCAGTTCCGACGCTATTATCTATACTTTCAGCAGTGCCGTCCAGTCCAGCATGCGTTAAATCTGCGCGAAACTGGCTGATAAAACCATCCACAACCCCCTTATTGAAGACGCCGTCTGGCCGTTCGCGAAGCAAATATATGCGAATTGATTCATTCTGAGGGGGCAGCTTGCCCTCATACTTATCCCATAGTTCTTTGTAGATTTTCGGCCCTAGCACAGCATCCTGAATCGCAGCCTTGTACTCCTCGGAGGATTCTCCGCGAAGATGGATGTCGAGGAATGCTTCAGATACCTTGATTTGCCGAGCTAGCCCCTTGCCTTTCTCTTCAATGAGTCCGAACTGCCCTAATGCCCCGACCACCTTTCCAAGGCTGCTGCTTGTTTTCGTATACCCGAGCTGCTGGGCTATGGCCTCAATTCCAGCGAAATGATCGTCGTTCGCCTCGTAGAGTCGCGCAGCCTTAGTCACGCAGTCCGCTAGGCCGCAATATGGGTAGTTGGGGCTTCGTTTTACTCGCTTGCGGGCTTTCTCTGGCGTCGCCGACATCCTCTCTTCTCCTATCGGGCAGTGGGATTCGCATTCAACTGCTGTATTATGGCGGCAGCCAACAGCCCCGTCAACCCCGCTGGAAACTTTTTAGCAAAATACGGCGGTGCCGTACTTGACCACAGGATGCCATGCGGATACCATACAGCAGGATCGAGAACACGAAGCTCCCGAGAGGTACCCAGTGAGAAGAGTTACGAGCCCTGCCTGATGTGGTTGCCGTAAGGCAGGGTGCCGAGGGCCGAGAGGCCAAGTCGGGCCGGATATCAAACGTTCGCAGCGACAGATATCCGGCCACGGCAAGGCGGCCACTTTTGAGAGCGGAGGTCAGCCGCGTGGATTGGAGCCACAGCCGCCTTATAAGCGGTCGGTGCGGGCCGGCTTACACCGGATGGGATCGTAATCCCTGGCCTCCGCGTTCTAAAAAATCCCAGCGCTGCGCTAACAGCGCCGGGGACAATCACAATCAGGCGTTTCCACCTAGACTGCGACTGAGCAAGTACAAGTCTACCAGAAACGCCGCAGAAATCAAGGCGTTTCCTGATGATAGTACAAGCATGTGCTCACGCGGATCGCAAAAAACACGGCAAAGACCGCAAGGGGCACCAACGGTTCAAATGTCGTGAATGTGGCAAGACGTGGTCCGACACTCCCCGTGCGCTCCTGGATGATATGCGGATTCCAATCGACAAGGCCGAATTGGCCCTGCGTCTCTTGATGGAAGGCAACTCTATCCTCAGTTCGTCCCGCATCACGGGCCTGGACGAAAAGACAATCGCTCGACTCATGGTGTTGGTGGGTCAGCGTTGTCAGCGATTCATGCGTCGTAAAATTCGCAACGTGGCCGTCAGCGATGTCCAGGTCGATGAGATCTGGGGATTTGTTGGTTGTAAACAGGCGACGGCAAAGCGTCGCGGACATGGCTACGACAAAGGCGATGCCTACACGTTCATCGCGTTCGAGCGAGATTCCAAGCTAGTTCTCTGCTGGCATCTAGGCAAACGAAATCACGAATCGACCAACGCCATGATGTACAAGCTATCGCAGGCAGCGAAGGGAAAGTATCAATTGACGACGGACGGCTTCCGAGAATATCCCGAAGCGACGTTTTACAATCTGCCGTTATTCGTCGACTATGCCCAGCTCGTTAAGATATACGGTGGCAGCGGCGGCCGTAGCAGTGAGGCCCGCTACTCTCCTGCAAAGATACGGGACGCGAATAAAAAGCCGGTTCGGGGCAACCCGCGATGGGATCGAATTTCGACCAGCCACGTCGAACGACAGAACCTCAATATCCGCATGGGCGTGCGACGCATGACCCGGTTGACCAATGCTTTCAGCAAGAAATGGGAGAACCACGAAGCCGCAACTGCCCTGTATCTGGCCTACTATAATTTTTGCAGGATTCACGGCACAATTAAAACGACGCCGGCTGTAGAATCGGGCCTGGCCGATCACCAGTGGACCGTGCGAGAGCTACTCGAAGAGACAGCCACACACTAATCCGGCACTACCCCGATTAGTGGCAGATCCGTAAGTCGTTGCGCCACCAGGAGATTGAATTTTTTGGCGGTCAACGCGAATATCGGCGTTTCGGCCAAAAAAACTCGGCCGCCGAATCCATCCTGTCGACGTGCTCAGCTCGGGAGAGGTGCTGACTACTTCTTCGACTTGGCCGGAGTAAAGCCGGCCGCTACGAGATCGTCGTAGCCGTGTGGCAGCGCTCGCACGTCGTACTTGAACTTGGCCAGAATATCGGCCGCCGTGGCGGAGCGGACGCCCGCCTTGCAGTAGGTATAGACGATCGTCTCAGGGGGGATCTGTTCGGCCAGGGCGTCGCCAAAGCCTTCGGCGTCGCGAGATTGAGCCAGCAGACTGAGCGGAACGAGAACCGCTCCTTCGATGTAACCTTCGTCGGTTTCCTCGGGTTCGCGAACGTCGACCAGCACCGCCTTCTTCTGGGTCAGATTACTTTCGACCTGTGGAAGGGTGTCCTTGGTCGGTTCCGCGGCATTACCAAATGGAAACATGGTGAGGATCAGCGTGATAGAGAGGATCAACGTCAGGGTAAGGATCGCAATGACAGGCCGTTTCATCTTGCGCACCAGACAGGAGGAGACTTGCCGAGCCATGAATTATGGCGGCTCGGTTTCGGATCGTAAATGGAGGTCGTCCCGCGCCCGGCGCCCAGCGGGAGAATCGAAAGTTGGGCCGGTTGACTAAAACTCGGCGTTGCCCGGCGTGCGAGGGAAGGGGATCACATCGCGGATGTTGGCCATGCCGGTTGTAAACTGCACGATTCGTTCCAGCCCCAGGCCGAACCCGGCATGCGGCACAGTGCCGAATCGCCGCAGGTCGAGGTACCACCAGTACTCCTGCGGATCGAGATCCTGCTCGCGCATGCGGCGTTCGAGAATGTCGAGTCGGTGTTCACGCTGCGAGCCGCCGATGATCTCGCCGACTTTGGGTACCAACACGTCCATGGCACGAACCGTCTTATCGTCGTCGTTGACATACATATAGAACGGTTTGATCGTACTTGGATAGTCGTACAGGATCACCGGCTTTTGGAAAACCTGCTCGGTCAAATAACGTTCATGCTCGGCTTGCAGATCGGCCCCCCAATGAGGTTTGAATTCGAACTCGTGATCGGCCTTTTCCAGGAGCGTCATGGCCTCGGTGTAGGGGAGCCGCTCGAACTGGCTGTCGGCAATCGCGGTGAGCGTGGCGAGCACCGTATCGTCGATGCGATCGTTGAAGAACTGCATGTCCTCGGCGCACCGATCGAGCACATCGCGAAAGATGCGTTTGATAAGCCCTTCGGCCAAATCCATATTCTCCGGCAACTCCGCAAAGGCGACCTCCGGTTCGATCATCCAGAACTCGGCCAGGTGTCGCGACGTGTTGGAGTTCTCGGCGCGAAACGTGGGACCAAACGTGTACGCTTTGCCGAGCGAGGTGGCGAAGATCTCGGCTTCGAGTTGACCACTGACCGTCAGATAAGCCGGCCGGTCGAAGAAGTCGAACTTGTAATTCAACTTCGTTTCCATTTTGGCCAGCGCGTCGAGATCGAGCGTGGTGACCTTGAACATCTCGCCAGCCCCCTCGCAATCGCTGGCGGTGATGATCGGCGTGTGAACGTAGAGAAAATCCTGTTCCTGAAAGTAGTCATGAATCGAGCGACAGATGGAATTGCGAACCCGAGCGATGGCGCCGAAGGTATTGCTGCGTGGTCGCAGATGGGCCCATTCGCGAAGCTTCTCGAACGAGTGGCGCTTTTTCTGCAGCGGATACTCTTCAGGATCGGCCCAACCGTAGACCGTGACCTCTTCGGCTTGGACCTCGGTACTTTGCCCTTTGCCACCCGACTCCTTGACCGTGCCTTGGATGCGGACGCTGCAGCCCGGCGAGAGCTGGCGAATCTCCTGTTCGTAGTTGGGCAGATCGCCGTCACAAATGACTTGAATGTTGGCCAGGCACGATCCGTCGTTCAATTCCACGAAACTGAAACCCGCTTTGGAGTCGCGGCGGGTCCGAACCCAGCCATGCAACAGGCCTTGGCGGCCGACCGCATCGGCTTGTCGCGCTTCCACGACGCTGATCCTATCCATGGCGATCCTCCTTGTTCCGCAGTGCATGATCGTAGCGGGCCATCTGTAGCCGGCAGCGCCACGACCCAAACCGTTGGTTAGCCACGCTCCGTCGCGGCTTCGTCATACTTCTTGGTATTTCGGCGATAGAAATGTACGAGAATCACCAGCAACGTAAAGGCGGCAATCGCCAACAGTCCGTTGACGCCTGCTTTCTTGTTCGCCATGTAGATGCTGCCGACGGTGGCCGCCGAGGCGGACAGGGCCATCATGAAGTTCCACACCAGGCGGCGGAAACCGCGCGGGGCATCGTCGCCGAGCAGACTCTTCTGATTCATCAGCATGAAGAACGTCAGGTAAGCCAGCGGCAAGAGCACGTACCCAAATACCGATGTCGGCACGACCAGATAAACGCGAGCGTCGTTCCAGATAAAGGGACCCAGGGCACCACCGACACCGGCCAACAGGGTGCCGAACCGGTGAGGCCAGCCACCCGGTGGCAGTCCGATGATTTCCGTGAACACAAACCCGGAGATCAGCATCAGGATCGTGATGGTGGAGAAGGTCATAGCGAGCACGCCGAAGCCGAAAATATAGTCGGCGACACTTCGTTTCTTCTTGGTCGGATTCGCTTCAGTATTATCCCCACTATCTTCGGTCTCCTCGTCAAGCTCCGTGACGGGGGAAAGTGCATCGGCCAACTTGTCGGAGTCCCGTCGAATCAGGGTTGCCGCAAGAATCTTTTCGTCAGGCGAGAGAGTCGGACTGAGATCCTTGTTCTCCATTCGTTTGCTAGTTTCGATGACTTTATCAAAGCCCTTGGCGTCAGCTTCATTCATGTTCGCCTGGGCCCCGACCATCTTGAACGACTGTGGTGGTTTCATGTGAAACTGCGACGCCGCCGCGATCACGACACAGCTGGTGGCCAGCATGAAGGGAATCAGCATCCCGGTGGCCAGGTCAAACTTGATCAGTCCACTGAACTCCCGCGTCCAGCCCTTGCGGAGCAGCGAATAGGCGAACAGGAATGTCATATTGATGCCCACCGCCGTCGCGGCGGCCGAGATGATCACATCCTGCTGCTGATCGACGATGTAGGAAGCCCAGAATTCTCGAGATGCGTCACCCACAGGGCCAATCTTGTCGAGCAGAGGGACGAACGAATCGGCTGGAGTGAAGAAGCGGGAGAAATCGGGCACGAATCCGCTCATGATCTCGCCCCAGGCCAGTCCCGGTTCGGAGAAGCTCAGAGTGATGACAACCCCCGCGAAACAGAGCACGATGGCCGCCACCATGAGCTTCAGGATTGTTTCGAAGATCTTGAGGCCTCGTCCACCACGATCGTAGCTCCAGGTGACGATCGTGGCGAGAATCAGAATTGGAACCGCCACGACCAACTCGTCAAAATAATTGCCCAAGAAGGTCTCTTTCGAAAACTTCTCGGCGGCCCAAGTGCTGAGCGAGCCGGTCTTGTCATTGAGCAAGCCAGGCATCAGGTTCTTGCTGATTGCACCATGGGCCAGCGAGTATTGCGGCAAGCACCAGACAATATTCGCCGCGAAGACCGCCAACGCCCAGCCCCAGCCGAGTACCGGATTGACATGTTCGTTGATGGCTCGGAACGGTCGCTCCCCGGTCACAACCGTGACGTAGCCAATCGCGCTGAGCATGATGATGCCCAGGATCATGGCCAACGGCTGGACCCACATCATGCCGAAACCGGCGATGACACCGAGATAGAGAGACGATCCCAGCGATCCGCCGCCGAGGGTGATGGCGCTTTGCAACCAACCGGGCCCCGACATTCGCACGTAGGCACCGAGCGTCGTCATGAAGCCCGCTTCTTGAGCTTCGGCCAGCATTTCGCGGTCGGCTTCAAGTTTGTTGTCGGCCGGACTCGGTTTCTCGGCTGCCGCTTTCTTCTGGGACTTCTTATCCGCCATCAGGATCCCCGCTTCAGTGCTGGAAGAGCAATTCTTGTTATGTCGCCGTCCACCGGTGTGTGGAGACAGGCGATGTCGAGGTCTCGCTCCGGTTCGCGATTAAATGCCGTGGTGCGCCAGATAGCGTTCCGCGTCGAGGGCGGCCATACAGCCGGTACCGGCGGCGGTGATCGCCTGCCGATAGTAGTCGTCGGCCACGTCGCCCGCGGCGAACACGCCTTCCACACTGGTATAGGTCCGCTGCGGAGTGGTCCAGACAAGGTAGCCCTTGTCGTTCATGTCGAGCTTGCCTTCGAGGAACCTGGTGTTGGGCGTATGCCCAATCGCCAAGAATACGCCCGTGGCATCTTGAGTCTTGTGAGATTCGTCGACGGTACTTTGCAGTCGCACTCCCGTAACGCCGGTTTCGTCGTCACCAAGGACCTCTACCATCGTGTGGTTCCAGACGATTTCGATCTTCTCGTTGTCCATGGCGCGTTGGGCCATGATCTTCGATGCCCGCAGTTCATCTCGACGATGGACGAGATAAACGCGAGAGGCGAACTTGCTCAAGTAGTCCGCTTCTTCCACGGCCGAGTCGCCGCCACCGACCACGATCAACGGTTTCTCGCGAAAGCGGGGGAGTGCGCCATCGCAGACGGCACAGGCGCTCACGCCACGATTCTTGTAAGCTTCTTCCGAGGGCAAACCGAGATAGTTGGCTCGTGCGCCCGTGGCGATGATCACGGTGTGGGCCTCGGTGACCTCTCCGCTCGAAGCGGTCAGTTTGAACGGCCGCTGGCTGAAGTCGACATCGACAATGTCGTCGGTCACCACCCGCGTGCCAAAGTTGAGGGCTTGCTGACGCATGAGTTCCATCAGCTCGGGGCCACTCACTCCCTGCTTTTCGTGCATGGCCATCATCACACGGCGGTCTTTGTGGATCGAGTCGTCCAGGTAGGACTCCATATTGCCGCTGGGGAAGCCGGGGAAATTCTCGACCTCGGTGGTCAAGGCGAGCTGGCCCAAGGGCAGCGTTCCGTCGAGGCGATTTTGTTCCGTGACAGCGCCTTCAAAGACCAAGGGTTCGAGCGAGGCTCGCGACGCGTAAATAGCGGCCGTCCAACCGGCCGGTCCACTTCCGATAACGACAACTTTTTCAGCCACGGTCAGCGAGGCCTCCTATCACAAGGTCGATGTTGGCGCCGCGAGTCGTGGTAGGCCACAGAAACGGACAGACCACGAGACGGAGCGATTAATGGAAGCGGATATTATAGAATACTGGCCGTCATCGTCTATGGTCGCGGTTGTGAGAAGTTCGTGGCTCTCTTATGGTGTGCTCAGTCCTCGCTCGTCAACCGGTCAGAGTTATCGTAGGCGACAGGAAAGAAGCGATGAATCGGCCGGACCGCTTGGTTTGACCGTGGAAAATCGAGGCGGAAAAGTATGATTACCTTGCTCATTGCAGTCGGCGCCTTCGTCGGCTACTTGGTGGCTTATCACACTTATGGTCGCTGGTTGGCTCGCCGGATCTTCCAAATCGATCCCCAGGCCCCCGTCCCCAGCGAAGAGCTGCGCGACGATGTCGACTATGTCCCCACCAGCAAAGAGGTCATCTTCGGCCATCATTTCACCAGTATCGCCGGCACCGGGCCGATCGTCGGTCCCGCCATCGCCGTGTTTTGGGGCTGGCTACCTGCTCTGTTGTGGGTGCTGATCGGCTCCATCTTTATCGGAGCGGTCCACGACTTTGGTGCCTTGATGGTCAGCCTGCGGAATCGAGGGCAGACCGTCGGCGAGATTGCCGGCCGCATGATCACGCCGCGGGCCAAGATATTGTTCTTGCTCGTGCTCTTCTTGGCCTTGTCGATCGTGTTGGCAATTTTCGGGCTGGTGATCGCTTCGATATTCAGTATCTACCCCGAGTCGGTGCTGTCGGTGTGGATCGAGATCCCGATCGCGGTGGCCATCGGCATCTGGGTCTATCGTCGCGGTGGAGGGCTTCTGATCCCTTCGCTCATCGCGCTGGCGCTGATGTACGTGGCGATCTATGTTGGCGCATATCACTGGCCGATCCAAATACCGACGGCCTGGGGTAGTCCGGTTGTGATTTGGACGTTGATCCTGCTCGGCTATTGCTTCGTGGCCTCCGTTCTGCCTGTTTGGACCTTGTTGCAACCTCGCGACTACATCAATAGTCATCAGCTGGTATTGGCGCTGGGCCTGTTGGTGATTGGTCTGCTGGTCGCTAGCGCGACGGGCCAGGCCGATCTGGTGGCCAGTGCGCCGGATGTTGCGGACCAGGCCGTGATGAAGCAAATGGGGGCCCCACCCCTGTGGCCGTTTCTGTTCGTCACCATCGCCTGTGGGGCCGTGAGCGGTTTTCACTGTCTCGTATCCAGCGGCACCAGCAGTAAACAGCTGGCCAACGAGCGCGACGCGCAGTATGTCGGCTACGGCGCCATGTTGCTCGAAGGAGGTCTCGCGGTAGTCGTGATTCTCGCTTGCTGCGCCGGTGTGGGAATGGGAGCATTCAAGCCGTCGACCGACGCTGCGACAGGGCATATTGCTTACCGGCAACTCCACGATGCGGACGGAGTTCCTCTGGCCGGTCGGGCTGCCTGGAATGCTCGATACGATCCGGAAATCGGCTGGAATAACTTCAACTTGGGAGCCAAAGTGGGGGCGTTTGTCGAAGGTGGCGCGAACTTCCTGACTTCGATCGGGATCCCGCTCAAGTTTGGAATCGCGATTGTCGCCGTGCTGGTGGCCAGTTTTGCCGCCACGACGCTCGATACCGCGACACGACTACAACGCTATGTGATTCAGGAACTGGCGATCACTTTCCACGCGCGACCACTGGTCAACAAATACTCTGCCACGGCATTGGCGGTCGGTCTGGGAGGCCTCGTGGCCATGCTCCCGACAGACAAAGGACCTGGCACCGGCGGGTTCCTACTCTGGCCGTTGTTTGGCGCCACGAATCAACTCCTGGCGGGGTTGGCCTTCATGGTGATCGTGTTCTATCTGTGGAGACGCAACAAGCCGATTTGGTTTGCCGCGGTGCCAATGGTGTTGATGGTGATCTTGCCAGCCTGGGCGATGCTCTGGAATATGTTCAATGCCAAGAGTGGCTGGTACGGCGGCGTCGACCCGGCGACCGGAGAATTTGTGTGGGGTAACCCGCTGCTGTTCTGGTTTGGTGCGGCGATACTTGCTCTGCAAGCCTGGATGGTGGTCGAGGCGATCCTTACCTGGCGTCGTGCCAAGGGGGTGCTGGAGGAGAGTCTTCCACCGCTGATCGCGGAGTCGGCGCTAACTAATTAGGCCGCTTCCGAGTCGCCATCGCCGGAACCGACCGGATCTTCCGGTTCAATTTGATCTTCCACCTGAATCGCCTTGTGCCCTTTCAGCTGTCCCACGCTGGCGCGGAACTTGGGCACACCCTCGACCGAGATCATCAGCGGTTGGCCGGTATCTTTCTTTGTGGTGATGATGTCCCCGACGCGCAGCCCGAGCAGGTCGCGAGTCGTAATGGCCGAATTGCCAAGGTGGGCGACCAGTTCCACGACCGATCCTCGCAGACCACGGGTTAGCTTCTCGGCGTTCTCGGGTGTCGACTGATGTTTGCCATAGGCGGCCCAGCTATTGGCGGTCAGCTTGCTGGCGATCCGCTCGATGGAGTTGAACGGGATGCAGAGATTGATCATGCCCCGGACGTCGCCGATGCTGACTTCAAAGCTGATCAGCACGACGACTTCATTCGGCGGCACAATTTGCACGAGTTGCGGATTGCTCTCGACTCGCTCGACGGAGAGTTCGAGTTCAAGCACGTTTTCCCAGCCATTCTTGAGTTCGACCAGGAATAGCGACGTGATGCGGCTCACCAATCGCAGTTCAATTTCGGTCAGCGGGCGTTTGGCAAACGAGCTACTCTCGCGACCGCCACCCAACAGGCGATCGATGATTGGATAGAGAATCGAAGGGTTGATGTCGAGAATCAGGTTGCCTTCGAGCGGCTTCGCCTTGAGAAGATTGAAGCAGGTCGGGTTTTCCAGGCTGAAGACGAATTCGTTGTAGGTCAGCTGGTCAACGCTGGTAAGTTTGACGTCGACGATCGAGCGGAGCAGGGCGGAAAGAGCCGCTCCGAAGTTGCGTCCGAAACCTTCGTGCAAGGTCTGCAAGGCCCGCATTTGCTCCTTGCCGACGCGTTCGGGCCGTTTGAAATCGTAGGTGGTGACTCGTTCGCGCGGCCGCGATGGAGCGGAGGCTCCAGGCGGCGCGGCGGCAGCGGGTGCCCCTTCACCTTCTCCCGTGCCCATGGCACTGAGTAGGCTTTCGATTTCGTCTTTACCAAGAATGTCGTCGCCCATGTTCGCCTCCGTGCGAAGGGCACCCAGATACGGTCGTTATTGCCGCACTTGGCCCTCACCGAAAACCAGGTACTTGTAACTGGTCAATTCTGTCAGCCCGCACGGTCCGCGGGCGTGAAACTTGTCTGTGCTAATGCCAATTTCCGCTCCCAGCCCGAACTGACTGCCGTCGTTGAATCGCGTGCTGGCGTTGACCATCACCGCGGAACTGTCGATGCGAGCCGTAAACTGTCCGGCCGCCTCAATCGAATCGGTCACGATCGATTCTGTGTGTTGTGAGCTGTAGCGATTGATATGTTCAATGGCCTCGTCGAGCGATCCGGCCACACAGGCCGAGATAATCGGCCCCAAGAATTCGGTGGCGTAGTCCTCGTCGGTGGCCTCGACGGCCGAGGGGACCAATTCTCGAACTTGCTCGTCTCCGCGAATCTCGACTCCGTTGTCGGCCAATGAAGCGGCCAAGCGCGGCAATAGTTCTGCCGCGATCAGGGCATGAACAACCAACGATTCCGTGGCGTTGCAGACACCCATGCGATGACACTTGCTATTGATAACAATATCGTGCGCCATATCGAGATCGGCCGCCGCGTCGACGTAAACGTGACAGTTGCCGGAGAAATGCTTCATGACCGGCATGGTGGCCTCGGTGGCCACGCGACGGATCAGGCTCTCGCCACCGCGAGGAATGGCCAGATCGATGTATTGATTGAGTGAGAGGAAGTGTCCCACGGCGTCACGGTCGGTGGTCGAAACCAACTGTACGGCGTCGGCGGGGAGCCCAACTTCCGCGCCCACTTCGGTCAGGATATCGACGATCGCGCGGCTCGAATGGGCGGCTTCCTTGCCTCCGCGCAAGATGACCGCGTTTCCACTCTTCACACAGAGTGCCGCAGCGTCGGCCGTGACGTTCGGGCGTGATTCGTAGACGAAGAAAATGACCCCCAGCGGGACGCGAACCTTTTGCACGTTCAGTCCATTGGGGCGCACCGACGATTCGATGACCTCACCAACCGGATCGGGCAACGCGGCCACGTCCTCTAAGCCGCTGGCAATATCTTCAATGCGAGCTTCGTCCAGACGCAGTCGGTCGGTCTGTGCATCGGTCAAACCGTAACCCGGGGCGGCTGCGATATCGAGCTCGTTGGCCTCCAATATCGCGGCCGTCTGTTCACGCAGTCGAGCGGCCGACCGCCGTAGCCACTCGATCTTGGTCGAACCGCGAAGTGTTGCCAATGCACACGAGGCGGTTCGCGCACGCTGCGCGACCAGCTGGCAGTAGGTTTTCAGATCTTGTGTTTCGATGACGGACATGACGCGAATCGAAGCCTGATATTACTTGTCTTGAGCGGACTTAGACCGACGCGCAAGTATCTATGAATACAACAGGCAAGTCAACGTCTTGTATCCCTGAGGAGAGTGCTGCTAGCAGTTTGAGGCCTCATGAACTGCGACCGTGAGACGCTCGTTACCGCCGCTGTTCCGCCGGCCAGACGGCCGCATTTGCCGGGCCGATTCCGCCTGTCGCTCCGTAGAGGCGGAGGGCGTCGGCCGTCGCTCGCACGTCGTGAACCCGGAGGATTTGCACCCCCTGAGCCGCTAGTGATAGCGAGATGCCGATGGTCGCCGCGGTTCGATCGGCTTTTTTATCGCCCAGGACCCGGGCGATGAAACCTTTGCGAGAGTGGCCCACCAGCAGGGGCGAGCCGAGCGAGTGAAACTGCCAGCAATTGGCCAACAAGGTCAAGTTGTGTTCGTGGGTCTTACCGAACCCGATACCCGGATCGAGGCAGAGTCTCGCGGTCGCGATTCCGGCCGAGATCAAAGTGGCATGGCGCTCGGCCAGGTAGTCGCGAATGTCGTCGACCACATGCGCGTAGGTTGGGTTATCTTGCATCGTCCGTGGCGTGCCCTGCATATGCATGGCGCAGATGCCCGCTTTCGAGTCGCAGGCGACCGGCAGCATGTCGGCATCGCCCGTCAAGGCGGTCACATCATTGATAATCTCCGCGCCGGCAGCCAGGGCTTCCTGGGCAACCTTTGCTTTCGATGTATCGATGGAGATCGGGACGTTTGATTCAGTAGCGAGCACATCGATCACGGGAATAACACGATCGAGTTCCTCTCGCAGGCTGACAGGCTCGGAATAAGGACGCGTGCTCTCCCCACCGACGTCGAGAATATCGGCGCCTTCGTCGACCAATTGTCTGCCGTGTTCGATGGCGGCTCGTGGATCGAAGAAATCTCCACCATCAGAAAAACTGTCGGGTGTGACGTTGAGTATCCCCATCACGCGAGGAATGGGGGGTAACTCAAGCGTTTGCGTCTTGAGTTGCCAACGTGTGGCTCGCGAAGGGAAACGTTCGGAGGGGGGTGCGGGAGAGGAAGCACTCATGCCTTGCAGTTTACCACGGCACTTCCATCATGGATACGATCTGTTCCGCAAGACGGGAGATGGTTTGTTGTTGGGCGGTCGTCAAGCTTTGGCCTACTTCCGGGGTCAAGTGCGAAGTGGCCGAGACATCCCAGAGTTGCTGGGGAAGAGTCAACATCTGGCCGCCATGAATGGGGTCTCCGGCTCGGTTGGTCCAGTTGACCAAGACCTGCATCCCGATATTCAGGTCTCGAGGATCGTCGTAGCGGTTCTCCGCGACGACCTCCTTTCGGTCTTCGACAATGCGTCCGCTAAGTACCGTGTCAGCCCTTTCTCGAGGCACGACCTTGTATGGTGTCCTGAGTTCAATCTCTTTGACAACCGCTTCGGTCAATCGTTCTCCCAGATAGCGGCGGAGACTGTCCGACTGAAAGATGGGGACGTGAACGGTCCGTACCTGTGGCGTATACAGGCTGCGCGTGCCGACTTGATATCCGGCGCAACCGGAAACGGACAAGCACAAGGCGGCGGCCAGGAGAACAAGCTTGCGCATGAGTAGCGTCCGTTGTGCCAGGTGCACTTTCTGTTGGCCATGGAGAGTCAACGGATCGCGGAAATCACTCATATCGGTTCTCGCGGTTTTCTGCCTGTCGTTCATGCCGCCAACTATCTACGAACAGGGCCTTGGCTCGGGGCACGCGCGGCCCGGATCATATCGGTCATCTCGTCTTTCTGTTCGGGAAAGACCGCTGAAATCCAGGTGAACCGATTCGGTGGCAGGCCAGGTTCTCCATGCAATTCGGCCAGGCGTTGATGTGCCTGTTGTGCGATGGGGGTTTCAGGGTAATCGCGAATGATCTCTTGGTAGTACTGTCTGGCACCGTCGGTGAAACCCTTGTTCTGGTAGAACTCGGCCGTGTTGAGATCGCGTTTGGCGAGGGCTTCGGTGATTTGTGCGCGCACGATCTCTAGTCGGCGGCGTTGTTCTGGTGGTTGTTGCGGAAACTGTCGCAACGCCTGTTCCATCAGTCGCTCCGCCTCCACGAGCGGTGTCTTGTCGTATTCCGGACCTTGATAGACACGCAGGTGCGATTGAATTCCCAGGATGTGGGCATCGTATTGATGCTCGCTCTTGGGGTACTCTCGAACCAACAAGGTGTAGTGGTAGGCGGCGTCATCAAAATCGCCGCGCTTGAAGTGCGAACCGGCGGTAGCCATCAGGCTATCGTCGGCCAGCTTGCCGGTGGGATCGTTCAGGCGAACGCGTGAGAAGGCCCGACGTGCTTGACCGAGCGTGTCGAGTCGCGGTCGTCGCTTATCGGTGAAATTGGGGGTAAACGGGTAACTGGGATCCTGGTCGTGGCGAGCGACCCAGTACTGGCCAATTTCAAATTCTCTCAACACGACCTTCTCGAGGTGACGAGATCGCTTGTACTTCTTCAGCAGTTCTTCATAAGCGGTGAACGCCTTCGGAAATCTCTCGGAGAAGAAGTGGCACTCGCCAATCATGAACATGGCGTCTTCTTCCAAAGGCGAGTCAGGCCAGTTTTCCGCCGCCTCTTCATAATTTGAAAGGGCCTCATCGAAGTTCCCGGCCCGCATCGCCGCCTCGGCTTGGGCAAAGGCCTGCCTGGCGACCGGTTGATTGACTTTCTTCTTGCCCTGCCCCGGAAGGTACTTCAAGAGGCTCTCTTCTTCATCTTCGGAATCGGTGCTGCTGTACTGATTCGCCAGTGTCTCGCCAATGTTGGACCCGGGCGTGTTGTAGGGAGTCGAATTGTCGGAAAACGGTGGGTTCGAATCCGAGTAGCCGGTCGGCTGAGAGTACACATTCGAGGGCGTGACAGAACTGCGAGATCCTGGCGGGCCGAGAAGACGGCCTTGTTCGTTGAATATGCCATGACCATCAATCTGGTAGACGCCCGCGGAGATGGGCCGTGCGAAGCGCCGGTTCTCAGCCCACCAGCGGGCCTGTTCGGGAGTGACACCAGGCACGCCTGTCGGCGTGTAAGCCGGTTGCGAGCCGGCAGACGCGGCGGCGGAAGAGGAAGAATCTCGACCGGTGACTCGCCGCCAGACGCTGTTGGCAAAGCTGTCGCTCATCGGCAGGCCCTCGTCATCATCACTGTGAATCTGTCTGCCCGTCGCGACCGCGGGATTGGCCAAGAGGCGACCGTGTTCGTCAAAGTACCCCGACACTCCAGGAATCTGGTAACCGTGTCCGGGAACATGTTGGGCCAGATGACGATTCGCGTTCCACCACTGCGCTTGCTGCGGTGTCAGCGGTGTCGACGGACCGCCGACGTTAGGAGGGACATATTGCGCTTGTGTCTGGGAAACGAAACTTCCCCACAGCATCAACAGCAGAACAGCCTGGTATCGTACTCGCTTCATGTGCCGTCTGTCCGATTGGAACTTTGATTTGGCAAGCCGGTGGGACGACGGAAGATCGTGCGTCTTGGCCCGCGTTGCCGTGATTGTGAGATGACTTCTCGAAGGGAAATGGTTGCCCATGGTCTTGCGCGACAGCAATTCCTGCCAGCGCAAAGGCCGCCCAAAGGCTCTCGCTGGCAACAAGCGCAGCGGCAGCCGGCTGGGTTTTGGCGGGGGAACAGTACGCGACAGAGAGAGGCACCGTCAAGGTCAGCGTCGGCGGATTTTCTCTCTCCGGACTTCGCCTGATAGGCTGGGGCGTGCAACCGCTGACAGCAGGGCCAGCAATGCCCCAGAGATCCGGCACGAGAATCTGATCGCGACGACGCTACGCCGTCTCGCGACGCACGGGGGGGAGTACAATCCGGAGTTTCTCGATGCGACGACGGCTGGCTTCAACGACTTTGATCCAGGTACCGTTCCATTCGATTTCTTCGCCCGCTCGGGGGACATGCCCTAGCTGGCTGAAGACAAACCCACCGATGGTGTCAAAATCATCGTCGTCCGGAAGATCGAGATGGAAGCGGTCGTTGATGTCGTCGATTTGTACTCGGGCCAACGTTTCGTAAGTCTGCTCGTCGATTTTGTGAATCTCTTCGACCAGTTCTTCGTCATACTCGTCGACGATTTCGCCCACAATCTCCTCCAGGACGTCTTCAATCGTTACGAGACCGGAGACACCGCCGTACTCGTCCAGGACCAGTGCCATGTGGTTGCGGGTCTGCTGAAACTCCTCGAGCAGGTCATCCAGGCGCTTCGTCTCCGGCACGAAATAGGGCTGCCGCAGAATTCCCCTCAAAGGCGAGGAGTCTTCTTTCATGCCATCTTTGAATACTTGCAGTAGGTCCTTGGCGTAGAGGACGCCCAAGATGTCGTCACGCGTGTTTTCGAAGATTGGAATTCGAGTGTGGCCGGCCTTGATGACGAAGTCCAGGATTTCTCCCCAGGTGATCGAGACCGGCATCATGACCATGTCGGTTCGCGGTGTCATAACCTTAGCCACATCGGCATCGCCGAGTTCCATGATGCCTTCGATCATTTCCCGCGCGTCTTCTTCCAGGAGACCCTCGCGGTGACCCTCACTAACGATGGTGCGGATCTCATCCTCGATGATGTCTTCCGTGGGAACGCTCAATGGCCGGCCGGCCAGCCGATGAACCAGCACATTGACCAGTTGAGCGGCGAAAACCAACGGGACCAACAGTCGGCTAATAAATCGCCAGATGCGCCAGGTGCGATAAAGAAACGGAGATGCCCAGAGTCGAACGACCGCCCAGGGAATCCAGATCTTGGCCATCAACAGACAGAGGGCCGCCCCCCCGGCGCTGATGAGTAGTGAAGACCAATTTGTGCCACGGGCGTCGTCACTGACGAGAAACCAGAAACTCGTTGCCGTGACAAACAGCGCGGTCGAGATGACGTGGAGGCTCTCGATGCCGATGGCGACTTCGTCGTGATGCTTGAGGATTTCGCCAAATTGGGGACCGTCTGGCCGGTTGCGGCTGTAATCTTCCAGGGCATGACGCGAGAACTCGCGCAGCGAACGGGCACCAATCGATGCCAGACAGGTCACCACCAGGCTCGCGACAGCGATCCAGAAAAAGTTATCGGGTGACACTTAGGTCCTCTCCTTCTCATCGACCCCGTTGGTCGGCATGGCTGTCGGTGGCGCGGGCTCATCGTATCGTGGCGCCAGACCAAACCGCTTGAGGACTCGCGTTTCCTGGCCTCGCATTTCGGCGCGATCATCGGGCGTGGCATCATCGTAGCCGACTAGATGGAGTGTGCCGTGCACGACGTAAAGCAGCAACTCGTCCTCCCGGCTCCAGCCGTACTCCGAGGCCTGTGCCGTGGCCGTATCGAGGCTGACCACGAGTTGCCCCTCCAGATGTCCCTGGTCGTCAGCGAGGACGAAGCTGAGGACATCCGTGGGATAGTCGTGTTCCAGGTAGCGCCGATTCAAGTCGTGGATTGTTGAGTCGTCAACGATCGCTACGCTGATCTGCGCCGATTGGTATTCGGAGTCTTCCAGAATGTTGGAAACGGCCTCTCGCAGACGCGACTGGTCATCGGGAGCGTCGTCGACTTCAACCGCAAAATCGACGGTATATCCTCGCGGATGAGAGGTCATGCTGTTCTCTGATCGGGATATTTGACTCGTCCGTGATATACGGCGGTGAGCGACTTGGCCAGACTTTCCTGAACGGTACGCACTTCTTGTAGCGTGAGACCCGACTCATCGAGTTGCCCGTCGAGGAGGCGCTTCATCGTGAGTTCTTCGATCAGGCTCTCGATACGGGCAGGGGTCGGTTCCACCAGGACGCGGCTTGCGCTCTCGACGGCGTCGGCCAGCATCAAGATGCCCGCCTCTTTCGTTTGCGGTTTGGGGCCGGGATAGCGGAACGTATTCTCATCGACCGCTTCCCCGTCGGGGTTGTCTTCGCTCTGCTGGCTGGCACGGTTATAGAAGTACTCGACCAACGTGGTGCCATGGTGTTGCAAGATGAAGTCGATCATCGGCAGCGGAAGATGATGTTGGCGGGCCAAGTCGGCCCCGTCTTTCACGTGGGCAATGATGATCAGTGTGCTCATGGCCGGCACCAGCGAATCGTGTCGATTATCTCCTTCGCTCTGGTTCTCGACAAAATACTGCGGCTTGAACATCTTGCCGATGTCGTGGAAATAGGCCCCGACACGGACCAGCAGGCCCTGAGCTCCGATGCTTTCGGCCGCGGCCTCGGCCATCGAGGCGACATTGATGGAGTGGTTGTAGGTGCCGGGAGCCCGGCGTACCAATTCTTGCAGCAGGGGATGGGCCGCGTCGCCCAATTCGAGCAAGCTGAGATCGGTGATGACGCCAAACAGGTACTCGACGAACGGCAACAGGCCGGCCATGGCAAATCCGGAGAGAACGCCCCACAGCGCGAAGTAACCGGCATCTCGTAGGCTGACACTAAATGACTGACTGTCGACGGCGCTGACGCCGATCGTTGTTAACGCTGCCACGAGGCCCACGCAGCAGCCGACATAGATCAACTTGGTTCGGCTACGGACTCGCCCGAGTAACAAGATGGCGGTGGCCGCCGCGGCCATGAGGATCACGAACGGGCTCAGCCCCTGTCCCAATGATAACACGACGACCAGACCGACCGCGGAAGCGAACAGCAGTGCCAGTTCGCGATTGAATGCGATTGCCACGGTCATCGCGAACAGCAGCAGCGGGATCATCTCGGCGTTCCAGAGATTCGCCCAATAACAGGCCGCGACCGTTACGCTGGAGAGAACTAAGATGCCGGTGAATTGGCCCAGGTTTTCCAGAATCTTGGGGTAACGAAAGTGGATGAAAAAACCACACAGCGTGTAGAGCGCGAAGTACATACCCATCGTGGCCAGGGCTCGGCCGATCTTGTCGCGGGTGGTTAGCTGAGCACAAAAAGCGGCATGTTCCAGATCGAGTTCCATCATGGCGAACTGATCAATAGGCTTCCCGGCCGGAACCATGGTCGTATCGGCTTCGACAAGATCCTTGACATCCGCGATCTTCTCGATAGCCAACTTCCTCCGCAATGCCGAAGCGTCGGGGTCGAGTGTCAGAGTGGTTGCCTCGGGCAGCCGCAGCTTCTGTTGCAGCCAGGCATCAACGCGGGCCACGACATCTTCCGATTGCAGCGTGGCCTTGAGCTTCTCGGGAAGCGCGGCCAATACGTTTCGCACGCGAACGCGATCGACCCGTTCGTTGATCTGATCGTCAGGGCGATTCGCTGGGTAGACGCGAATTTCCACCTGGTTGAAATCGGAATCGACGGTGGAGTCATCTTCCGCTTCCAAATCGATGAGCGACTTGAGCAGGCCGTGATCTTCGACATCGCTCAGCGCCTCTTCAATTGCCTTCTCAAACTTCTCCAAGTCGCCTTCGCCACTCAAGGCTTGCTGGAATTGCTTGAACTGTTCCTGGCGATCGGCTTCGTCGGGGAGCTGTAGCGTTTCCGTCGTGACGTAAAAGTTCTCAGTCCAGAGCGAGTCGACTTCTTCGGTGTACTCTTCTTCGTCGAGGAGGTCGGCGACGACATTCTGAAGCGCGGCTCGAACTTGATCCAGCGGCTCGGGGTCGTGCGCGTAGACCCGTCGGGCTTGTCCGGCTGCCCTATCTCGAGCTTGCTGCGTGGCATCTTCATTAGGCTCCTCGAAGTTGACGCGGGCCGTGATCGCGCGTCGAGGGATATCGCCCGCCCGATACGACAGCGGCGGGAGCCAAGCACGGGTGAGCAGCATCATCACAAAGGCTGCCAGCAGGCACATTCCGACTCGCAGCAAGACGTCGCTGCTACGGATCTGGGACCAGATCCGTTTCGTCAACTTGGTCGTGGGATCCAGGTCGGCAACCCGATTCCGGCGCGACTTCTTACTACCCCCGGTGGACATGTCGGTATGCTACTCGTTGTTGAGAGTGTGTGGTCAGAGGCCACGTTGTGTCTTTGGGCGAGCTATCTTCGACGGCCCTTCTTGGTGTTCGATGGGGTCGTCTCTTCGTAGGCGCGAACGATATCCTGAACGAGGCGATGTCGCACGATGTCGGTCGCGGACATCTCGACACGACTGAAGCCCTCGATCGAGCGAAGGCGCGTGATGGCGTCGATCATGCCGTTGGCCTGATGATGGGGTAGATCGATCTGCGTCGTATCGCCGGCCACGACGATCTTGGATCCTGCCCCCATTCGTGTCAGAAACATCTTCATCTGAGCGACGGTCGTATTCTGCGCTTCGTCGAGAATGATAAAAGCTTCGTTCAAGGTGCGGCCACGCATATAGGCTAGGGGAATGACCTCAATGACGTCTTGCTCCATGTAGCGGCGGAATTGATCGTAATCGATCATCTCATGAAGCGCGTCCAGCAAAGGTCGTAGATAGGGGTTGATCTTGGCGGCTAAATCGCCGGGTAGAAAGCCCAGGCTCTCTCCCGCTTCGACGGCCGGACGGACAAGGACAATCTTACGAATCTTCTCTTCCTTCAGTGCGGCGACCGCCATCGCCACGGCCAGATAGGTCTTGCCCGTGCCCGCGGGACCGATCACGAACGTCAGGTCGTGACGACGTATGGCGTCGACGTAGGTTGCTTGACCGGGGGTCCGGGGCCGTACCTCGCGGCCGGTCTGCATAACGTCGATGGCCGGGGCATCCGATACGTCGGGGACTTCGCCCGTGACGCGGGCCATGACCTGAGAGACGTCCTCCGTCTGAAGGGCACCTTGTCGATTCAACTGTCTCAAGAGTTGCTCAAGCACTTCGGTCGCTTGAGCCACCTTTTGCTCGGCACCTTGGACGCGGATTTCTCCATCTCGAGCCGATATGGAGACCTTCAGCAAATCGCGAATTAATCGCACGTTCTGGTCGCGAGGGCCGAACAGCGGCAGAAGCGACTCGTGGTCAGCGACCGGAATTATGGCTTGGTACATCAATAAAAAAACGCCGGCACCCAGGGCCAACGTGAATGCTTTGAGCGGTGCTCAGTCGGTACATCTTAAATATAGCTAATCGTGGCCGGGAATAACCAGCGGATGAGTAGAAATCGGCGTAACAACTGTTAGCGAAACGATTTGTGGAAATAAAAAGAATGGGGACTCAGGGGCCAGCGTCGGCTGCCGCGATCCACTTCGCCACCAACAGCAGAAAAGCGACCGGTGCGGCTGTCAGAACGGAGTCAAGCATATCGAGAATTCCGCCAAAGCCTGGCATCCAGGCGCTGGAGTCCTTTTGCCCGGCGGCTCGCTTCAAGACCGATTCGCTCAGATCACCCACTACTCCAGCCGTGGCCAACAGCACCCCATACAGAATCAAGCTCCACCAACGATAGGCGACTTCGATATGGAACGCTCGCGGGGCCAGGACCTCGAACGAGAGCCAGGCACCGATCACAGCAAATAACAGACCCCCGGCGAAACCCTCGATGGTCTTGCCGGGGCTAACTTTGGGAGCCAATTTGTGGCGCCCCAACGCTCGACCGACAAAGTACGCGCCAATGTCGCTCATCTTCACGACGATCAGCAGGGACGCGAGGGCCAGGATTCCCCAGCCACGGTCGCCAAGGTAACGCAGTTGAACCACGAAGCTGAGAAGAAGTCCGACGTACGTGATGGCGAAGATCGAGTAGGCCAGATTCGCGCAGGCCATTTCCGCCGATTCAAATCGAACGAGCTGAACCAAGGCAACCAACAGAATCACCCCGGCGAGGGTGAGGAGCGGCCATCCGAGCTGTCCGATCGGACAGTTCGTCGGATAGTTCGGCATCAGATGAGGAATGAAGTTGCTGGCCACCACCAGCAGAGTGCCAAGTCCGATACTCCACCGGGGTGGCTGGCGGTCGCTTCGCGTGCCCAGACGGACCATTTCCCCGGCGGCCAACAAGGCGAATAGTAGGGCGACCGGAAGCAAGTAGAGCCCCGGTTTCCCCGACTTGTAATCGAGATAGACGAGCGCACCGAGCACCAGGACAAAAACCGTGCCAAGAATGAGTCTCCAGCGGAGCAAAGTGTCGACCTCTGGCTAGAGCTGTGGGGTGGCGGTCGAATTGGTCAGACCGCCGAAGCGTCGCTCACGACTCGCGAAATCGCGAATCGCCTGGTGGAGATCGGCTTCGCGAAATTCAGGCCAGCATCGTTCGGTGACCCACAGCTCGGCATAGCTGATCTGCCAGAGGAGGAAATTGCTAATCCGCATCTCTCCCGCGGTGCGGATCATCAGATCGGGGTCGGCCATTCCCGCCGTGTAGAGTCTGCCACTGAGCAGCTCCTCGGTGACGTTTTCCAACTCCAGGGTTCCCGCCTCGACGTCCCGTGCGATACTCTTGACGGCATCGAGCAATTCAGCCCGAGCACCATAATTGATGGCCAGACAGAGCCGGGTGCCGGTATTCGCCCGACTCATTTCGATGGTCTTGTCGAGTTCTCGTTGCGCCGATTCAGGAATCCCCTGTCGACGGCCGATGACGTCGACCCGGATGTTATTCTCCATGATCTGAGTCCGTTCCTCGATCATGTACTGCTCCAAGAGATGGAGCAGGAAGTCGAGTTCTTCGGCCGGGCGTTTCCAATTCTCGCTGGAAAGGCAGTACAGCGTCAGTTGACCGATGTCGAGCCGGGAACATTCTTCCGTGGCACGCCGGACGCTCTCGACACCGCGGCGATGGCCTTCTATTCGGGGGAGACCCTGACGCTGAGCCCAACGGCCGTTCCCGTCCATGATCACGGCGATGTGCTGGGGGCGTCGGTCGACTGGAACTTCCAGTGGCAAGCGGTCGGCCGATGTTGCATTCGCTTCGGACGTCATTTCAGATCGAATCGGCAAGGAATGAAGTCGGAGCAAGTAAGTAGGGATAGAGCTAGTCGGTCTCGGCGCCGTTCACGGATAGTCGGTCGTGAACTCGGATGGGGCTGAGGCTGGTCGTTGTCAGGCGTTCGCCGTTCAGGGAGCCCTCCTGTCATGCCACGGGCACCTCGGTCGGTCGATTGGCAAAGATGGTTTGCTCTCGATCGGGGCCAACCGAAACGAATGACACGGGTCGTTCTAGCAACTCGCCGAGGCGGGAGACATAGGCGCGGGCCTCCGAAGGTAGATCGGCCATTTCGCGGGCGGCTGTGATGTCTTCCTGCCAACTCGGCAGCGTCTCGAAAATCGGTATCGCCTCGCGGAGATCCTCCACATGGCTGGGGAAGTCGGTGACGCGTTCGCCGTGCACTTCATAGGCGGTGCAAATCTTCAATTCCGGAAGTCCGCTCAACACGTCCAGCAGCATGACCGCGATTTCGTCGATTCCGCCGACTCGCGCGGTATAGCGTGCGGCCACGGCGTCAAACCAGCCGCATCGACGCGGTCGCTTGGTGACGGTGCCGTACTCGTTGCCTTGATCTCGCAACTGCTGGCCAATGGCGTCATCTAGTTCGGTGGGAAAAGGGCCCCCGCCGACTCGGGTCGCATAGGCCTTCACGACACCGATGGCCCGCTGCACAAATCGTGGAGGCACGCCGGCACCCGCCGCGATGCCCACACCGGAACTATTGCTGCTGGTCACAAAAGGGTAGGTGCCATGATCGACATCGAGCAATGAGCCTTGGGCCCCTTCAAAGAGAATCGCCTGATCTCGGTCGATGGCCGAAAGCAGTAAGCTAGTGGTATCGGCCACATGGGGCCGGAGTTGCTCGGCATACTGCTCGTATTCTTCCAGAATCGCAGCCGCATTGAGCGGGGTGAACCCGTCGGGGCAGAGGCTGGACAGGGCCTGATTCTTGAATTCGACGATTCGCTCGATCCGTTCCGGGAAGGAATCTCGGTACATGTCTCCTAGCCGAATCGCGTAGGATCTGCCGACCTTATCGCGATAGCAGGGGCCGATACCGCGAAGCGTGGTCCCGATGTTCTCGCCGTCGGCGGTGCTCTCGTCGAAGGCCCGATCTTCAGCCGCATGCCAGGGGAAAATTACATGAGCCCGGTCGCTGATGAGGAGATTCTCCCCAGCCAGGATTCCTCGTTCCGTCAGCATGGCGATTTCTTGCAAAATCGTGGCCGGATTCAATACCACCCCGCCGGAGATGATGCACTTGACGTCCTTGGAGAGAATGCCGCTGGGAATCAGTGAGAGTTTGTAGGTTTCTGGTCCGACAACCACGGTGTGCCCGGCGTTGGCGCCGCCCTGGTAGCGCACGACGATGTCGTGCTGTTCGGTTAACAGGTCGACGAGCTTTCCTTTGGCTTCGTCGCCCCATTGAAGTCCGATGACGCAAGTGCCAGACACAGTACGGTTCTCCCTGATGATCGCTTTCGATCGATTCCAAACCTTTGAGTTTAGCCGTCGGAGAGTGGCTAAGCAAGGAAGGCAGTCGGCCGCCGGTTAGGGGTTTTTATCTATCATGTGAAAGAAAAATGTCCTGCAAATCGTGATCTAGGAGTACCTCAAGGATCGATCGAATAGGCGGGAGATCGCGCATCGCGATACCGAAGTGGTCCCCTGCGATTTGGAAGGGGACGGCGGTTGTCTTCGTCCCGCTGCGACTTCTGGTTGGGCGACGACTGGCCCTGCGGGGCGAGCCGTGCCTGGTGGGTCGAGCTGGAATTCGTGCAAACAACTCGAATTCGCGCAAAGAGAAAGCCGAGCGTGAAAAGGCCGCTCGGCTCTCTTGTACTGATTTAGTATGCGCGGGCGTCTGTGAGCCTCACCGGCGACTTAACTTAAGCAACGCTACTTGGGTCGGGGCCGCGACCAGGTCTCAGCATTGGCTGCTGGGACTTCCGCGGCGGGCACATCGTCGGAGGCCGCCACTCCATCCTGAGTGATCGCGTCCGATGTCTGCTCGTCGGCAAACACAATGCGGAGCAATTCTTCAAAGCTGCCAGGCAGCAGTCGATAAAAATTGTGTTTGCCTTCACGACGCGGGTCGACTACACCGGCGGTTCGCAGCATGGCCAGGTGATGACTTACCGCGGGCTGGCTCTGCGACAGCAAGTCGCAAATCGCTCGCACATGGAGTTCATCCGTATTCGCCAAATAGAAGAGAATTCGCAGTCGGGTCTCGTCAGAGAGTAACTTGAATCGTTTGACCAGCGTACGAATTTTTTCGTCTTGAATTACGGGCGCGAACGAGTCTTGCGCCGTCTCGGCCGACTGCGATTTGCGAATCGCATCCTCTCGGCCGGTATCGTCCTGTGCGGTTAATGTCACGATCGAGGTCCTTCTTCATTCCGTTGCCAACGTTCTCGAATTTTAACGGTATCGCACGGCCGTGCCAAGCAACTGCAACCTGACCCGAACCGCAGACATTCTAACCGGCCGACAGGTGATCGGAAAAGGATTGGCGGCGCGGATATCCAAAAAATGTTTGATGTCGCTGCCAGTGCGGAGATGTGCCAGCTAAATCGACCTGAGATCGACGCCAAATCGTCGATCTCCCGGCCCATTCTAGGATCGAGAAGAACCCCGCTAGCTGCATGGCAGCACACAAGGAAGTTCAGAAATAGCACAGTCGGGGGCGTTGATCTGGCGACTCTCCGGGCATACGATACCCTGTTCGGGGTGCCTGCTCACCGGGGTTTATTACGAGGGTCTGCGACCGATGTACGCCTTCGGGCGCAAGCTGTTCCCCATTCTTCTCGTCGCGTTGCTGCTCCTGGCGACGTACTATGCGCTCACTTTTGACGAGCGACCCCCCGCCGATTTCACGTTCGTCAACGGGACGGAAATCCAGTCGATCGATCCGGCGATTGTCACCGGCCAGCCCGAGGGACGGATTATTCGCTCCATCTATGAAGGGCTCGTCAACTGGCATCCCGAAGATCTGCGTCCTATTCCCGGGGTGGCCTACAAGTGGGACGTGTCGGACGACAAGAAGACAATCACGTTTCATTTGCGCGATGATGCCCTCTGGTCCGATGGCTCACCAGTCACGGCGCACGACTTCGTCTACTCTTATCGACGATTTCTCGATCCTGTGCTTGCCGCCGAATACTCGTATCAGCTGTACTACGTGACCGGTGCAGAAAAGTACAATCGCGGAGAAGTGGACATCGGCGATGCGGTAGAGGTCGAGTTGCCTGAGCGGCCCGCCGGTGCTCCCGAGTTCGCGCGGGGTGAAGTGGTTCGCGGGATCCTCCGCGAGCAGCGAGAAGTGGTCGTCGATGATGAACTCGACGCCGCAGGAAAGAGTCTTCTCGACGACGACGAGCAGCGACGCCGCACTGTGCGTCTCTTTGTCGTTGATGTCGACGGGACACCAAATCGCTTTATTATTGGTCGAGAGAACTATCGAGATCGAGAACAATTTGCCGAGTACGAACCAGCCTCGCAGGTGCTGCTCGACTTTGCCGAAGTGGGAATCAAGGCGCTCGACGAACATACGCTCGAATTTACTCTCAAGAATCCGGTTCCTTACTTTGTCAGCCTGACCGGCTTTTACCCGCTTTATCCGGTGCATCAAAAATCGATCGAACGCTGGGGATATCCGGCCTGGACGAAGCCGGAAAACCTGGTTTCCAACGGCGCATTCCTATTAGAGAGCCGGGATATTCGTGATCGTATTCGATTGGTAAAGAACCCCAAGTACTGGGACGCCGAGAATGTAAAGGTCAATACGATCGATGCTCTGGCAGTCGAGTCGAGCATTACCGGGCTGAATATGTACGAGAACAAGCAGGTCGATTGGGTTGCGACCGTGCCAACGGCCATTGTTCCCGAATTGATAAAGCAGAAACGTCCTGATTTCCACGCCACCCCCTATCTGACGATTGCCTTTTTCAGATTCAACGTGACGCGAGAACCGCTGGACGATCCGAGAGTCCGCCGTGCTTTGACTCTGGCCGTCAATCGCAAGCAGATCGTCGAGAAGGTGACTCGGGGAGGGCAGATACCGGCTACGAGTTTCGTTCCTCCTGGCATCGAGGGATACGAGTCGCCAGCTTGCTGCGAATACGATCCGAAAGAAGCAAGAAGACTCTTAGCGGAGGCAGGCTTTCCAGATGGCAAGGGCTTTCCTAAGCTCACCTTCCTGTACAACACGAGCGAAGATCTGAAGAAGATTGCCGAGGCCATCCAGTATCAATGGCTCGATACTCTGGGAATTCGAGTTGAGTTAATCAACCAGGAATGGTCTGCTTTCCAGGAACGAGTGCGCGGTCTGAAATACGACATTGCTCGGGCGGGGTGGATCGGGGACTACGTCGATCCGAATACATTTCTCGATATGTTTACCACTGAGGGGGGCAACAATCAGACCGGCTGGAGCAACCGCGAGTATGACGATCTGATCAAGAATCGTGTTCCGGCTGCCGCCGATCGAGAAACTCGCATGGATCTACTGCGGGAGGCGGAGGAGATTTTGCTCGATGAGTTGCCTGTGTTGCCTCTGTATTATGGAGTCAGCACATCGATGGTAAGGCCCTACGTAAAGAACTATCACGAAAACATTCTCGACGTGCATCCGCTGAAGGACATACAGGTTGATCAGGCGGCGAAAGCCCGTGAACTGGGACGAGGTAACCAGTGACGGCTTTTCTCTGCAAACGACTGATCTGGTTCGTGATC
>Ga0180437_10000504_pt1 | contig 75281 bp, 58 predicted proteins | sample SS_ome_4_FD_132410 | JGI IMG/M metagenome (GOLD analysis project Ga0180437, IMG submission 132410) | Hypersaline lake sediment archaeal communities from the Salton Sea, California, USA - SS_3_D_1 metaG | ecosystem: Environmental > Aquatic > Non-marine Saline and Alkaline > Hypersaline >...
ATCATTGGCCTTGTCCTCAGTACCTACCTTTCAACCGTAAACTCATCAGCAGAAGCATTACGTCTCTTTGCCTGCGGCCTCACCTTTGCACTCGGCAGCATTGGCCCCCTTATCGGTTTGAGTAGACTAACAGGCCAAGCACTCAGCACGACCGGCACTAACCGAGAGATCTTTCCCCGATTAAGAAATTTTACCCTTATAAGTCAGGCACTGGCAGAAACCCCGGTCATTTTTGCACTCATTGTCTCACTTACCATGATGCTTGTGAGTGAAACACCATTTACAAGTACTTATCCATTTATATTTATTTTAGCTGCGTGCACAATGGGTTTGACTACCCTCGGAACCGGACTCAGTTCAGGAAGAGTTTCTGCAACTGCCATCTACTATATGGGAACTAATCCACACCTACAAAATATATTGGCCCGTATGTCTATCATTACACAGGCTGTGGTAGACACAAGCTCAATTTGGGGTCTAATCGCCGCACTCCTACTTATTACACGCTAGTAAATCCGCAGCGCAATGAGTTTGCAACTTAACGGGTTTATAATTCAACGGGTTTGGGACTTTAGGGTACAATCTTGCGGTTCTTTATCAAAACGAAGTCGCTCGAACACGGGAGAACGAAGCATCCCGGCCTTGGTTACTTCAAGATACTTAACTTCAGCTACAAGCTCCGGACGGACCCAACTGATACCATCATCAGGGGAATCATCCTTGTTTACAGTAGGATTTGTTTTGCGTGCTAAGCGTTTAAGTTTCGGATAAAGCTCACTTAAAAACGAAAGGGAAAAGCCGGTACCCACTTTACCAATATACCGAAGTTCATTGTTATCATATATACCCAACGCCAAAGACGAAACAATACGCTTCTTTTGTGTAAAACCTACAATAACACAATCCATGGTAGAAAAGAGTTTAATTTTAAGCCATACACCCTTTCTCTTTCCCGGATAATAAAGAGAATCAGCCTGTTTTGCCATCACTCCCTCAAGACCATGCTTTTTAGCCTCTTTCCATAATGCTTTGCCATCGTAGGTATAGGGCACCAAAGGACATGTACACTTACATTTTTTGGTTTCCTTTACAATGGTATGAAGCATGTCCTTTCGCTCAAGGAGCGGCATATTAGTCAACGTAGTCCCATCACAAAATAACACATCAAAGATGACATACGTAGCTGAATGTCCTTGCTGTAAGAGAGAAAAACGTGGAATGCCCTTTGCGTCATATGCCACAATCTCCCCATCAAGCACGCATGTCTCAGCTTGTATACAATCAGCGATTGCCAGCTCAGGATACTTATCAGTCAGATCAAGGTCATTGCGTGAAATGAAGCGGACTTTTGCTTTTCCACGTCCCGATTTATCTATATAACAAAGGGCACGAATACCATCAAGCTTTGGCTCATAAATCCATCCTGGCTCCTCCAGTGACACTTGTTCAAGTGATACTTGTTCAAGTGATTGTTCACCCGATGCTTTCTGGGGTAAGGAATTTCGTTCTAGATCATCAAGGGTACCGATACGAGCATTCATTGCGGCAAATTTCTTCACGAACGCGACCTCTTACTTTTTGACGTTGACACGCGCTTGACTGTACGTTTCTTTTTTGGTTTTTTTCCCGCCTCAATACTCTCTTGAAGAGCATCAATTAATGACGAAGCGCCTTCGCGTTTTTTTATAGCCTTTTTTGCACCACGGTCTATCGCAATTCCCTTTGCCTTTTTGACAATCTGCGCTTTAAGCTTTTCTGCAAACGTATCCTTAAACTCATTAATATCAAACGACTTTTTATAAAGCTTCTTCATAAGCTCCTGAGCAAGTGCCAGTTCCTTTGCACTAATTTTAGGTGGTTTAAGTTCATCCAACTTTGGCATTTGGCGTACTTCATATGCATAGTTCAGGGTAGTCAATAAGAGTCCGCCTTTATAAGGTTGGATGGCACATATGTGTTCTTTATCACGTAACACAAAACGACCAACCGCTGTCTTTTTCTTCTTTTGTAATGCCTCGGTAAATAAAAAATATGCTTTATCATTTAGTTTAGAAGGAAGTACGTAGTAGTGTGCGTTAAAATAAAGTGGATCTATAGCAAACTCATCTACAAACTCAACAATTTCAATCGCATCAGTCTTACCTGGTCTTAATTTTTTAATATTTGCAGGAGTTGCGATAAAGTAGGTACCATCAGTTAGTTTAAGCCCTTTAGTAACCTCACTCCATTCGATGACATTATTACATTTTGAACAATACCGCTGATAGTTAACTGGCGCATTGCATTGTGCATGCAAAAGCTTAAATCCGAGCGATTGCGCAGAAATTGCTGCATACAATTCAACTGGTATACTTACCAGTCCAAACGAAATAGTTCCCTTCCACGTGGCCCTCATTACCCTTTTCCTTCTGTTTTGTATGTTAAGCTTCAAACGTGAGTTAAGCACCAATACCTAACTATTTAGCCGCTTTGCTACTTTCTTATAGTAACAAATAATAGGTATTTTCTTCAATAATTTCTCTAAATGAATAATAGACCTAGATTGCCCACGGCTACTACCACTCAGCCCACCTAAAAATATTATAATGTACAAAAAAAGCATAAATTGCTTTATAGGTGCTATTTTCCGAAATGATATTTATTCATATTCCCTGTTTAAAGGATAATCAAGAACCTATGATAGTAGACAGTAACAAAATTTCATGGCAATATACTCAGGAGGAAAAAAATATTGCGTACACTACCATATTAGCGCTATATTAGTTAGTATTAAGTGAACGTAGGTGGGGATCGTAATGACGAAAAAAGCATTTATTATATGCTTGCTTATTTTCTGTGCACGTCCACTGTATACGATGGATCCGCCAGGCAAGATCGATCGCAGCTTCTCCGACTTTACTGGCATCAATAACACAATATTCGACATTATCAATGACGATATAAAAAGCGAAGCGACTATATTACGGGAGCTTGCAAGGCTACTCAATGCAAATCCTAACCTGATCAATAGTATTGACGAGATGGATAACATGCGACCAACACTCCTCCATCTTGCAGCATCCCACGGTCTTAACAACGTCATTATTTTCCTTCTGAACGGTTCAGTAACATTAGATTACAACAAAATATCATGGCCTATAGAAAGAGCTACGAGACTTTCGATCGATATTACTGACGCAAATGGTCAAACTCCTCTTTTCTATGCAGTGCAGGCTGGCCAAACCCGTAGTACCCAACTTCTTATAGAGGGCGGAGCTGACTCCAGAATCGCTCGAGGCCAATCTCAAACAACGGTTACTCATCTCGCGGCCAAACAAGGGAATAATCGTTTGTTAGAAATACTTACTATCGATAACCCAGAGCTTTTATCAATACGTGATGCCTTTGGCGAAACTCCTTTATTTTATGCAGCAAGATATGGCCAAATTGACACAGTCAAATGGCTCATTGGTCAAGGGGCCTCAATTTATGAGCGGCGCCGCCTATCTGCTCGTCATACTTATTGCGATCTCAATATTATTCACACCCTCATATACAATATTCCTCAACATCCTGAACGTGCTGACAAATTCCGCACTATCATCAGCCTTTTACTCAATATGGATATGGAGAACGACCGTCACCTTTTACATGACCAAACCACAACCGGATTAACCCCTCTCCATGTCGCCGCTTCATTTGGTCTTAATAATTTTGTACCCCTTCTTCTTTCATTTCATTCGCGCTTAACAGAAATAGGACTTCCTCCTGTACGTTCTCTTATAACAACACGTACCGGCTATACACCTCTGCATTCTCTCATCAATGGCTTTATCCGTTCTTCTATCATGCCGGCATCCTCACCCCAAACCTCTCCTCAAAACTCAGGCACCAAAAAAGAACTTCACACACGACGAGTCACTGCATATATAAAAACAATGCAAGCTCTTTTAGATCATGACTCACGTCTTTTGAAATTAGCAAATAACGACGGGCAAAGACCACTCGCCTTTGCTGCGTTCAATGGTACCCCGGAGATCCTTCAAGCACTCATTGATTATGATGCCGCACTATACCCAGACGAATATGAAAGATCACAAGATACTACCCTTCTACATTCGCTTATCCTCGGCCTTAGACAGTCACTTAGGCGTACTCAATCTCAAGAAAGGTGTATAGCAAGATATCTAAGAACCCTGCATATCGTTCTTACTTACTGTCCAAGAATAACTGAAGCCCCAAACAATGAGGGTATATTACCAATTGTCCTGGCTGCTCGCTATGGTATGCCTGAGCTTCTTAACGCACTCCTCAACCAGCTTCTTGTTACAAGCTTGATTGAACGCACTCCAATTCCTCAGACTATCGTACATGCTCTTATTGACGGATTTGTACAAGAACCATATAGAGATGAAACACCCCAAGAGCGCCAAGAAAGATACGAAAACGTGTTGGAGATTATTTTTAGGCACGATCGCAGTCTTCTTGAAGCGCAAAACAGCCGTGGTCAAACCCCCGTCATGCTTACTATCCGCTATGGCAGTTATGAAATGCTTGAGATACTTCTTAGACGGGGGGCCAGTCCTTATGCCGTCACGAGCAGCTCGCGAGAAGAACGCGGCAATCTTCTACCAATCGCCTGTACCCACTTAGACCGAGCACGCAAGCAGATGGAACACGCAAGAAATATACTTACTCGCCTACAACAAAGGGCTCGTCAGGTCGGTATATACTTCGAGCACACCGAAGATGGTTTACATAACGCTGATGAACAGTTAGAAAGACTACAAGGACAAATAGAACAGGAACAAGCAGCACGCTATCCAAACACAGAATTTCTTGCCGAATATGAAAACATCCGTTACCTTTTGACCAAGTATAGAGACCAACTAGCTATGGTTCTCAATCTAACAAGCCGCTATCATTCCCGACGACAAATTATCTATATACTTAGTCAAGCAATGGAACAACGTACCCAAAGAGCACGTGAAAGAGAAGCGGAAGCCAGCGACGCCTCCTCTTCACACACAATGACTGAGTCAGCATTAAGGAGAGAAGAAAGTGAATGGACTCACCTTAGCCAATGCATGATCGAGTCAGGAATCGATCCAGATAGAATAGACTCTATGATAGGAAGCTTTATATATATTCTCGAATCATCATCGAGTGCTCGTGCACCTACTCGGAGCAGTACATCCCCTGAAAGCCCACGTACTGGTTCATCTTCCGCCCCAGGGCTTGCTAGTTCGGTAATTACTCGCCCAGCACAGGCGGCTGAGGCTAGCGCAGAAGATCAAGGCTCAACTATATTGACTGAGTCAGCATTTCAACGAGAGGAGGCTGAGTTTGAAATTGTTCCGTCTATTGTTCCGTCTTCAGCCAATGACCCTGCTGACGACCCTTCTCTTACTGAATCAGCGATTGAACGGGAAGCAGCAGAATTTGTTCCTCTTAGCTCTTCTGAATACCGCTCTCCTCTAGAAGCACTACGAAGAAATCCATGTCCGACAGTAGCTGGTGCCTTTTCCTTTGCGCTCATTTTTGCCGCACTAGCAAATGCTGCAGTGAATAGCCTGTAACGTTTTCTTACTATACAGTAAGAAGCTCATGCCAGCTTGTTGTAAACCGGTTTGATGTGCATTGTTGCCGCATCTCCCATTGCTTTCTAGCACCATTGCTACGCACACCAGCAGCAGCCATAAAAAGGGTATGCCGCCCCCACCGCCGATTAGCACGATCAAGAAGCATCATTACCTCATCTTTCCTTACGTGCTTTTGTGCACAAAAAGACGACTGTAGAGGTAATTGCACCTCGCTCTTCCACACAAAGTCCGTCAGCAATACTCCTACCTTTCTATACCACTTTCCAGGCCTATAAAGTTGATTGAGGCAAGTATATGCTGCTGTAATCAGATCAGCATTGTACGACGACGGAGACGCTAGCATAGTATAGCAAGCAGCATAATCACTACCTCCATCATGATAACGGCTTGTACATACAAAAACGTGCACTCCCTGAGCACGTGCACCCTGTTGACGTACCTTTTCAGCCGCTATAGTTATATACGCAGCAACTGCTTGCTTTAAATCGATTTTTCTTTGGGTTTTAGCACCAAAAAGACGCGAAACACCTATTGTCTTTTTAGCTGGTGGCTCCTCTTCGAGTGATATGCAGGAAATACCACGCAGTTCATGCAACGTTTTAAGTCCCATAACCGTCATATGTTTACGCACCCACGCATCAGGCAACGTAACAAAGTCCCCTACAGTGTTAATACCATTGCGTTTAAGCAATTTACTATACCGGCGCCCAACGCCCCATATTTCTTCAACAGGACATACGGAGAACCATTGTTGACGGTTAACAGTGGTGATGTCAAAAACACCCAATGCCGGGAACTTTTTTTTGGCAATGTAATGGGCTACTTTTGCAAGGGTCTTGGTTGGACCAACGCCTATCGTCGTTGGAATGCCTGTCCACTGCTTTACTTTGTTACGCACAAACGAGGCATAATCAACAACACACGTTTCGAGTGATCTACCATCAAAAACACGCGAAGGAAAAAAGACAAAGGCCTCGTCAACAGAGTAAACTTCAATATCAGCAGCAAACGTAGCTAATGTCTGCAGGACACGAGCAGACATGTCACCATACAACGGAAAATTAGCTGAATAAATATGTACGTTATGCCGCTTTAAGACATCTCGCCATTTAAACACCGGTGCTCCCATGGGCACGCCCATAGCCTTCACTTCATTTGACCGCGCAATAATACATGCGTCATTGCTAGACAAAATCACCACTGGCTTTGCATGGAGTGCTGGATTAAACACTCGCTCACAGGAAACATAAAAATTATTACAGTCAACAAGCGCAAACCGCCTTTGCTTTTTCATAAATACTACCAATATATTCGTTACAGTGAATGGATAACATACGTCACAACTCCCCAAACCTCAAAGTCCATTTCCGGGGTAATTTCCATGAGTTCGTATGCATCATTTTCAGGTTTTAAGAAATACGTATCATTCTCTATGCAAAAACGCTTTATCGTCAATTCATCGTACAAGCGAGCAATAATAACCTTATTATGAGAAACCGTAAGTGATCGATCAACTACAGCAATGTCACCGCAGTAAATGCCAGCACCTACCATGGAATCACCTTTTACGCGTACAAAAAATGTAGCGGAAGGATGGGTAATAAGTAGCTCATTTAAATCCAAGCTATTTTCAATATAGTTTTCGGCAGAGGAAGGAAAACCAGCAGCAACCCGAGCCTCCAAAAAAGGCCATGTTTGCTTTTTACCTTTTTTAACTCGTATTATCTCTTTAATAGAATTACTCTTACTGAAACTCATGGTATTTCTCGTACGGACAAAAACCCCGTAACCCACTGCTCAGTAAAGGGACATCTCGTATGTATATGAGGAGTCATTCTCGCTGAGAAGTTCTCCCCCGTTAATGTATTTGGCGTGAAAACAGTATACGCATTAAATAAGAAAATAAAAGCATAAATAATTATTTAAATACCAAGACCCGAATAGCGTTAGTTTTCCTTTAGTAATAACACCCCTTCTAAGTAATCATCATAGACTATGCATTTATAACCAAAAGTCGTGAATCCATTAAAAAACTCTCCATACCTGCAAACCTATATAATAAGCTACCATTTAATTACCACCTACATTAATCATGCTGCTCTACGAGCAACCGCTTCTCAGTAGATAGCTTTACACCATATTAAGCGCACTGTTATACTCGCACTGAGCTATTTATATACAAGTGAGCAACTCAATGATGCATGATACCCTTACTGATGCAATTGGTAATACACCACTTATCAAAATCAACTTCGACTCTCCTGCGACAATATATGCAAAGCTTGAATACCTTAACCCCAGTGGTAGCATCAAAGATCGTGTTGCCTTATATATAATCGAGCAAGCAGAAAAAAAAGGACGTTTAAAACCAGGTGGAACGATCATTGAAGCATCCTCCGGAAACCAGGGTATTGCAACAGCAATGATTGGCGCCGCAAAAGGATACCACGTCATTATAACCGTCTCTCAAAAAGTAAGTTCTGAAAAAAAGGCAGCTATACAGGCCTACGGAGCAGAGGTAATCGTATGCCCGACAACCCTATTACTTGAAGACGCAGCAAGCTATCACTCCAGAGCTATGCAAATCCATCGTAATACTCCTAACTCCTTTATGCTTAACCAATATTTAAACCTTGATAATGCACAAGCACATTATACCCTGACCGGCCCAGAGTTGTGGCAACAAACAAAAGGTACCATTACCCATCTATGTGCTGCAGTAGGAAGCGGAGGAACCATCAGTGGTACGGGTGCTTTTTTAAAAGAACAGAACCCGCGCATTAATGTCATTGCGGTAGATGCTGCACACTCATACCGGTCTACCTGCGGAAAACCAAAGCCTTCTATCATTGAAGGCCTTGGCGTCGAACTTGATTCACCAGTCTTAAATAACGCTGTTATTGACGAATTTTTATTGGCCCATGATAATGAGTCCATAGCAATGGCCAAATATTTAGCCCATAACCACGGCTTATTAGTTGGCCCAGCAAGTGGTGCGGTTGCCTACACCGCACGCTCCTACGCACAAGACCTAACTAAAAATGATACCCTTGTCATGCTCTTTACCGATTCAGGCCGCGCATACTTATCTAAAGGTTACTATTAACCAACCATATAAAAAGGCAAAGCAGAAAGAGAAAAGAACTACCGTCTGAGGTGTGCATCGATTTGATGCATATTGATAGTCTGGTCAAGCAGTGAAGGATCAGTAATAATGGTTTTTGGCTTCTCTCCCTGTTCGGATGATACCGGTAACGGTACAACTTTCCGCTCACCCATTTTGAGATTCCACAGATTACGACCCTTCAGGCGTGATGCCATATTTTTCCACCAGCTTTGTAGCCGCTCAATTGGCTCCATTGGACACTCAGTACCTAAGCGGTACGCGCCCCAATGCATTGGCACAAGACTTTTTGCGCCCAAATCAAGAAACGATTGGCCCGCCTCTTCGGCATCAACATGTGAGCACCTTAGCAGCTCTCGTGGTTCTGATGGCCCAATCGGCATAAGTACAACGTCAATTGAAGAATAACGTTGCGCTATTGTTTTAAAATGAGTGCCGTATGCCGAATCACCGGCAAAATACACATGCTGCTTGCCATGGGAGTGTGAAGTTTCAATCATCCAACTACCCCATAACGAGCGATTGTGATCAAATAAGCCACGCTGCGACCAATGGACCGCTGGCAAGAAGGTAATACCGAGCTCATTTGATAGTTGATGATTGTCCCACCATGTACACTCCGATACGCGTTCAAACTGGCGCCGTACAAACCATTCCTTATCACCAAATGGTACAAAAATATGAGGATTGTGATGCTCTTTAAGATAATGCAGGGTTGGCTCATCCATATGATCAGGATGATTGTGCGAAATGACCACTGCATCAATTTTTGGAAGAAGGTCGATGGCAATGCCTGGCTTGGTTAACCGTTTAAAGTTTAAAAAATACGAAATCGAATCGAAGATAGGATCAGTTAAAATAGTTTTACCGCCAGCCCTAATTAAAAAGGTCGAATGCCCAACCCAAATGATTTCTATTTCAGGTGAAAGACTAGAAAAATCTAATGGATGTGGATTACCGAGCGGTGATACCCATGATTTGAGTCGGGTAGGAATCCGTTGTGCCCGTGCAAAAAGCAGTTTGCCAAAAGATCTAATTGCGTGCCAGACGGTACGGTTATGGCGTTCACCGGGATAATTTGAAAAGCGTCCATACCGCATATGGGGAAAACGCCATAATTTCTTAGCCATAGATAATCATTGGTAATGGTTATGATCTCATTTCCGTGCTTTTAGTCTACCTTTATTTACTGATAAGCGCAACAATCGCTCACTCGATGTCTATCTGTATTTTACGGCCCAAAAGCTCCTTACATACCTTAAGTGATGTAAAATGAATGCTTGCTATTCCAAGCAATCGAGCTTGCTCAACATTATTTTTTTGATCATCAATAAAGATAACTTCACAAGGAGCACACTTACTCTCACTCAAAAAACGCCGATAAAAATGTGTCGATGGTTTTTGCTCGTAACCCCAGCTGCGTTGCGGGAAAAAAGCCCGATCAAAAAGGCAGATAACCTTTGGAAATAACCGTTCCAAATCAAGAAGTGCTCGCTGGCCTATATTAGAGAGCAGGTAGAGCGTATACCCATCTCTTCTGAGCGCTTGTAAAAACGAAACAACCTTGCTGTCTGGCCTTTGCATATTTTCCAAGGCAATAAAATCATGCGCAAAATAGTGCATCGAAGGATACTGCTCCACAAGAAGATCATAAATATGATCACTAACCTCAGTCTTTAAACGTATAGTCAAAAATCGAACCCAAAAAAACGGGTTAAGCAGTAAAAGATAAAGACGCCATCTATGTGGATGGTATCTCAGTATACTTATCAACCGACGGGCAATAGCACCCCAGTCTCTAAAAAAAATTACATTATGAACGTCAAAGGCTATAATAGGTTTTTGCATAATCTCACGACACAACGTATGGCACATATCCTTTATGTATCATAATCTTGTATAATCATCTCTGCAAGCATTATTGTTTTTTTACAACAGGCCAGAAAGTCCTGATCAAGCATCAACATACGAACCCATCCTACTCTTCAATTTTAATCGCAAGACTTTCCTCCCAAAGGGATGTTATACAAACCGTATAACCCACACTTCATAACTTTTTCTCTTGTGGTATTATAAAATAATGCAACTAACGCCTTAACTAGGATAGTACTATGGAAACAATCAAAAAGGGCCTTTCAGCACTCGCCCTATCAAGCGTTGCCCATGCTGCAACCATGTTTAAAACATCATTCATCTGGGGATCATATGCATCATTCTTCTCGCTTTCGCATTGCATGAACCCGGTCATTGGCAAACGCGGAGGCGGTAGTCTCGGCCTTATATATTACAGTCTTCGTACTCTCATAGTTTTCATCACCAAAGGAGCGTGGTCATTATATAGCTTTACCCACCACTTTTCAACGCTCTTTGGCGTTCTATATGCAAGCGCTATCTACGATACCTCCCCTTCATCCCAAGCCATATTAAAGCGATATGCTCTTGCTGCTTCGTGCCTTGGATGTATGCTTCTTTTTACTATCCATCCCATTGGCCTTCAGGCATGGCCATATGCATGCTTATGGATTTTACCGCTCGCCAATGCCTTGATAGTCCATAACAATATGTTTATTAATGCGCTTGCCAGCACATTTGCAGCCCATGCCATTGGTTCGGTTTTGTGGTTGTATACTCTCAACAGCCTCACCCCAGCCATGTGGATAAGCCTGATTCCAATTGCGTGTCTTGAACGGATGGTCTTTGCAACCGGTGCATGTATTCTTGATCGACTCTATACTTACAGTCTTTATAAGTGGAATACCTTAGCCGTCCCTAAACACGGCAACGTACAATCATAGATACATGTGCTCATTATTATTAAAAACTAACTATACACTTTCCCCTTATCTTTCAGAAAATCATTTGGCATAGTTATACCTCAGAAAATCTCAAACTAAAGGAAATACCATAGAAAAAAACGCACTACGTCACTTAGCACTTATTATGGATGGCAACCGTCGATGGGCACAAAAACAAGGAATGGCTCCATGGAATGGTCACCGTAAAGGAATAGAGCCCATTAAAACAGCTGTAGAATTTTGCCTAAAAAAGCAGATCCCGTATCTTTCGCTCTATACCTTTTCGCTCGAAAACCTCAAACGACCACAAGAGGAACTGGACTATCTTTTTAATATGCTGGCCCAAGAAATGACTAACGAGAAGCTCAATGAATTATACCAACAAGGTATCAAGGTCCGATTTGTAGGAGATCAAAGTGCGTTCCCTGATAAACTGCGTGCAACTATTAATGATATCACTGAAAGAACTGCAAGCGGTGATAAACTTACCTTAAACATTCTTTTTTGCTATGGCGGTCAGCAGGAAATTGTCAACGCTACAAAAAAAATCGTAGCAGCCATCCAAAACGGTTCACTTAACGTGGAGAATATCACGCCAGAAACCTTTAACCATTACACATGGCTAGGAGACCAACCACACCCTGACTTGATAATTCGTACTGCAAATGTTAAACGACTCAGCAACTTTCTCACCTTTCAATCTGCCTACAGTGAACTATTATTTTTAGAATGTTATTGGCCCGACATGACCGAAAAAGATTTTGAAAAAGCCCTCAACGAGTTTTATTCACGAAAGCGCTCATTTGGTGTATAAAAGTAGAAGTCAAGATAGGTTAATTGAGCAGGGAATCGCCCCACGAGGGGAACACCCTCCGCCAAGAGCAGTAATACTTTAATAGTCCTAACATCTGATCGCCTATAAGCCGGATTCTGTTCTGCTGCACCGTTAAGTACAGTAGCGTAGTCATTTATCTATGCGATACACCCGCATGAATCCATCCATAACAGATGACATCAACGGCTTGTTGTTCATGCTGTTCTATCTTGCTCCCGGTGGGGTTTATCCGGCATAACCATTACTGATTACGCCCGTGCGCTCTTACCACACGTTTTCACCCTTACCACTTAAAAAAGTGGCGGTTATTTTCTGCGACACTTTCCGTGACTTTTGCCCCCCACGTTAACCATGGGCACCGTGCCGTTTGGAGTCCGGACTTTCCTCATAAAATAGCCATAAGACCATTGTACGCGACTACCCAGCTACCAGATGTTTAGTACTACTATTATAGCATATAGAGGTGAAATTGTTAATATCTTAATAATCGTATGGATAGCTCATTTACCTACCCTGAGCCAACGATAACGATAAAGCTCCTCTACGAACATAATCGTCAAGCAACCAATGCAAAAAAGCCCTACATATCAACATATTCAATAATATGATTGCTCATTCTGGACATATTTTCAACGAGCTTCTTCATAATCCCTATTAAACCGATGAGATTTGTATGAGGCTTAGTAGGATAAAAACTATTTACTTTTTAGAACTAACTTATTTATAATTATAATCTATATTAAATAGAATATAATCAAAGATAAATACTGAATATAGGTAAGTAATGATTATGAAAAAAATTACAATGGTTTCCATGATAGCAGTATGCTTGATCACTCTTATAGCCAATAGCAATACTTTCGGACACATGGATCTCTTCTTCCCTTACATCGGGAAAGATCTAAAAGTAATTCCCAAGGACCTCGATGAAAACATAACATACCTCAATCTTGAGCTTAACCAGATTAAAGACCTCAAACCACTTGCTCATTTAACCAATCTTGAAACCTTATGGCTTGATTCTAACCAGATAGAAGACCTGAAACCACTTGCTCATTTAGCCAATCTTGACTACTTAAATCTTAATAACAACCAGATAGAAGACGTAAAACCACTTGCTCATTTAACAAACCTTAAAGGCTTATTACTCCTTAAAAACCAGATCAAAGACATCAAACCACTTGCTCATTTAACAAACCTCAAGACATTACATCTTGAGAGAAACCAAATAGAAGACCTGAAACCACTTGCTCATTTAACCAATCTTGAAACCTTATGGCTTGATTCTAACCAGATAGAAGACGTCAAACCACTTGCTAATTTAGCCAATCTTGACTACTTATATCTTAGTAACAACCAGATTAAAGACGTCAAACCACTTACTAATTTAACCAATCTTAACTCCTTAAAGCTTAAAAATAACCCAATTACAGACGATGCCGTAATCGATACATTTGCCGCTATATCGGCAGAAAAGAAAGATCTTATTATTGAGCTGCCCAGTGGACGTCTTTACAAGCATGACATGATTATTGAGCAGCAATACGAGAACCCCATAGACATAGGGGAAGTTCCCAAGGATATCGATGAAAGCGCAACACAACTCATTATTGAGCTTAACCGGATCAAAGACCTCAAACCAATTGCTCATTTAACCAATCTTAACCTCTTAAATCTTAGTTACAATCAGATAGAAGACGTCGAACCACTTGCTCATTTAGCCAATCTTACCAAACTAATGCTTAGTTACAACCAGATTAAAGACGTAAAACCACTTGCTCATTTAACAAACCTTAAAGGCTTATATCTTAGTGACAACCAGATCAAAGACATCAAACCACTTGCTCATTTAACCAATCTTAACTCCTTATGGCTTGATTTTAACCAGATAGAAGACGTCAAACCACTTACTAATTTAACCAATCTTAACACCTTAAAGCTTAAAAACAACCCGATTACAGACAATGCCGTAATCGATACATTTGCCGATATAGCGGCAAAGAAGAAAGATCTTATTATTGAGCTGCCCAGTGGACGTCTTTACAAGCATGACATGATTATTGAGCAGCCTTGAGGACGGATTCACCATCGAGCTAACCAGATAGAAGACGTGAAGATGAGTTGCGTGTGAGTCTTAGCAAGATAAATTTTTGACTTTACAGACTATTTTTCATACAATTAGAATAACTTATAAAGTAAAGATAAGTTTAGCAAACAAATCAGGAATGTATGAAAAAAATTACAATGGTTTCCATGATAGCATTGTGTTTGATCACTCACCATGCCTATCTGCTTCCAGAAACCTTCTTTGTAGCACTGCTAAATAAAATTACAGCCTTCTGCAAAACAGGCATATACAGTAATGATAATCTAAAAATAATTCCCAAAGGTATAGATGAAAGTGTAACGACACTGTGTCTTGATGGGAACCAAATAGAAGACCTGAAACCGCTTGCCAATTTAACCAATCTTGAAACACTTATGCTTGGTGGCAATGCCATAAAAGATATTACCCCACTTGCTCATTTAACAAACCTCAAAATATTACATCTTGGTCATAACCAAATAGAAGATCTGAAACCGCTTGCTAATTTAACCAATCTTACCCACTTATTTCTTGAGTACAATCAAATAAAAAATGTGGAACCGCTTGCTAACTTAATCAATCTTGAATTTTTATCTCTTGGTCATAACCAAATAGAAGACATAAAACCGCTTGCTAATTTAGCCAATCTTGAATTTTTATCCCTTGGTACTAACCAGATAGAAGACGTAAAACCGCTTATTAACTTATTCAATCTTGAATTTTTATCCCTTGGTGCTAACCAGATAAAAGACGTAGAACCGCTTTCCCAACTGATAAATTTGGAGTATCTTGATCTTTACGAGAACCCGATTACAGACCATTCCGTACTCAATATATTGGCAAAGAAGAAAGGTATTCTGATTGTATGGGAGCGTTCTTAACCTTACGTTTAAAAAAACGGGAAAATAGCTGAAGTACAAATACTCACACAGTATGTGTCGTATACAACACCGGTTACGTTTGAAACCCGAAAGTACTGCTAGGCGCCCATCTATAAACTCAAACGCCAAAAACATCGATAACTGCTATAGGAAATTGAAAGGACACCTTTCCAACCAACCGCTTATGCCAAACAAAGCTGAGTATAGTACTCGACCAGATGCATAATACAACATCTACGCTACGAGAATGGCCTTTATACGACGCTATACCCTATATTGTAGAAAAACCTAACGATAAATGTGCCTATAGCAAAGACATTGACGGGCCATGAAAAAAAGTATACAACAATAACAAATACCATCTACAGTACCAAACCACAAAATAGCGAATGCCCAGATAATGGCAAAAAGACCAACCTCAACTAAGCCTGCTCGTAAAAAAACACTTATTGTCGGCCTTGAAACTCCCGATAACCCGATCAGTAATATTTCTGCTTATTTCGAGGAGTTTAAAAATCTTGTCCGCTCAAGCGGGCGAATGTATACCGATGAATTGTATATAAAGCTGCGATCGATTGATCCGCTCTATTATATCACCAAAGGCAAACGCGAAGATATTCAGCGATATTGCCAAGAGTATGGTATCAATGAGGTCATTATCTCTGAGCCATTAAGTCCTGGCCAAGAACGATCATTAGCAGAGCTTTTTACTTGTCCCGTTATTGACCGTACTGGTCTTATTCTTGATATATTCGAGCGCGGTGCCCAATCAGCAGCAGGCAAAAAGCAGGTAGCGCTCGCCCGGCTAGCATACGAAAAAACACGTTTAGCAGGCCGCGGTATCTTCATGGCACAGCAGGCGGGTGGTATCGGCACCCGAGGGCCTGGGGAAACCGCAAAAGAGCAAGAAACGCGCCTGATTGATCGGCTTACGGCTCAACTTAAAAAGGAACTTGCCCATCTTGAACGAATACGGGACACCCAACGCAAAAAGCGTGTCCAGAGCCGACTTCCCCTTCTCTGCCTAGTCGGATACACCAATGCAGGAAAATCAACCATTTTGAATAGCCTTACAGCCAGTGATGTCATTGCAGAAGATAAGCTTTTTGCAACATTAGACCCTGCTACACGACAACTGTATATTGATGGCAAACGTATCGGGCTCATTTCTGACACTGTCGGCTTTATACAGCAGCTACCCCATAGGTTGATTGAAGCTTTTAAATCAACGCTTTCAGAGCTTGAGTATGCCACCCTTTTGTTGCAGGTTATTGACCTTTCCGATCCCAATTGGAGGGATCATATAGTAGTGGTAAACAATGTATTGGAAGAAATAGGTGTCGATAAGCCTATGCTCTATGTTTTTAACAAAATAGACAAGGTAGAAAACATCCATAATCTAATGCCTTTCATTAGCCGATTTAACCCACACGTACTGGTTTCGGCTACCGAGCCTAATGGCCTCGAGCCTCTTGAAGCCTTTCTTACAAGGCAATTCTCTCAATAATTCCTATAGAAACTGTTATTTGATCATATAAACTCTTGATTTTTAAGTATAAAATAGTTTATTATTTCAATTAGTAGTAAATAATTAACTAATTATTACCTATAATCGTGAATAAAGGAGAATATGATGAAACGTACATACACCCTTGCACTTATTCTGGCGTTGAGTGCACCTATGCTCAATGCCCGTGAGGCATGGCGCGATCAACTAAAAAACTGGTGGGATTACTCAGTAGCAACCAGTAAAAGCGCCGTAAATAAAACAAAAAATGCATTAAGTGAAGCTAAAGAAATGGCGGCTGAAAAGCTGACACCACTCGAACGGTGGGCAACTAAGAATGTAACTGATGCAGCTCAAAAAGCTCAGGAAGTTGCCACCCAAATTAACACGTTCATCGGTGATCAAGCGTCAAGAGCAATTGAAAAAACGCAAGCTGATTATTACTTTACACAAGTAACTGATACATTAGCTAATGTAACTAATACCGTCCTTGATGTACTTGACGAAAAAAATACTGCCATGAAAGCACAATTAGCAAACCTGGCTTCACAACAACTTGAAAACCTTAAAGCCTTGCTCAAGCGCGCTGATGATGCAACAAAAGAGTATCGTGACGCTGGTGCCAGAAAAGGTGTTAGCATGTTGCGAAAAGCATCAAAGAAAATAAAGAGTGCTATGCAAGATCTTGAAAAAACGATTGCAAAGATCCAGCAACGCAAAGAACCACTTATCGTAGAAACAGCCCGAACCGGTCAACAATGGGTGTTTGCAGCTACAAAAGCTGCTAGATCTGCTATTGCACAGGCACAAGAGCTTACGGAAGAGAAATGGCCTATCTTAAAACAAAAGGTCCTTACTAACGTAACAAATATTGCTCGGCAAGTAGGGAATCTAGCTAATGAAGCTCAACGACGAGCAAACCCTGCCGTTGCGAAAGCTGCAGTTGTTGCAGCACAGGGTATGAACTACCTTAACCAAGCCTACCAAGCAATGGCTGAAGCATACGGTGAAAAATCACCTTCTATTAGAACTGCTCTTCTCAGAAACGCTAACTTGCTTATCACGCAGGCATTGGTAGCCGGTAAACAAGCAGCGATTCAAATAGAAAAAGCAGGCCTTGAAGGTCAGAAAGTGATCGCACAAAATATTTCTGCGCTTGCTCAAAAGGCTGATAAGTATTTGGAAAGCATAGAGAAAGGCGAGCAGCCTGACGCTGAAACGGCTCCATTACTTATCAAAGGAGTGCCAATGAAGATCGATTTACCGAAAGGTAAAGGCCCAGTCATTCATAAAGGCCCAGGACCAGTTTACACAGGTCCAGTCATAGACAAAGGCCCAGGCCCAGTCCGTATATCAATCGAACACGGACCGGGACCAGTGATTCCTCCTACACCTACTGAGTAGAAGTAAAGGAAAAAACCAATCTTATTGAGGCAGTCCCGTGGTATTCTACGGGACTGCCTTTCTAAATTCAACATTGAAAAAAAAACGAAAGGCCCCTTCATGAAGGCGTCAATGATAGCATTGTTTTTGTTCAGTATGGTCGCCCCTCTTTACCTAACAGCCCAACCGCCAGGATGGGAGCAGCATGTTTTTACTTTTAAAGCTCCTATTGTACCAAGCTACGCGCACCGAGCCTGGTCATCGATACAACTCGCGATGGAAAAAACTCTCAAGGGTAATACCAGGTTGGCACTCACTCTTTTAAAAGATGCACAATCGAGTGTACAAACTGCTCAAGAAACTGCACCGGACATACTCAAAGAAATTAAAAACATGATAACAATCTCTTCTAGCGAAAAGGCAAAAGCGTACGCACGCATTAATGCCGCATTGACTCTGGCAAAGTTTGCAAATACAACCGCAAAAAATATGGAAAAATATTTACTATCCCTACAAACGGCACCCACTCCATACACATACACAAAGCTGAAAAACACTCTTCCAGCAGCAAGAAGTGATAAACAAAGCCACGTACATCTAATGTAGGGTTTTATTAAAAGACTATACTTAGAGACCCATTAAATGCATAAACCCAGGACTGCCCACAACATACGCTAAATTCTTTGGTATACTTTAATAAAACCCCTAAACAACCAGTATCAAAATGCCTAAGAAAACAGTATCTTCCTCATTCGCATCCTACCTTAATAAGCCACAGCAGACTGTTGTAGAAAAAGCCAATGGTATCCTCGTGGTGCATGCAGGTGCGGGTTCAGGTAAAACACGAGTTATTACTGCACGTATTGCCTCACTGTTAAAAGAGCATGCTGCTGATCCATCTACTATTATTGCATTAACCTTTACAAACAAAGCAGCTCGAGAGATGAAGGAGCGGGTTCATACCCTGACCGACACAAAGTACGATCTCCCATTCGTTGGTACGTTCCATTCATATTGTCTACGATTATTACGAACCTACAACCATCTTATTGATACGCCACATTTTTCTATTCTTGATGATTATGACCAACAAAAGCTTATCAAAACCATTATCCAGAAGCATGCCGTTCAAAAACGCATAAGTCCACGCCAACTTGCAGGTCAGATCTCTCATATCAAAAATAATGCCCTTGAGGGCACTATCGATTTTGACACTATAAACGATGTCCTTCTTCGTGAGCTCATGTTATTGTATGAAACACAAAAAAAAGCTAGTCGATGCTTTGACTTTGACGACCTACTGCTTCAAACGCTACGACTATTTAAAGTGCATAAGCAATTTAAAAAGGATCATCAGCAGGAAGTGCAGCATATACTGGTTGATGAATTTCAAGACACTAACCACGTACAACACGAGCTACTCAAGGAAATGATTTTCTCTTCGCCAAAAAAATGTGCCATTACATCACTCTGTGTTGTGGGCGATGAGGATCAATCAATTTATTCATGGCGCGGAGCAGTTGCCGGTTCTATGGTTACATTCAAAGACCAATTTAAAAAGGTACATTCAGTTAACCTTGAGCAAAGCTACCGATCTATTCAGCCTATATTGGATATTGCAAACAATATAATTGAGCACAATACACTACGTACGCCAAAGAAACTGTGGTCCGATAAGAAAGGACGTAACCGTATTCGCCTTCTTTCATGCGTTTCTGGACATCAGGAAGCAGAAACAATTGCTCTCTTTGCACGACAATATGCCACACAAAAACAAGCACTTAGCCAATGCGCAGTTTTGTATCGATCACATTACCAATCACGAACAATTGAAGAAGCACTCGTACGTCATTCGATACCCTATGTCATCGTTGGTGGGTTGCAATTTTACGACCGACAAGAAATTAAGGATCTTCTTGCATACCTCAAGCTCATGGTCAATCCTTTTGACCGTATATCCTGGCTCCGAGCAATAAACACCCCATCACGCGGCCTGGGAGAGAAATTCCAGGAGCGATTTTTACTCGAGTGGGACCAAAACCCCTTTTTAAACTTCAAAGAGCTCGCTCTTAAATGCATCTCTGGCATATACACTAAGGGGACAAACACCGCAAATGGATGGGTAACCGGCCTTAAAAAAGAATCACTTAGCACGTTCATTTCATGGTTTAACCGCCTTGCAGCTGAAACATCTCCTACCAAAACGTTAAAAGAACTTATTTCACTTATTGGCTATATACCGTATTTAAAAAATACTTGTGAGCCCGAAGAATTTGACGAGCGTCAAAAAAATGTTGAAGAGCTTGTTGACGCTATTCAAGCACGAGAAGAAAAAGGAACTACGAGTATTGCTGGGTTTCTTGAAGAGGTTGCACTCATGCAAGAAGCAAAAAATCTTAAGAAAAACGACAAGAATTGTATACGCCTCATGACACTTCACGGCGCAAAGGGTCTTGAGTTTGATACGGTGATCATCCCCGGACTTGAAGAAGGGGTATTACCAAGTGGCCACTCAATTGCCCACAATGAAGCGGTCGAAGAAGAACGGCGGCTCTTGTATGTTGGTATTACCCGTGCGCAAGAACGTCTCATATTGACCCATGCACGCTATCGTTACACCCATGGCTCGCTCAATGAACAACGAGAAGCACGCTTTTGTAAAGAACTCAACAACTCCCCACATATCGTGCGCGAAGATATCAGTCACTGGCCCGCACCATATATCACTGCATACATGCGTCAGTGGCTTACGGGCGCGCCACCTCCTGCCCCACTTAAGACATTCGATGAAGAGGACACACCAAAAAAGCCATCAAGGCACACACCACTTTCAACTAAACGTACTAAAAAACAAGCATGGAGACGCAAACAACGGGTTCGACATAATTACTTTGGCTTTGGCATTATAGAATCGATAGAACCTAAAGGTGGAAATCATACCTACCTGACTATTAAGTTTCCCAACGGTACAAAAAAAATTAACGCTCTGTTTGTCCATCCAGCAGATTAAACATAAACAATGAACATTCGACATGGAGACCCAGAAACACGGAGCTTCATTAAGTACCGTGGCGCTTCATCCATTCCTGAAGCCCGTGATTTCCTTCAGCCCAATCAATTGGCGTTTCGCCATCAGTTGTACGTGCCTTTACACTAAGCCCGTTTTTAACAAGCCACTTAACCAGTCTTGTATGTCCCAATCGAGCTGCAATATGGAGCATTGTTGCACCTATCTTGGTGGTACATCTTTTATTTAAACGATACGTGATAATTAACCATTGCACCATCGCTATATCACCACGATGTGCAGCCAAGTGTAGCAATGTGGCATTGCTATTGTCCGTTACCGTCGGCTCGTGAAAACCTTTTTCAATAAAATAGCGTATAATTTCTTGGCCAGTTTCTTGGCCACCATATGCTGCTCCATGTATAGGAAATAACCCCCCCTCATTTGCTATAAGGCGTGCACCTCTTTCTTCTATCAGCCAACGTACTGCTGCTAGTTGCCTTCCCCGTGCTGCATCATACAACGGGGTATTGCCGCGCCTATCGATAACATTGACTGATAAACCATACGTATCAATTAATACTCCCATAAGTTCAATATGGCCGCCACGTGCCGCCCAATGTAACAAGGTACGGCCCCAGCCATCCCGGGGATTTGTTCTCATAGCAGTAAACATCATAGCGACTATATGAGAGTGGCCATAATACGCTGCTACATGTATGGGCTGCAGTCCTTCATCATGTAAACGCTGATCTAACCATTTTTTATTAATCTCGAGAAGTTTTCTAATTACTCTTATTCTTCCGTGTTGTGATGCCCAGTATATTGGCCCCGCTTCATTCATGTATCGCATCATTATTGAATCATCGTGACGATTAATAATCTCTATGGCCTCTGATTCACGACCATCCCGAATTGCATTAAACAGGCTTTCTTGCCATGGCAATCTTTCTATAACACTACTTCCGCCCCTTATTCGTCGCTCGGGACGACCTGGACTGTATGGCGGACTTTCGGTAACACTCTCTGTATTGCGTGGAACAGGAGAAATGGTCTGATAGCCATTGATATCATTAATAGGTCTCACTCGCGCAGAGTTAGGACGCAACTGTACGCGTAATGGTGGGGAGGCTGATGCTCGTCTATCACTGATTGACCCTTCACCGCTTCGAATGTTTTTTCTGCCATTCGTCAATGGCGATGGTTGACCTCTTCTATACCGAGGCGAAGCGCTTCGGGGCTTCTCTGACCAGGGTGTCACTGCTGAGTTTCTACTCAGACTTGATAACGGCAACGGAGGAACTGGTCTTGCTCTCCTCCTTGTCCTTGTTGACAAAGGGGTTCCCACATCAGAACTAGATCTCAGACGATGTGAAGTTATACCCGGACGTTGAACATCGGTATGAGTACGAGTACTTCTTCTATCCAATCCCGGTGATACCGATTTTCTCTCGGATGGGTTAGGTGTTGGAGCTGCCCTCAATGCCCCCACGGACGGGTTACTGTATCTGTAGCCAGTAAATCGTCCATCAGCCCTCCCATTCTTAGGGCTCACACTTCCAGAATGATATGCTTGCCTACGTTCAGGCAGCCCATACGTTCCTTCTCTTTCTCTTCTACGTGCGGATGACCGAACCGTTGCTGAACGAGTTCTTCTTCTTCGTCCAAATCTGTTAGTGTAACATCTTGAAGAAGATTGCGACGACGCGCTATCTTCTTCACATATTGGTAGGTTGGAAGGTTCAGGACATGCAGCAAAACTGTACGATGAATCCCCGCCTGGTACTCTATGCTCATCTGACAAAGGAAGCTGGCCTGGTATGGAACCGTAGTGTCGTCTTGGCACAGAAGGTGAGACATGCATGGTTCCATGAAATAATGCACCCGAAGATGCCGGTACCATTATGTGAGATGAAGCCATCGGAATTGAAGGCATCCGCAATCTGCCACCAGTATTTAACCTAGGAGATATATAGTCAACTTCTTCTGCCTCTTCACTACCCGAAAACAACCCGGCAAATTCAGCAAAGCCTACTTCCTCTTCGGATGTAGAACCAGAAGTTCTGCTGGCACGCCTTGTTATCTTTATATCTCCCTGAGAAACCCCCTCGCCAGCTCTACCGTCTAAAGTTACTTCTCGCTCCTCGCTTGACGAAGATGGAAGGTGATTTCGGTTCCTACTTTGGGAAGGGCCGTTGCCCATTCCCCCTTCTGAGTGTGCCCTTAAAAAGCTAGCAAAAGAAAGTTCTTCCTCAGGTTCATCATTCACACAATGTATTGGGTTACGAAATGCGGATTCAAAATCATCATCAGCAGGTCCGTTTATCCTAGTTTCATCGCGGCGCGATGAAACTGACACTAATTTTTCAAAGTCGATGTACCGCGCTAAATCCTCCGACTGTACTAATTCGGGAGGCGTTTCTCGTCTCCCTGTATTGCGTCGCATATCAATGAGTTCTGGATGTGATCGTAAAAGCACAAGCATAACGAGGGTATATCCCCCCAAGGCTTCGCTCGGGTTACTTTGCACATGTAACCTAAACAAGCGTTCCTCAGCACTTTCCCCCCCAAGACCAGGAGTGTTAGGATAAAGTTGATTCCAATGACCTGACATGCCAATAACTGCCCTATGAAGTGCAGTATCATATACAAAAGAGGATGGCGTTGCTCCAAGACTTAGCAATAAGCCCACGCCTCGAGCCCATCCAAAGAACGCAGCACTATGCAATGGACTTGTATCATGACGTACCCAATTAATCAAAGCTGGATCTGCATCTACAAGCCGTCGAATGACCTTTAAAAAGACCTCTTCTACACTTGTATTATGATAGACACCTGGTCGAAACCATCCATTAATCACACTGTGAAGAGCCGTTGATCCTTTTTTGCTCACCGCTCGCGTATTTATGCTTTCGTGGTTGAGTAGGTCTTCGACAACTCCCAATTGACCTTCAAACGCTGCGTGATGCAAAGGAGTAAGTCCCTCAGTATCGACGGTGTTAATGTCGACATCACCCTCATAAATTAGATAGTGCACAATACGCCGATAACCACGCGCCGCCGCGATATGAATTGCATAGCGTCCCTGATTATTAACCTCATTAATAATACTTGATGGCTCTCGGCTTTTGTAGGACTTAATTTTTTCAAGCTTTTCATCTTCATCCCAATCAGGGTCCGTTAAAATACCATGCAAACACATGTCTTTTTTCTTCCCCTTACCTTTTTTCTGAGAAGATGAAGACTCATTCTTGCTTTCCTTAAATCCTTCCCAATCCATACCAGGTGTATGAGTAGTAAAAAGAGTGACGATCAAAACAAAAACACATATGTAATATGTACGTTTCCGACCCATACAATTTTCCCTCTAGCCTATTAACACTTTTTAAAAATAATGAAGGTGCATTGCATTTTTAACCTCCCTCATTGTTTGTGCTGCTACCTCTTGCGTTGCCATTGTTCCTTTTTTGAGTATATCTAACACGTAAGCACGATCACGACTAAGTTGCTCGCGGCGTGTACGTATCGGAGCTAAGAATGCTTCAAGTATTTCGAGCAAACGTTTTTTTAATACAACATCACCAAGCCCACCTCGACGGTAATGGTTTTTCAGTTCAGCAACCTCTTTCTTATCAGGATCAAAGACATCGAGATATTCAAAAACCGTATTACCCTCAACACGTCCAGGATCCTCAACGCGAAGGTGACCCGGATCTGTGTACATACTTCTTACTTTTTTTACCACAACATCGGTAGGATCGGAAAGAAAAATAGCATTACCAAGTGACTTACTCATTTTCGCTCTCCCATCAAGCCCAGAAAGTCGTGCACCTATTTTAGGCAATAATGCTTTGACTTCACATAATGCCTCAGTATTATAGAGACTATTAAATGAGCGAACAATTTCATTCGTTTGTTCTATCATAGGTAATTGATCTGCCCCCACTGGCACAAGCTGGCCCTTGACCACTGTAATATCAGCAGCTTGACTCACAGGATAAACAAAAAAACCAGCGGGAATTGTAGACCCAAATCCCTTTTGTTCTATTTCACTTTTAACGGTAGGATTACGTTTAAGTCGATTTACGGAAACTAAGTTAAGATAAAAAACCGTTAGCTCTGCTATTTCATGAATCATAGATTGAATAAATATGGTCGTTTTTAATGGATCGATACCAACGGCAAGATAATCAAGCGTTACTTCAATAACATGGTCATGAACCTTTTCAGGTGTTTTGTAATTATCAGTAAGGGCCTGAACATCTGCAATAAGAATATACTGTTTATAGTCCGCATTCGCTTGTATTTCAAGTCGGTTTGCCAGCGAGCCAACATAATGACCCAAATGCAAAGGTCCCGTTGGTCTATCGCCAGTAAGTACAATGGTTTTTTTATTATTCATCAGCAAGATACTCTTGTTAGTTTTAATATGAGTTTACTTGAACAACCCAATATCAACAAGTCTCAGATCTTTCAAATCCCAAAGTATTCTTTTATCTCGTTGGCAACAAAGATGCTATTACTCAAAAAAAGACTCGTAACATATTATCGTATTAACAAATTAACAAAACTAAAAACCGTAACCTCAAACGTTCGTTTCAAAAAGCGTGCTTTGCCTATCTTTAACGAATATGGTACACTTCAATTGCCCTATGCCTTGGACATATAAATACCTCATCGTATTAATATATATGACAAGCGGATAGAAGCCGGTAATAGTTTTTGTGGAGCCTATTATTTATGGACCATAACAAAGCTGAGTGTACTCCTCTGTTTGGAACCGACGGAATACGTGGTTTAGTAGGTATTTCTCCCTTTACTCGAAATCACATTATACATCTTGCTGATACCATTGCCGGATGGCTTTTGGCAAAATCACCACATCCACACGTCTTAATACTTCATGATACCCGTTCCTCCTGCGACTGGATTAAAGCAGCATTAAAAACATCCTTCCTTTCTCACGGCATAGCAGTACATGATGCTGGTATTTTGCCAACGCCAGCAGCTATGCACCTTTTAAAAACGCATCCTCTTGATTACGCATTTATCATTTCTGGCTCACATAATCCGGGACAATATAATGGTATAAAGATTATGTCTCCCCGCGGTAAAATAACTACTATCGAAGAAGACATTATCACCAAGGCATTCATCGAAGCATGCGCAGGAAATACAAACCCTCCATGCCCTAACTATCAGCAACTAGAACGGGTACATACCCATACTCAAGCGGCTGAGGAATATATTAAATCAGTATGCTCCCATTTTTCACCTGACCTTTTGTGTGGAAAAAAAATTATTATTGATTGCGGCTACGGCGCAACTGCGACAGTCGTTCAATCTATTTTCAAGCGACTGGGTGCCAACATTATTGCTTTAAATACCACCCCAAATGGTACAAACATAAACCAACAAGTGGGTTCTCTGTACCCTCATACCCTTCAAACAGTAGTCTGCCAAGAAAACGCATATGCCGGCTTTGCTTTTGACGGCGACGGTGATCGTGTCATAGCCGTCACGCAAGAAGGAAACATCAAAGATGGTGATGATATGCTTGCAATGTTAAGCCAACACGCCGACTACGCACATCAACGTATTATTGCAGGAACTGTTATGAGCAACAGCGGTCTTGAACAATTTCTTACCGCTCATGGTAAACAATTATATCGAACTTCTGTAGGAGATAGACATATCGCCGCCTACCTCAACCAACACAATTATATCTTAGGAGGCGAGCCTTCTGGCCATATTATTCTTAATGATATTATTCCCGCAGCTGACAGTATTTCAACTGCACTTCGCCTTCTTGAATATATTGATCACAGTGGTAATCTCTCTATGCAAACATTCGAAAAATCACCTCAGATGTTGACAAACATCCGTATTACCAATGTTGATCTACAAGCAATAGAACAACTTACCCAAGAATATCGCTGCACTAACCCCCACCCGCGTATTCTCATTCGTAAATCAGGAACGGAACCAGTCTTACGAATTATGGTAGAAGCACCATCACAAGAAGAAGCACAGGAGTTAACAAACGTATTGGTGCAAAAGATCAAACACATGTGATAGCCTACCTCACCCTGGTACCGCCTTTACTCGCACTTTGAAATGCGTTATTCTACCATCATTGGAGGATAAGTGATGTATCTATTGGTTCTCGGATTTCTTGCTTTTCTTTTTTCCACACACGCTCAACACAACAAACTATCATTAATAAAGCCTATACAGAGGTCAAGCATCACCCCTTGGCATACCAATAAAATGCCTATATCACCACCCCCACCCCTTACCAATAAACAAATGGGAACAATTAATACCTTGGGTATTCCCCCACTTGGATATACCCAAGAAGCTGACGGTACTAAAGTTTTTACCCTAATAGCTCAACCTATTACGCAAATGATCATTGATAAAAAAACTGCAGAGCCATTAGTGCTGCCGCATCTAAAAATCCATCCCCAGCAAGGACACAAACATGCTACGAGCAAAAAACTCAAGACGTGGGGCTATAATGGTACAACTCCTGGACCAACCATCGAAGTCACTGAAGGTGATCGGGTAAAAATAATAGTCAAAAACGAGCTACCTGAACCAACAACGGTACATTGGCACAGTTTAGAAATTCCGTACGCACAGGACGGAAGCTCTGATCCAATTAAACCTGGTGACACAAAAACATATTCATTTACTGTTAACCAAAACGGTACCTTTCTATATCATTCGGGCTATAATGTTGGCAAACAATTGTCCTCAGGGCTTGTGGGTTTCTTCGTTGCGCATCCCAAAAAAACCGACATAAAACCAAATCATGATATTGCTATTATGATGCAGGAATGGGCACTCTTACCAGAAAATTCTTACCCGAACCTAACCTCAATGGATTTTAATTGGTTTACGTTTAATGGTCATGCCGCACCCTCAGTCCCGGTTGTTAATATCAAGCAAGGGGATCGCGTGCGTATTCGTTTTAGTAATATGAGTATGAATAGTCATCCCATTCATATTCATGGATATGTATGGAACGTCATCGGCACTGAAGGTGGACCGATACCAAAAAGCGCTCAAGTTAAAGGTTCAACTATAAATGTTCCAACTGGTACTACCCGCGATGTAGAATTCATTGCATGGAATCCAGGGCCATGGCCACTACACTGCCACAAACCTCACCATGTCATGAATGCCCATGCACAAGTTCCACTTGGCATAATGCCTCATGGGGGTATGTTTACGATTCTCAACGTTGTCCCCCATAATAAAGACGTCTCATGGAAACACTACAAAGAATCATCACCAAAAAATAATCAAATTAATGCTCTTGGGTATAAAAAAAAGCTACCCCATAAAAATCAATCTCAGGAGCAGTCCTCATGAACATCCACATAAAACTCCTTGGTCTATTTTTTGTACTCACAATATTAGCTGGGTGCGTAAAGGAGGTAGACGTTTACCAGGAAAAAATTGCACTCCGAAACAAGATCAAGCGACAGCTTGAGATACCCCTCACTCATCAATCAAAAAAGGGCAAAAAGAATGTAGAAGAACTTTTACAAAGAGGTATTTCACGAAATGATGCTATAAGTATTGCTCTTCAACATAATCCCCATCTTCAAGCTGATCTTGAGACGCTAGGAATAGCAAAGACAGATGTACAACAAGCTGGTCTCTTTACAAACCCAGCCATCCAAACGGTGTTTTATGCACCATTACGCGGACCTACCCTCGCCAATACCACCCAATGTGATATTAACCTCGCCGATTTTTGGCTTGTACCTTTACGAAAAAAAGTTCAACAAAAGGAATTTGAACAAACAAGCCTACGCATCCTCTCATCAATACTTGATATAATCAAAGAAACAAGTATTGCATATGCCCGAGTCCTACTTTATCAAAACCTGAGTGAATTATATAATGAAATAGAAGATAAGCGCGAAGCCCTACTCAATGCTATAAAATACCGTTCGCAATTTGGTCTTGAAGACAAGCTTGATCGGGTTCGCGCAACTACAGTATTAGCCCAAACAAAAAACCAGTCCATACAAAACTACGCACATTTATTGGAAGCCTATGCTCAATTACGATTTACCATGGGTATTTGTCCGACAGTAGAACCTATTACCTTAACTGACTCGTTAAAAGACTCCATACAAGATATTGCGCCAGTAGAAACGCTTATTTCATATGCGCAAGCTAACCGCCCTGACCTATTAGAAGCACAACTTGCTGAGCAGCAATACCAGGCAAAACTCTCACTCGAAAAAGCAAGTGTATTTAAAGAAATAAATGCTGGTGTTGCATTTCAGCAGGAGTTTGACCGTAACCGTGGTATTGGCGCATCTCTTTCATTTGATTTTCCCTTATTTGATACTAACCAAGTGCAAGTTAATCGTACGCGCTATTTGCTTCGCCAAGCATGTTTAAACACAAAACATATTACGTTTAAACTGTCTAAAGAAATTTATCAACTTTACACAAGACTGCAGGCGTTAGGTAAGCAAATAGCCACTTATACAACAACCATCATGCCCGCAGCCCAAGAAAGTCTGGTATTTGCTGACCACTACCAACAGATTCAACAAATTACAACACCTGAACTCCTTCACGTTTATACTGACTGGTTTGAACATAAATTGTCACTCTTCCACTTGTATCACGAAAAGTATCAAGCAATGATTTATCTAGAACGAGCAACAGCAAAACGAATCACGGTAGAATAATGAAAAATTTACTATTGATAGGATTATGTACATTCTCAGTTACCTACAACTTTGAGCCGGATAAAGGCAATTTTGCCCTTCCAGCATCACAACAGCCAGGGCCATTATTCAGTCGTGGCCAAAATACTATAGACAAGGGAGACTTTATATTTCAAGAAGAATGGGATGCCATATGGGCGCCTGCAGTTAAAGGTCATGAACTTGCACATGCCCTTGTATATGGCCCATTTGAAAACTTTTCTATCTTGCTTTCTGTTCCTAATATTCCTTCTTTGAAAACTCCTGCAGGTTCATCATCCGGAATCAGCGATATTGTTGTACAAACAGAATATGCTTTTTTAAACATCGAAGACAATGACTACTCAATTCAAGCAACCCTCCTTAACGCCCTCTCATTTCCAAGTGGATCAATGCAGAAAAGGCCTCCTACTGGTTCTGGCCAAGTTACCTTCCTTGCAGGAGGCACATTAAGTTATACTTCAATTTGCTGGTACTCCTTTGTATCAGGTGAAGTTATCTTTAGAAGTGAAAAACAGGAACTTCCCTTTCGAAACTCCTATTTTTATGATTTTGGCCTTGGCCATAACCTTGGCAATCCCTCCAACAGTATTGTTGCCGGCCTTATCGAGCTTAATGGCATTTATCTCCAAGCTCCAAAAAGCGTTCCTAACGCTACATCAACACATGTTATATTTCTGGGTCCTTCATTAAGTATTGCTACGCCCAAATTGTTGATCGCAGGTGGCGTACAATATCCCATCTATAAAGACTTTGCAGATCCCTGCAACGCGCCCTCAATGCGCGCATCGCTCTTCTTACAATGGAAGTTTAATTAAAAAAGGCGCACCACAAGATATCCTAGGCTACACACTCGATGTTCCCCTAGCATCATGTACGAGCAAGAGCTAGACTGTTTATAACAAACAATGAAACGATCATTGAACGTATCTCAGGGTCAAGCCATCTCTCAGTTCCTTTTGGAGCAAAACGTTCAATAATTGTTCCAAGCCGTTGACCACTCAGCATAGCAAAAAGCCTGTAATGCCTCTGCAACAAAGGATCTGAATTTATTTGACGTTCAGTAAACGGACTCAGGAGTTCTTTCAATGCATTTTCAGCTTCGGTCGAGTCAGTCTCAAAAGTAATAAGGTAGTTGATAAATTCCTCGTTACCCTCTACTGCCGCTCGAACAAGTGCACGAGATAATCCTTCATTACGTAGTCCATCCTCTTCGGTTTGCGTAAGCATCTTCTGCAATAAATCAACTACACCCAAGGCATTACTATCCGTCGCTCGAGCAAAAGCCTGAATAATACTATCCTTACTCATACAATACCGTCTGTACTCAGTACCCAGGTAAAAAAGAACTTCTTTAATCCCGTGTGAAGCAGCACATACAAATGCCCGAGAAAGTGATTCATGCAAAAGCCCTTCGGATGAATCATTTCGACTCATCAGGTCTACAATTAAATCGACAATGTATAAATGACCTGCTGTAGCTGCACCGACAAGTGCGTCTGCATAATCTTCTTGTTTAAGCTCGTCACCATGTTCAAAAACAATACATCGAATCAACTTTTTGTTTCCTTGCCCGGCAGCCATTTTAAAAATATCAGCGACCGTTAATGTGGTTTCATGTTCACGAATAATCTTGTATGTAAGGGTTATCTGTGGTAAAGGTTTGCAATCTGGCTCAACGTTAGTTAAAAGTTCCACCAATGTTTCTGGTAACTCTGACGGAAGATTAGCTCCGTGACCAATTAACTGAACTAACCAGTCAAAGCTTCCTAATCCATACAACCACGTAGCACGTTCTCTAAATTCATAATTATTAATGACCATGCCGTGACCAATAAGCCATTTAAAAATCTTTGTCTTCCCACTTCTACCCGCAAACTTACCCGAACCTAGACCTCCATGGGCGCCATAATGCATACCTAGGCCCCTTTTATGCAACCAATCTACTAAGTGTATGTGGTCGTGACCCACCCCCAGACTAAACAGTTGATACCATCTTTCATCGGAAGGTTTTATTATCATAGAGTCATAAAACCACTGTAAGATATGAATATGTCCACCGAACGCAGCCGAATGTATCGGTTGGGTTCGCCAACAATCAATCTCATCCATATCAGCACCATGTTCAAAAAGCCAACGGAGCACATTGAGCTTACCCGCTCTTGCAGCTAAGTGGACCGGCTTAAATCTTACATGCGTAGGTTCTTCTATATTAGACCCTTTATCATATAGCCACTGAACCATATCAACCACCCCCGCTTGCACTGCATAATGAATGGGTTTCATGTCATCAACACCACTTGATACATTAATGTCAGCACCATTATTATGCAACCACTGTAACGCTTCAAGCTGCCCCTCCTTTGCTGCATAGTGTACAGGAAGTAGTCGGTGACAATTGGTATAGACTACACAAGACACTCCTTCAGCCTGCAACCACTCCATCACTTCCGTTTTTCCTGCTGCTGCAGCTGCATGCATAGGCTTGATTCCTATTACACCGTTATCAATCCAATCATTAACACTTCCTCCCTCCTCTACATATCTTTGTATGTTATCAATGGTAATAGAAGAATCTTCAACGACTTCTCCAAAAAACCTTTTTTTTAAGGCTCTACGTATAGGGGGCTCCCAGTATCTTGATCTTTTTTTAGGTGAGTTCTCTTCCATTGCATGCACATTGTCACTACAGTAAGGACATCCTAAAATAATAAAAAGACATACGATGATTTTTTGCCTCTGATCTTGCAAGAAATTTATCCCATAACGTATATAAGGAAATATCAGCCGATTACACAAAGTCATCATTATTATTTAAAGCCGTCCTGTACAAATTTAAGGCAAAATAAATCAACCCAACGTGAAACACTTCCGTTTTTATGCCAAAAATCAACGGTATACAGAAAATCATGTGCTGTTGCCAATTCATGCGTCGTGTACTTTCGCCAATCACCTTGCATAAAAGAAAACGGCAAACGGGAACCCCTTGCCACATTTTTAGACGAAGGACTTTGCTTTTTGGCAGCAACAAACATACTCGCCAACCAGAGTTGACTTGACCAATATGAAACCCAAAACTCATCAGGATATCGCCCACGACTCTCAAACCAGAGTGGCACAAACTGTTGAGCATTTTTTGCAAAAAAGTAGGTACTTAATGTAAAGAGAGAAAGGCCTTTTGGAACCACTCGTTCCAGCCAGTGATTCATAAAATATTCACTGCGATGCCCTATAAGTTTTTGATATTGGATCAAGATAAACGCTACATCTACCGGCAAATCTTTATGATGATTGTAAACACGCTGTACAAAAGAACGATCCAGAGAGTCGCCTGGATACACCATTGCGTACAAACGTGCATACCATTCTTTATCGACTGCTTGAGGCAACGTTATTACTGCATCTTTGGCAGCGGGCACCTTCCCGCTATCAACAGCACATATAACCGTATGCGGCCCTTGATATGTTTTTAAGTAGTTTTGTATATCACGCACTGCCTTTGGTAAAAGAGCACCCAATCCTTTAAGCCAGATAATTTGTTTTGCACCTAGAAACGACATCTCACAGGTAGCTTTAATCTGACTAAGTGTCTGTACTTCCGCATCCAACGTCACAAACTGAGTAGTCTCACCTCGCGCCAAGTGTGAACGCAAAAAGGTTAAGAATAATGGTGCTTGCTGCCCCCCCTTTATAAATAAAACACTGTGTTCACGCCATGAAGCGGGTAGAGAGACAAACTGAGCAGACATTTTTACCGCTCGTCAACAACAGCAGGCGTAACGAGCGGAGTTATATGAGAGAACGAACTATCTGGCGACGCTTCCTGCTGAGTATGAGAATCGTAAAAGAAAAAGAGTTCTTGTGCTCCCTGCACTGCTAAAAGACGCATCTCTTCATAGTCTTCCCACGTAATAGGTTGCCGTTCAGCACAGCCTTGTATTTCAACAATAGTACCTGATCGCGTTAAGATAAAATTGTAATCCGCATCAGTCATACTATCTTCTTTAAAGTCCATATCAAGCAGTGGCCCTTTACTGCCAACACCGACAGAAATTGCTGCAAGATCATCACGGATAAATGAACGACTAATGATTCCTTTACGTCTATACAATTCATCTGCAGCACGTAGAGCTAAAAAAGCTGCGGTAATTGATGCAGTACGTGTTCCACCATCTGCTTGAAGCACATCACAATCGATAAAAATAGTTTGATCAGCTAACACAGACAGATCAACTACGGCTCGCAATGATCGACCAATAAGACGTGAGATTTCTATGACACGACCACTGCGCTTATTTGCCGTAATTTCCCTTACCGTGCGGACGGGGGTTGAACTTGGTAGGAGCGAGTACTCCGCTGTAAGCCATCCCATTCGCTTTTGACGTAAAAAATGAGGAACACCCTGTTGGATATTAACTGAGCATAAAATTTTGGTGTTACCTAGTTCAAACAACGTGGATCCTGATGCATTTGGATAAACACCGTAGGTAACCTTAAGAGGACGCAATTGGTCATAGGCTCGCTTTGATGCACGCAAAACAGCAGTTCTCTTATGCATAATAACCCCTCATAACGGTAACGTATTTACGACAATAAATAACTCCTCTACGACAATAACGCGTCTGTAACAATAATTTGTTACACGAATTTGAGTCGTATCCTTCCGGTTTCTGGATCATAATCCACAATCTCAATCACTACGGTATCATCCAATTTAGATTCACGCAACATTTTTTCTTGCTGCGCCCGTGGAATAGTTGAGATGTGAACCATCCCATCGACACCAGGTACTATCTCAACAATAAAGCCGAAGTCAGCAATACGTCTAATTTTTCCTTGATATCGCGCACCAAGCTCAATGTTACCACCAAGAAGTTTGACCCAATCAACGGCATCATCAAGTTGCGGCCCTGGCTGACCAAAAATCTTAACGAGGCCATCATCCTCAATATCAATGGTTGTACCTGTTTTTTCGATAATTTCACGAATAACTTTTCCACCGCTACCAATAATAGCACCAATCTTATCTTTTGGTACTTTGAGTGTTACAACACGTGGTACAAGCTCAGACAAGCTTGCCCGCGGCTCGGTCATCACTTTTTGCATCTCGCCAAGAATGTGGAGACGTCCCTTCTTTGCTGCACTCAGAGCAGCTTCAAAAACATCTCGGGCAAAGCCACCCTTGTACTTAATATCCATTTGGATGGCAACCATACCATCTGCAGTACCGGCAATCTTAAAGTCCATGAGCCCGTAAGCGTCTTCGTTTCCTGAGATATCGGTTAGTATTTTTATTTCACCTTTTTGGCTGCGCATCAAACCCATCGCAATACCACTAACCATGGTTCGAATTGGTACCCCTGCATCCATAAGCGCCATTGTTGAACCACATACGGTTGCCATGGACGTTGAGCCATCTGACTCAAGAATATCCGCCACAATACGAATAAGATAAGGAAACTGCTCTTTATTTGGTAATATTTCTTTAATAGCAGTCGCTGCTAAGTTACCATGACCAATTTCACGACGCCCAGGGCCACGTGATGGACGCACTTCACCAACCGAAAACGCGGGAAAATTGTAATGCAACAGAAAGTTACCATCACCCTCCTCATCCATCAGACCTTCAAATCTAAATTCATCAACGCCACCACCGAGAGTTGCGCTCACAAGTGCTTGTGTTTGACCACGCTTAAATAGGGCGGACCCATGATTAAACGGCAGCAAGCCAACCTGAACACTTATCGGCCGTACTTGATCAAAACTGCGTAAGTCAAATCGTTTATTTTCCGAAAAGCAGAGCTCAGTGATTTTATCTCGCCACACTTGGTCAAATACATATTTAACAAACGTAAGCGGGATTTTTTCTGCTTCAATTTCTTCTTCATATCCATCGATAAATGTATCACGCATTTCATTAAAGAAGGCATTCCGCTCTATTTTATCTGGATTGAAATACTGCTTGATTCGGTCTTCAGGAATAAATTCTTCCACACGTTTTTTCCACGTATCCCAATCAAAGGGAGTTTCAACCACTTCTTTTTCAACATTCATCTCGTTAGCAACACTCTTTTGCCAGGCTACAACACTTTTAATTGCGTCATGTCCTTTAAACATTACATCGAGAAACTCTTCTTCACTCACCTCGTGCATGGCACCTTCAACCATAGAAATGCCTTCTTCTGTACCGGCTACGATAACCTTCGCATCAGACTGCAATGTCTGCCCATACGTTGGATTAACTATCCATACACCGTTTACCCGTGCAAGCTCAGCTATACCAACTGGTCCCAGAAATGGAATTTTTGATGTAGTTAATGCAATGGATGTTGCAAGAAAAGCTAAGCTGTGTGGCATGTGTTCTTTATCAACAGAATACACCGTTGCGGATACCTGCACTTGATTAAAAAATTCAGCAGGAAACAACGGTCGAATAGCCCGATCAATCAAACGAGCGCTTAAAATTTCTTTTTCGGTAAATCGGCCTTCACGGCGAAAATAGCCACCAGGGATCTTACCCGCAGCAGCAAAAATTTCACGATAATCAACCGTAAGCGGTAAAAAGCCCGGAAACTCATCTCTTGGTGGTGCAGTTACTACCGTAGAAAGTACAACGGTACCTCCTTGCTGCACCCATGCAGATCCGTCAGCTTGATTGGCAAACTTTCCTAAAACAACTTTTATATCACCTTCTTTATAGCTAAATGTTCTTTCCATCACGTATTCTTAACCTCGTAGTCCAAGACGTTTAATAACTTCTTTATGCGACTGCGGATCATTTTTAGCAAGATACGCCAAAAATCGTCTTCGCCGCCCAACCAATTTCATCAAACCAACACGAGATGCATAATCTTTTGGAAATTGTTTAAAATGCTCATTAAGCTCATTAATGCGCTCGGTCATGTTAGCAATCTGCACTTCAATCGAACCGGTATCAGTAGGATGTTTCATCAATTCTTTTGTCATAATACTTCTTTCTTTTATCAATCATATTCTTTCTTGGTAGGCGCGAGCGGATTTGAACCGCTGACCCCTGCTACGTCAAAGCAGTGCTCTGCCCCTGAGCTACGCGCCTGCATTTACCTCTTTCACTTCTTCTTTCACTTCTAAGGTAACCTCCTCTTCAATCGTCGGGGCATCACTCTCTTCTACCGGGCTTCCTAGGTACTTCTCTTTAAACGACGGAATACCCGTTCCTGCGGGAATCAATCTCCCAATAATCACATTTTCTTTCAAACCATACAGATAGTCAACCGTACCGGCAACAGCAGCTTCAGCCAAAATGCGCGTCGTTTCCTGGAATGAGGCCGCTGCAATAAAGCTTTCGGTACCAAGCGATGCAAGCGTTAGACCCATCAAAACCGGTTTACCAACTGCTGGCTTTTTCCCTTCAGCCACTAACGCTGCATTAACCGCTTTAAAATGCATCCTATCAACGCGATCACCAATCAGAAAATCAGTATCACCAGGCTCAACAATCCTCACTTTACGCATCATTTGCCGCACAATCAATTCAATGTGGCGATCATTAATATCAATACCTTGCAAACGATAAATTTCCTGTATTTGGTTGACCAAATACCTTTGCAATACTTCAGGCCCTAAAATTCGCAAAATATCATGGAGTACAGGAGTGCCGGAAGTTAATTGATCCCCCGGATTAACATGCTCTCCATTGACCACGTTCAATTGTTTACCACGCGGGATAAGATATTCCTGTGACTCATCAGCGTTAACCACCGATATTTTACGCATACCGCGGTACATACCACCAAAGACCACTTCACCTTCAATATCCGACAAGATAGCTGCGTCTTTTGGCATACGTGCTTCAAAAAGCTCTGCAATGCGCGGCAAGCCACCAGTAATATCACGAGTACGCGTTTCTTCACGAGGCATCTTAACAACAATATCACCAACCGCTACCTTATCACCATCCTTCACATTAATATGGGAACCTGTCGGTAAATAATACTGAACAATCTCCTCACCCTTGTCATTTATGATACTTAATGCTGGTTGATACTTATCACCTTTATGCTCGAGTACCATCGTAGTCGACTTTTTAGTTGCTTCATCAAATCGCTCTTGCACGGTAACGTTATCCACCAAGTCCATATAGCGAACGGTTCCAGCATGCTCAGTAATAATAACTTTACTGTATGGATCCCACTCAACTAATTTTACCCCTGGTTCAACCTCATCACCTTCCTTGACCAGTAATATTGATCCGTACTCAATGTCATGCTTTTGCAATTCTCGTCCATCAGGTGAGGCGATAATTAACTTCGCCTTACGTGACATCACCACTGTTTTTCCGTCACGATTCTCAAGCGTTTTAAGCTTGGTAAACTTCACGATACCCGGACGCTTTGCAACAAAGTATGATTGTTCAGCAAGGCTTGCAGTACCACCAATATGGAACGTTCTCATCGTAAGCTGCGTTCCCGGTTCACCAATAGATTGCGCTGCAATAATACCGACGGTACAACCAATATCGACAAGGTAATTCTTTGATAGATCAAGACCATAACATACGCTACACACTCCACGCTTTGCTTGGCAAACAAGCACTGAGCGAACTTTAACCATACTCACTGCAGACTCAGCAAGGAGCGCTGCAGTTTTGCGATCAATCATCTGGCCTGCACTAATAATTAATTTGCCAGAAACAGGATCTTTAATGTCAGCAGCCGCAACACGACCATATGCACGACCAGCTAGTGGGGAAATAATATCCCCTGATTCTTGCAAGTCTTCAAGCTCAATGTATCCGAGCGTATGACAATCTTCCATCGTTACGACCACATCTTGCGCCACGTCAACTAAACGCCGGGTTAAATACCCCGAGTTAGCAGTTTTAAGAGCCGTATCTGCCTGTCCTTTACGCGCACCGTGCGTTGAGGTAAAGTACTCAAACACATTAAGACCATCCTTAAAATTACTTTTCACTGGCGTTTCCATAACCTCACCAGTTGGTTTAACCATCAAACCACGCATCCCAACAAGCTGTTTTATCTGGTCGCGTGAACCTTTGGCTCCTGACTCAAGCATCATAAAAATCGAATTAAACGGTACAGCAATTTTATCTTTATTTAAATACGCTTCATGATCTTGCTTTTCAAAGCCACTTACCATTTGACGCGCCACATCTGCTGTAGCACGATGCCAAATACTTACCACTTTATTATGACGTTCACCATCAGTGATAACACCATCCATGTACAGCTGCTCTACTTTCGCAACTTCCTTTTCAGATTTCTTGAGAATGTCCACTTTCTTCTTGGGTATTGTTAAATCGCTCATAGCAAATGACAGACCAGCCATTGTTGCATGCGCAAACCCAAGCTTTTTAATTTTATCCAAGCAGATAACAGTCTCTTCTGGACCAAACGTATTGTATACTCGATCAACTAACTTGGACAGATTGCTCTTAGTCAAAATCTGATTAACCCATGCAAAGTCCGAACCCGCTGGTAGTGTCTGGAAAAAGACTACACGACCTACAGTGGTCTCAACCATACTCCCATCTGCCAACCGTAGTGTAATCGGAGCATGAAGGTCTACTTTTTTAAGCTCATAAGCAGTAATCACTTCGCTTACTGAACCAAACACCGTGCCTTCACCTTTTAAGCCACGACGAATCTTGGTCATGTAATGAAGACCAAATACCATATCCTGCGATGGAACGGTTACTGGTCGTCCATTCGATGAAGAAAGTATATTCTTTGTCGAAAGAACTAACTCACGTGATTCTTCAATAGCAATCGAGCTCAATGGAACATGCACTGACATGGTATCACCATCAAAGTCAGCGTTAAATGCTTGACACACAAGTGGATGAACCTTAATCGCTTTCCCATCAACTAAAATAGGATAAAATGCTTGAATACTCAGTCGGTGAAGTGTTGGTGCACGATTAAGCAAAACTGGGTGATTTTTAACCACATACTCTAAAATATCCCACACCTCAGGTGCTAACTCTTCAATCATGCGCTTTGCAACACGCAAGTTAGGAGCCATCCCTCGCGCTAGAAGCTCTCCATACACATGGCACCTAAAGAGCTCGAGAGCCATAATTTTTGGAAGGCCACACTGATCTAACTTAAGCTCCGGATCAACAACGATAACCGAACGACCTGAATAATCGACACGTTTACCAAGTAAGTTCTGCCTGAAGCGTCCTTGTTTACCGCGAAGCATTTCGCTCAGTGATTTAAGAGGCCGCTTATTTGAGCCACGCACTGGCTGTCCTCTACGACCGTTATCAATAAGCGCATCAACTGATTCCTGAAGCATACGTTTTTCGTTTTTAATAATAACTGATGGTGCTTCAATTTCAATCAGCCTCTGGAGACGAATATTTCGATTAAGTACCCGTCGGTAAAGTTCATTCAAATCAGAACTGGCAAATCGTCCACCCTCAAGTGGTACGAGTGGTCGTAAATCAGGTGGAAGTACCGGTAAAATTTCTAATACCATCCATTCAGGCCGCAGTTTACTCTGCGCAAATCCTTTGAGCGCTTTAATACGGCGCATAAGTTTATGGCGCGTTGCTACTGATGCCGTTTTTGAATAATCATCATGTAACGTCTGCATTTCTAATTCAAGGTCAATTAACGATAAAAGGCGACGAATCGCTTCAGCACCCATCTCAGCTTCAAACTCTTGGTCATCCGGATGTGTTTCGCGATACTGTTCATAATCAAGGCTTGAGAGAAGTGTTTTACGCGGGTACGGTGACTTACCTTGATTAATAACGATATACGCATCAAAGTAAATAACACGCTCAAGTTCTTTGACCGGCATATCTAAGATAAGTCCCATGTAACTTGGTATCCCCTTCATATACCAAATATGAGAGACAGGAGAGACCAGTTGTACATGTCCCATACGTTCACGGCGAACCCGAGACTGAATAACCTCAACGCCACATTTTTCGCAGGTAATTCCGCGGTGCTTCATACGTTTATATTTACCGCAATTACACTCCCAGTCTTTGACCGGGCCAAAAATACGAGCACAAAACAAGCCATCACGCTCTGGCTTTAAAGTGCGATAATTAATGGTTTCGATCTTTTTAACTTCCCCATACGAAAGGGACGCTATTTTTTCGGGTGATGCAAGGCCAATTTTCAGGGCATTAAATTGATTAGCTTGAACATATTCCCTAAAACGTTCCAGAATTGAATTACTCACCAACATCCTCCTTACCGCTCTTAAAGAGATCAATCTTCAGCCCTAAGCTTTGCAACTCTTTAATTAATACATTAAAGGATTCAGGGAGTCCTGGCTCCGGTACTTCTTCCCCCCGAACAATCGCATCATAAACTTTATGACGCCCAACAACATCATCGGACTTATATGTCAACATTTCTTGAAGCGCATATGCAGCTCCATGGGCTTCAAGTGCCCACACTTCCATTTCCCCAAAACGCTGGCCACCCATCTGTGCTTTACCACCAAGTGGCTGCTGAGTAACAAGAGAATAGGGACCAACAGAACGCGCATGTAACTTATCATCAACCATGTGGTTAAGTTTCATCATATAAATCGAACCAACCGTAACGGGTTGATCAAAATAATCATTCGTTCGACCATCACGTAAGCGATACGTTCCTGATAGTGGGAGATGTGCTTCTTTTAACAGTGGAAGGATATCATCTTCAAAGTTGGCTCCATCAAATACCGGTGTCTTATATAAAACACCAATATCAGCTGTTTTGCGAGCTAAGTCCATAATACCTTCTTTACCATAATTCTTTTGGTATTCCTTAATCAGTTCTTTGCCGTAGTAACGCTCAAGGTGTTCAATAATTGAATTATATCCATCGGTGTGAAGAAGATATTCCAATTGCTTGCCAAGAGTCTTACCTGCCATCCCAAGCACCGTCTCAAGAATCTGTCCAACATTCATACGTGAAGGAACCCCAACCGGGTTAAGTACGATATCAACCGGTGTACCACTATCAAGATATGGCATGTCCTCACGTGGAACAATAATGGAAACAACTCCTTTATTTCCGTGACGACCTGCAACCTTATCCCCAACCTGAATAGGACGCTTCATGGCAATATATACTTTCACCATCTTAATTACACCCGATGGGAGAGGATCACCTCGTTTGAGTCGCTCAATTTTTTCCTCTTGAAGACCGGCAATAATACGAATTTGGTTATCAAAGGTCTTTAGCAGTTTTGCTACTTCAGCGTTGACTTTTTTATCGCTAACAAGCAGTTTATTGAGCTCTCCAAACGATATGGTTGCAAGCTTAGCTTTATCAAAAACCTTTTTGGTAAGAACGGCACTTGGTGCCTTACCTTTAGGTGCTTTACCATCAATCAACGAGATTATTTTTCCCGCAATCATCTTTTCGAGCGTTGCCTTGTACATAGCAAACTCATCAGAAAGCTTTTCAACTTCTTCTTGGACAATTTCGCGATAACGCTTATCTTTTCTAACACCCGCGCGTGAAAATATTTTAACATCAATCACGGTGCCTTCAACACCTGGTGGCACACGAAGAGAAGTATCACGTACTTCACGTGACTTTTCACCAAAAATGGCACGGAGTAATTTTTCTTCCGGAGAATATTGGATATCCCCTTTCAGCGTTACCTTACCAACCAAAATATCGCCAGCACGCACACGGGTACCAATACGCACAATGCCATCATCGTCAAGACCAGCCAATGCAGTCTCACTCACATTTGGTATATCTCGGGTAATCTCTTCAGGACCAAGCTTCGTCTCGCGAGCATCGACAGAATATTCATCAATATGAACCGAGGTCAAAACATCTTCTGCAACAAGGCGCTCACTCAGTACAATAGCATCCTCAAAATTGTAGCCGTACCATGGCATAAATGCTACGGTCAAGTTTGAACCAAGAGAAAGCTCACCATTATCAATGGCTGCGGCATTGGTTAATATATCACCCTTTTTAACACGATAGCCTGCATAAACAATCGGCGTTTGCTGAATCCAAGTACTAAAGCTAGATAGCTCAAACTTACGTAAGTGATATACATCAACACCATGCGCAATCCAATCTTCAGTATCATTGAAATCTTGTTCATCTGCGCGAACAATAATTTTTTCCGATGATACGTACTCTACAACGCCAGAACGTTTGGCGGTAATACATGCGCCAGACGCGTAGGCAATTTCTTTTTCCATGCCGGTACCAACAATAGGTGGCTGCGTTTTAATGAGTGGTACTGCTTGCCGTTGCATGTTAGCACCCATAAGAGCACGTGATGCATCATCATGTTCTAAGAAAGGAATCAGTGCCGTTGCAACAGACACCAATTGTTTGGGTGACAAGTCAACATAGTTAACTCTATTACCATCAATATAATGGAAGTTTCCATGATGGCGAGCCATAACAGTCTTATCACCAATTTTTTTACCAGCCTTAACCTCATCCGCCTGCGCAATATATTGACTTCCCTCATCAAACGCATCTAAAAAGATTACTTCATCTTTTACAACACCTTTGACAACAGGGCGATAGGCAGTTTCAATAAAACCAAGATCATTAACCAGGGCATACGTTGCTAATGATGAAATAAGACCAATCGTCTGTCCTTCAGGTGTCTCAATAGGACATATACGTCCATAGTGAGAGGTGTGTACATCACGAATTTCATAGGTAGCACGATCTTTCATAACACCGCCTGGACCTAATGCGGACAAACGACGCTTATGTGCTATTTCCGAAAGGGGATTTGTCTGATCCATAAATTGTGATAACTGACCGGTGCCAAAGAATTCACGTAGCACAGCGCTTAATGGCTTTACGTTGAGAAAATCTTGTGGCATTAATGCCCCTTGTGTTTCTTGTAATCTAAACCGTTCACGTATAATACGCTCGATTCTTAAAAGGCCCAAGTACGATTGGTTGGTTAACAGCTCACCAACAAGACGAACACGGCGATTTCCCAAATGATCGATATCATCTAGTTCACCCTCGCCACGCTCGCGTAAATTAACAAGATAACGAACAGTAGCGATAATATCATCACGCGTCAAGGTTGTTACATCTTCTGGAATGGAAAGGCCCAGCTTACGGTTAACACGAATACGCCCTACCCGCGTCATATCATAAAAGCGAGGATTATAAAACACCGCTTCCAAATGTTCCTTAACCTCAGGCAGCGATGCACCATCACCCGGCCACATTTTGCTATGAAGCTCTCGCAATGCATCGTCTTCGGTTTGGTTTTTGTCCTGAGCCAGCGTTAGCGCAATCGTTGGCTGTAATACATATCCAGACGCAGCAATAATATCAAAGGTTATTTTTTTACATAGCTTAATACGCTTGAGTACATCTTCTGTAATAGTATTACCCGTTTCAGCAATAATTTCTCCGGTCTCAGGATCAATAATATCCGCTCCCACCATTCGGTTAAGCAATACCTTTTCATTAATGTTAAATTGGGTTACTTTGTCTTTTTTTAGCTCAGCAAGTATCTTCTTGGTTATACGCTTTCCTAAATAACCTTCCTCCAACTTTGCTGGCAACATTCCTTTTTCAATACGTGCACCGATAAGCTCATCATTCACTGCTTGGCAAAATCCTTTTTTGTCAAACGTAATACGATCATATCGGTAAAAGAGGGGAATAATATCTTCCCGTTTGATGCCTAATGCCTGTAAAAAGGTTGTAACAAGCATTTTCTTCTTCTTATCGATCCTTACATACAATAAGTCATTTGCATCAAATTCAAAATCAACCCATGAACCACGCATAGGAATAACGCGTGCAAGGTAATACGGTTTACCTCGCACATCTTTGAACTTTTTGCTATGCGTAAAGATAACGCCCGGAGAACGATGAAGTTGGCTAACAATAACCCGATCAACGCCATTAATAATAAACGTACCCAGGTTACCAAGCATAAGACGCCCGTCTTCTTCATACAAATCAACCATCACCGGTACATCAGCAAAAAAGATATCCTGTTCTTTTATGTCACGGACAACCTTCTTGCCTTTGCTATCGGTATCCCACGTAATTAATTGCATTCTAACCCTGAGCGGCATTGAGAATGTTTGTCCACTCGAACGACACTCTTCAAGAGTAAGTGGTAATTTTATGGTAACACGCGCAAGGCAATTAGGACACGTTTTGTATCGCGCCTTGTGCTTAGAACAAAACGTGCATGTATGCTTTGCATCAAGGCGGGAAACATCCGACTTTTTACAGGAAGAACACTCCCATGCATATCTATTTTCTATGCCCGTCAGTTTACCACAGGTACATGCCCAGTTTCCGAGTTCATAACTTACAAACTCAAGAGACATTTTGTCATTGTAATCAATGGGAAAAATATCTCTAAATACTTTCTCTATACCCGTAGGTTTACGTTCTTGCGGTAAATAATCCAATTGGGCAAACTCATTGAATGAGTGTGACTGTACCTCAATCAAGTTTGGAACGGCAACAATGTCTTTAATCTTGCCAAATGATTTACGTACAGTCGGTTTTCGCACTTCTGGTTGCGCCATTAAAGCTGCTCCTTATCAACGTCTAAAAAATTAACGTCAAACAAAATTATCTCGTAGCTAATACAAATTGCTTATCGCTATATGGGGAGTTATCCCCATATGGATACCACCTAGCTCAGCTTAACCTTGCACCCTGCAGCCTCAAGTACCTCTTTCATGTTATTTGCTTCATCCTTTGAAGCAGCTTCGGCAAGGACAGATGGGGCATCTTCAACCAGCTTCTTGGCATCAGTAAGGCCTAGGTCCTTTTTAACCTGACGAACGGCTTTAATTGCTTTAATTTTATCGTCGCCTATTTCGGTAAGTTCAACTTTGTACTCGGACTTTTCTTCAGCAGGGGCTGGTGCTGCAGCACCAGCTGCTGCCGGAGCCATCATTGGGGCCATAGCACTCACGCCAAATTTATCTTCCAATACCTTAGCAAGTTCCGCTAACTCTAGTGCAGTAAGGGCACTTATTTCATCAACTAACTGTTCTATTTTTGTTGCCATAATGTGTCTCCACTCTTTTACAAACAAACATTCAACACTATTTTATTCCGATTCTCTTTTTGCAGACAAACTTTTTAACGTGCCAATAAAGCGCGAAAGCACTTGGTGCAATACCGTTACATTACGTACAAGTGGGGCTTTGATATTGCCACATACCGTTGCTAATAACACTGGTCTTGGTGGTAACGTCGCTAAAAATTTTATCGTATCTTGATCAATTACTTTTTCTTCAAAACATCCTGCAACCACTTTCAGCTTGGCACTTTCTTTAGCCGCATCCCAAACAAGTTTCGCTACTGTCGGGGTCTCTTGCGTTGCGAAAATAAACGCTACTTGACTCTTCAAGTGAGGTTCAAAATCAGACAACCAATCAACTTCACGGGCAACAATTCGTGCTAACGTATTCTTTGCCACTTTCATTTTCCCGCCATGTTGACGTAAAGATTTGCGCAACCGTTGAACCTGGCCTACGGTCATCCCATGCATGTCAACAAGAAACATTCCCTCACTTTTTTGTACCTCATCGCGTAATGCCTCAATGACAGTTTCTTTTTGCTGACGATTCATCACGATTGTATCCTTACTCTTTTAAAGTACCTCTTCTACTGGAACCGAAAGCCCTGGTCCCATCGTAGAAGAAATAGTCATCTTTTTAACAAAAATACCCTTAGCAGCCGGAGGCCGGGATGCAGAAAGCGCCTTAGCAAATGCACGCAAATTCTCTTCCAAATGTTCAGCTGAAAATGAAGCCTTACCAAATGGGAAATGCAACAATCCGCTTTTATCATTCTTAAAAAAGCTGCGACCTTTTTTAAGTTCACTCACTATCGTGCCTACATCAAATGTTACCGTGCCAATTTTCTTATTAGGCAGTAACCCCCGTGGCCCTAATATTTTAGCAATCTGGCCAACTTTTCCCATGACGTCAGGTGTTGCTACCGAATAATCAAACTCCAGCCATCCTGATTTAATCTTCTCGATTAAATCTTCAAGACCAACATAATCGGCGCCTGCTTTTGTAGCTTCGTCTGCTTTATCACCTTTAACAAACGCAAGCACACGAACCTTTTTACCTGTTCCATGTGGCAGCAGAACCGAACCACGTACCACTTGGTCTCCTTGCTGAGGATCAATACCAAGATTCACATCCACCGTTAATGTTTCATCAAAGCCTGCGTAGGCCGCATCCTTAATTTGGCTAATGCTCTCTCGCAAAGAAAGTGGTTCCTCTTTAGTTGCTGTAGCTATTTTTTCGTACGCGTCTTTATATTTTTTTCCGTATTTTACGCCCATGATATCGTGTCCTTACTCGCCATCGGTAACCTCAACTCCCATACTTCGTGCTGTTCCTGCAACTACCTTACCTGCTTGGGTAAGATCTTCAACATTAAGATCAGGCAGCTTGGTCTTTGCAATTTCTTCAACGTCCTTTCTCGTCATAGTACCAACTTTTTGAGTATGCGGCGTCGAAGAACCCTTCTTAATATTCAACTTTTTTCTAATAAGCTCACTGGTCGGAGGAGTTTTAACAACAAAGTCAAACGACTTATCTTTATAAATGGTAACAAGCACTGGAACAGTAGTTCCCCTTCTATCAGCTGTTTCTGCATTAAATTGTTTGCAAAAATCCATTAAATTAACTTGGTGTTGCCCTAAAATAGCACCAACCGGTGGCGCTGGGGTTGCTCCCCCGCCCGGAATTTTCATTCGAACACGTGCTTTAACTTGCTTAGCCATAGATTACATCCTCAATAAAGGTACACCCTTTTGTTGTCATATTCATTAAAGGTCGCCTTTTTAGCCCCTTATCTGCTCAAAGTTAAGCTCGACAGGAGTCATTCGTCCTAAAATACTTACCATTACAGTTAACTTCTCATTTTCTTCATCTATTTTTTCAACTAATCCAACAAAACCAGCAAATGGGCCCTCTTTAATTTCAACTTCCTTGCCAATTTCCATATCATGCTTTTTAATTGGCACAACGACTTCACCACGTATTTGCGCCTGAATTCTTTCAACTTCCTTCATGGTTAAGGGTGCCGGCTCAGTGCCTCCTAAAAATCTAATGACCCGCGGTCGCGTTACCACAACCCGTATAGCTTCTGGCACTGATTCCATTTCAATTAAAAGATAACCTGGAAACAGTTGCTCATCAAGCTCTCCACCGCCGCCCATACGAAAGAATTGCTTCGTACGCGTCGACGGAATGAGTATTTCACCGAACAACTCTTCAAGGTTTGTCTCTTTAATACGCTTCTGGAGGTCATTCTTAATTTGATCTTCGTATCCAGCATACACCTGGACTACATACCACCGTTTCATCTATATAAGCCTATTTTTATACACCGTAGGTAAAGATATAATGAGTAATAACATACGAAATCGACCTATCAACACCAAAAATAAAAAGAGTAAACAACAAAACCAATAACAAGGTAATTACTGTTGAACCAACAAACTCTTCCCAGGTTGGCCATTCTATTTTTAAAAGCTCTGTTTTAACCTCTTGCAAAAAGGTCATTATCCAATACATCTCACCTATCCCTCATCGACATACGATTGTGCATCATGTTGACCCGACTGCCTAGCGGCAAAAACTCATGGCAGGCCAGGAGGGATTCGAACCCCCAACCATCAGATTTGGAGTCTGCCGCTCTACCATTCGAGCTACTGGCCTCTAAATCGTTGCTGTTGTGCCACACCATGCTATTTGGTCTCCTTATGCATAACATGCTTGCGACAACGAGGACAAAACTTACTGAGCCGCAGCGAACCAACCGTACGCTTTTTACCCACTAGTTGTGAGTAGTTCCGCTCTTTGCACTCTTCACACGCCATGTGTGTTGTCACACGATTTTTTGCCATATATCAGAAAACCTTTTGCTACTTCTTCTTATTTACCTATTTATTTAAACCGAAGAGCACTCATTTAAGCACTTTTGGAGCCCCCGACCGGATTTGAACCGGTGACCTCTCCCTTACCAAGGAAGTGCTCTAACCAACTGAGCTACGTGGGCACGATTTTTAATCTATTCCTTTACCAAAAACGTGACTTTTGTATAACCAGTTTTAATAGGGCTAAACTCGTCGGCTCTTATCTCAAATAGTGTCTTTAATTAAGTAGTTTAATAGAAAATAAGAAAAACACAAACCAAATAGTCGATTTATTGCAAAAATCAATCTCGGCAAATATCATTTTGCTCAAAACCTGGAGCTGGCGACTGGATTTGAACCAGCGACCTGCTGATTACAAATCAGCTGCTCTACCAACTGAGCTACGCCAGCAATAGAATCCTATGAACTATTTTATATATCAATATTGGAGCGGGAAACGGGACTCGAACCCGCAACCTACAGCTTGGAAGGCTGCCACTCTACCAATTGAGCTATTCCCGCTTATAATAACTTCTCCATAAAGAATAGGTCAAATTTTATACTATTTCAAGCAGATTAATAACAAAGCCAGTTGGCAACTCAACAAAGGCAAGTAGTCTATATACCCACACAATTTTCTGGTCCCCACAAAGGCTATCTGCGAGCAAAGCACGACAATATATTGCTAGCTACTTATCATTCAGTGCAATCCATTTATCAAACATGCGAACAATAGACGGGGTTGTTGACGGTAGCTCACATTTATTTTTCCCTATCCAGCGCAATTCCTTTGATTCGGGATTCTGTACAACCACTTCGTCACTATCAACACCCAACAAAAACCGAACATCATAATGATAATGTTCTTTTTCCTTGACAGTTGCAGGAATAAGGTGAATATCAATATCAAAAATATCCCTGCTTAGTGGTATGATTGATTTAATACCCGACTCCTCCTGGGTCTCTTTAATCGCTACTGCAAGCGTATCAGGATTCCCGTCACTATGACCACCAAGCTGAAACCATCTATCAAGCTTGGTATGATGCATCAATAGCGCTTTTGACCGATCTTTTGAAAGTAGCCAGGCTGACCCGGTTATGTGGCCTATTTCTAGTGACCGCTCAAAACATTGATCATGCTGGTTAATAAACGCAATCATATCACGCTTAAATACCTGTTCTTCAGCAGCTTGAGGTGTATAGCGATTTAATAAGTCCAAAAGTTGTTGACGATGCATGGTAGTTCCTCTAAAAAACAACAGGAATTGGTAGATCCAGCCCTACTATCAAGTATATCATATATTGCTGTCTACCACCATTAATATTAAGAGAAAATTGCTTGAAATGCCCTACCAATTAATTCTGAGAGAGTGTTATTGTATTGGCTCAACAACCACTGCTGTGCCATAGGCAAGTACTTCAGTAACACCCTGAGCTACTTCTGTTGCATCATACCGCATAGCTATAATAGCATTTGCTCCTTTTTCAGATGCATGGACAACCATAAGCTCATATGCTCTCTTGCGTGTATCTTCACATAGTTCTTGTAAGAGAGATATATTACCCCCTCGAATGGTTTGAAAAGTGGCACCAATACTGCCAAAAAACCCTCGAGATCTCACGCTAATACCACGTACGATGCCAATCGTTTTCACCATACGATACCCAGGTAATTCAAATGCACTGGTTATCATGTTTCGTACAATATTCACTCGGCCTCCGAAGGATGAAAAAAATAGTGGTGGCGAGAGTAGGATTCGAACCTACGAAGACGTATGTCAGCGGATTTACAGTCCGCTCCCTTTGACCACTCGGGAATCTCGCCAAAATATATTAGTCCTAGTATACCCTCATATATAGCTTTTTCAACCATATATACTCGTCTTATTATAATGTGAATCATCATAAAATGAACGCAAATTCGATGTAAGAAAATAACCAGAAAGTGTTAATTAAGGTGTTTTGAGACGAATGAACAGTGGTATAGAGCGCTCCCACTCTCTATACCGCAAGAAAAATGTTAAGCAAAGAAAATTGCAAAGCCCAAACAATTGTACACATGAGCCAATATACAATAGGTGCAGGACGTCGTCCTGCTCGACGGCGGGGAAGAAACCCCGCAAAAATCACATCAAATTCGCGTTATTTAACAATACTATAACGCAACTTACGGCGATCCTCACCTGCATACTCTAGCACGCAATTAATCACGCGCTTTTTTAAAAGCGGCATAATAATCTCGGGCCATTCTATCAATGCCCAGCTTGCTGGCTCATACAAGTACTCATCAAAGCCGGCTGCCGTAAAATCAGCACGGGATTTAAGACGGTAGAGATCAAAATGATAGAAGGTCTCTCCTTTTGCATTCACATACGTATTCAGGTAAGTAAATGTTGGACTTTGAATATCAGCATCGATACCACACTCCCGCAATAAAGTACCAATGAGGGTAGTCTTACCCACACCAAGTGGACCAACAAACGTAAAAACTGCCGCAAGAGGCATCAAACGACGCAGTTCACGAGCTGCCTCGTCCACCTTGTCGAGTGTATAGGTAATTTCATGGATATTCATAACTTCTCGACAAGTTTGCACAGTCGCCGCTCAATCTTTGAACGGCCTCCGCGTTGGCAAGAAACATGTTTAGTTTCTTCTTTCAATAACAACATGCGTGAGCCCTCTCTCATAAGTTCGTCTAATTGGGTGTCAGCATTAACATCTGATTCATTCTTTCTTGTTAAACCAGTTCCCTTGATAAAGGCAGGATACGTCTTTTCATGTTTATACACATAAGGCATAAAATCTTCCGGGTTGATGGATGGAATATTATATTCTTCGGTATAAAGGCATAACGCTCGGTCAGAACTTACCAAAAGCATATCATTTTGATGACGCGTTGCTATTATTTCCTTAATGATATCATCGGCTGATGATCGGTAACCCGAATAAACTACTGTTATGTGTTTTCGCTTATCTTCATAAGGCCAATGAAACGAACCACCATCAAATACAACAATAAGGGTATGCTTCTTTTTTCGCCCATACAAGGCAAGTTTGGCCAAAAACTGTTCACTCATAGCTAATGAAACATCGCCCTGAACGTTTTGTTTTAATACATTATAAGCATCAATAAGAATAATCATACTTTAAGTTGCATTTAATTATGTAAAGCGTACATTATAGGTATAGCATAGCATAAAACCAATCAAAGGGGCTTTTATTTATGTCACGCCTCATTCAACTTCTTCGCCAAATCCAGGCAGCCGAAACCATTAAAAAAACTACCAATGCTATGCGTCTTATTGCCATGACCAATCATATGCGATTACGCCAAAACACACAAGAAGTTGAAGCCTACAAAATAAAGCTCGAGGAATGGCTCAGTACTATCACTGATTTGGGTCGTAGTGTACCAAGAGTACCAGACACGGCGCCCACACCAAAAAAGACTCTGTACGTTGTTGTTGGGTCTCAAAAAGGTCTTTGCGGTATGTTTAATGTGCAACTTGCAACGTTTGCTAAAAAGGAAATGACTGGCACATTTCCACCCGATGTACTGATTATCGGCAAGCATATGCGTGATACGTTACGTTACCAAGGCGTAGAGCCTATAATTGCTCATGATGAGTTTAATACAAAATCCCTCTTTGCCATTGCCAGTAATATTGCCCAGTTAATCCTTGCTCCCACCTATAAGTATGTACGCCTTTTTTATACCAAGCCAAAAACGTTTTTTGTTCATGAGCGTGAATCCCATATATTCTATCGATCAACGTACATGACTACCTGTGCCAATCCGGATGCTAATCCCTATAATTGGGAACAGCCATTTCAAGAAACATTTAACGCCGTTGCTAACCTAACCCTCAAAGCCCAACTTGAGTACATGTTTATGAGCTCGCTTCTTGCTGAAGCTGCATCTCGCTTTTTATCCATGGACAGTGCTACACGTAACGCTGACGATCTCATTTCCTCCATGCGTATCGATTACAATAAACTTCGCCAAACCGCTATTACAAGAGAACTTATTGACCTATCCGGTAGCTTCATGAGCGACGTTGTATCATAACAATGAAAGAATGATTTACTTCCCGAGTTAGAAGCGAAAGCGCACTCGAACTTGTATCATTTTGATTCTCTGCCTTCATCATCAATGGTTCCAAAATAACGATCACCAAAATCACCGAGCCCCGGTTCGATAAAAAACTGAGCATTTAAAGTCTTATCAATAGCTGGAACTACTACCTTAAGTTTCGGAAACTGACTTTTTAAATGGTCAACACCAGCTTGCGATGCAATTACAGCCATAAAGAGCATATTTTCTTCTTTAATGCCTTTATCCTTGAGGATTTGTATTGCCGCTGCACCGCTACCACCTGTAGCTATCATTGGATCAAGAATAATAATATTATCCTTACCGCCTATGGGAGGAAGATTACAATAATATAACCGGGGTTTAGCTGTTTCCTCATCACGTTTTAAACCTATACAACCAACCCCCGCATCAATAAAAAATTCAAGAAATCCCGGCAACAAGGCCAAGCCTGAACGCAGAATGGGTATTAACACAATTGAATGAGCTATTTTTGTACCAGTATAGGTGGAAATTGGCGTTTCAATATTAACTTCCTTATGGGGTAGAAGCTCTGCAGCTTCATAGGCAAGAACATGAGCTAGTTGAGCAGTGGTATGCCGAAATTGAGCGCGCGATGTCTTCTTATCGCGCAAAATGGTAAGTAAAAGCTCCTTCATAAACCCTTTCAAGTAATAACCTCTGCAAAATAACTGTCTCTTTGCATTAGGCAACTTTCTTACTATACCGGGATGACAAAATTACCCACAAGAGTCATTGCACACTTACTTTTTACGCTTAAAAAAAGCAACCGGAAACAATATCGTTCTATAAACTTCTATGTAAAAGACACCTAAAGGACAATAGAAGCTAATAGGCCCATACTTTCGGCGTTATCTGTATTTTTGTAATCGAAGTTGGTTCCACTTCAATTACCGCTGACCGCTCTTTGCTGGAAGCATCTTCACCCTTTCCTGCAAGACGGTACGTCCTTGTTGGCATCCCAAAGCGACTCTCATGAGTAAAAACCGCAACATTAACCTCATGGGGTAGGCTATTCAGTAATTGAATTGTTCCTAGGCAGGGGGTCCCCATACTTATTATGAGGGCCATAAGGGCTACTTTATAAATATTTTTCATACGAATACCTCCTAAAATAGCTGTTATCCGGACTTTATTTATTATGTAGTCAGGAGGCTATAATATAGCCATTTCCTTTATTATATCAACCTAATTGTAATATTTTCAATGGTTAAACCATTGAAATGGGGTATTTATTTTTAATATAATATTTAATAATAGAAATAATAATGCAAAAAAAGGGTTATTATTTCAAAGATGCGTGAAAATGGAAGCCTTTTTTGGTTTATTTCCTCTCACGTTTCTTAGGTAGCAATATTCCCTAACGGGAAAACGTTTTAATAAAAACAAGGAGAAACTATGAAACTTAAAAAATTAAGCGCACTGCTTCTTGCCTTATTTATTGGGCTTGCAAGCGCACCACTAGCCTTCTCACAACGTGGTGGTCGCGGCGGCCGTGGTGGACGCGGTGGCCGTGCAGGACGCATGGGAGGCCGACGTGGCGGAATGCGTCGCGGTGGCCGTGGACGTGGCATGCGTGGACGCGGCGGAAGAGGCCGTGGACGTGGATGGCGTGGACGAGGTCGTGGTCGTGGATGGAGAGGTCGTGGCCGTGGACGTGGATGGCGTGGTCGTGGACGTGGCCGTTGGCGTAGAGGCCGAAGATGGCGTCGTGGATGGGGCTGGGGTTGGGGCCCAAGTATCTATGTTGGTAGTGGATACTACCCATGGTACGATTATGATTGGTACCCAACAACCACAACCTATGTAACAGAATCTGATTCTTGTTATGCAGATTGTGCACGTAATTGCCACAGAGAATGTCGCTCAGACGGAAAACTATCACAATCAGAATGCCGTACATTCTGTCAGGGATGGTGCAATGAGGGATGTCGTTAAACCGCAAGGAAAATGAATGAGGGCAGCGTTGCTGCCCTCTACCTCATCGAGACAATGATTGACACACATCATCACTACTGTCATTAGTATGCAATCGATGTCTGGGCTCCCACTGGCCTAAACCGAGGAACAGGATGCCCATCGATGGAAATCATTTCATTAAAGTCGTGTATTGATTTAATCCATAATGGACACGAGCCAGTGCAATTATGGCATTGATAAATAACACACAATTGTAAATCATCACTATTGCGTGCAATACCAACGACGCGATATTTACGCCCACCTACATGTTCGTAAATACCTCCGATTTCTATGCCGCTTGTCAACTCCTCTTCACCTTGCTTGAAGTTGGCAAACATTTCCTTGGTAATCGGCATGTTCATCATACACCTCATCAGGTTCGCTGTTACACTACTCCAGTAGACTCTACTTACCACGGGAAGTCAAGCCAAAAAAAATACCTGTCATTTCGAATAATTGTACCATTAATATCGTCATAAATTCACAATCGAAGGAGTCTTTTTTTAAGCACTTTTTTATGAATCAACCCCCTCTTTAAACTCATAAATTAATATATTTGAAAATATTAAAAATATTTAAGGATCAAACATCATACTAAAAGCCAATGCAAAAGCATTTTCGAAAAACATCTTGTTTAAAACGATGACTCCATGCTAGAAGTAATCAGACTGATAAAGGAATGACCAATGAAACTAACTTTTCTTGGCACACGTGGTGGCATTAAAGTACGAAGCCAAAAGCATTATCGCCATTCATCAATGCTGGTATCGTATTATAATGCGCATATCCTCATTGATTGGGGAAGTGACTGGCTTTCTCGACCACTTTCTTTTAGGCCTGATGCCATTCTTCTAACACACGCACATCCTGATCATGCAGAAGGACTTAAACAAGGAAGTCCATACAAGGTATATGCTACTAACTCAACATGGAATCGCATTAAAACATATCCTATAGAAACAAAGCATACGGTTATAGCGTATAAACCATTTACTATTCGATCTTTTGTATGTACTGCTTATCCTGTGCGCCACTCACTTAATGCGCCAGCGGTAGGCTATAAAATTCAGGCGGGTAAACGTACTATTTTTTATGCGCCTGACCTTGTATCCATCATCAAGCGCCACAAAGCATTAAAAAACTGTGATGCCTATATTGGTGATGGAGCTATCATTGAACGAAGTTTGCTCGTACGAAAACGCAGCATCGGTAAAGGTCGCACAACCCGCATTGGCCACTCACCTATTACCGAGCAGCTTAAATGGTGTGCGCAAGAGGGAGTTAATCATGTAATTATCACGCACTGCGGCTCTGAAATTGTTACTACTGAAGCTCAACAAATAGAACAAAAACTCCAAGCCCTTGCAAAAGAGTATGGCGTCAAGGTTACACTAGCTTATGATGGCATGACAATAACCATTTAAGAAGCTGATGAGTATAAAATTACGTTTATACCGAAAAAAAAGAGATTTTGCCAAAACACCCGAACCTTACGGAAAAACAATGGCCAAAACAAAAGCAGCAACCAAAAAAACCTCCAAACCCAAGGCGCTAATCTTTGTTGTACAAAAACATGATGCAACGCGTTTGCATTATGATGTTCGTTTGGAAATTGGAAACGTACTTGTTTCATGGGCAGTCCCCAAAGGACCACCTCGCAAGACCGGTGTCAAGCGACTGGCGATTATGACCGAAGATCACCCAATGGAATATGGCACTTTTGAAGGCATTATACCCGAAGGAGAGTACGGAGCAGGTACGGTAGAGATATGGGACAGTGGAACCTTTTATAACATCAAAGAGAAAGATGGTAAAATAGTTCCCCTCAAAACATGCCTGAAAGAAGGACAGATAGAGGTGTACCTTGAGGGAACAAAACTCAAAGGACCTTATGCCCTTGTCAAAACATCATTTGGCGACAAAGATAATCAATGGCTGATGCTCAAGACAAAAGCAAAAAAGTAATTATAGTTCAGTATATTTTGTACGCCCACCTTTAGCTTTTTCCACAGGATACTTCTGTGCATTTTGCTTCATCTTGTTTTGAAATATCGTGCTTAAGTCAAAATTATAGCGATAACTAAAGTTAAGAATAACCATTAGAACATCTGCAAGCTCATCCCCCACTGCCTCTCTCCGCTTCTCTAGTTCCTCTACCGATTCTTTGCCATCGAACCATACAAAAATTTCCATAAGCTCGGCAGCTTCAATAGCAAGATCCATACTCAAATTTTTAGGCGTGTGATATTGGCCCCAATCACGCTCCTCAACAAAATCCTTAACCAGGAGCTTGAGATCAGCAATGGTCATTTTTGTATCATTTTTATCCATATTTTTCCTTTTGCATACTGTTGAAAAGTTTCATTGGTCAATGTTTTCATAATTGGGACATCTCGAGATGAACGTTGGTATTTATCTCAAGTAAATTAGGCGCACAACCCGATAATGTCAACCTAAGGCTATTATATCCCACAATAGGGTAAACACATCATTTTTTGCATTAAAAAACGAATCTTCCTCTCGCAATGATAGTATTGGGATAAGTCTCACAGCCTTACTTTTCTACATCATTTGTTCATTTTAATCCCGATTAATCACAAAAACAATCCAATACCCAAATCTCAGCAATATAGGCCCGTAGCTATAAAAACCTCCCATTTTAAGCTTATAGAAGGCTTTTTTTGCCCAAATGATTAAAAAAGAGTATATTATACATGAAAAAGCTGTAAAAAAGGGTTAATTTACCCAATTTATCTATATAAAAAGCTTGATTTTTTTGCCGGTTTTATTACTATAAGAATAAGCTATTAATGGAGCTCTCCGATATATACTAAAGTTTTCAGCTCCTAAAAAGCATAGAAAGCATTGCTATAAGGACCAAATAAACATAAAAGCGGTCCATTAACTCTCAGCACAATAAATAAAAAAAATGCGTTGGGTGGTTGCTTAGTCCTGATGGTCAACCCATTGACCTCCATCACTGGACCCAACAAAGACCCCCAGGCTTACAGTCACCCGCGTACAGCTTTCTAGAAACTCGTTTGAAAGAGAAATTCGTACAACATACGCAGTTCTCGATAGGCCCAGCAACGTAAGATAGATATTAACAATACAGATAAACTGCATGCAACAAGGTAGGACCATCATGAACAAAAGAATACTTATATCTCTCATCCTGAGCATGTTTTCAATTACTTCTGGCATAGTGTTCGGTATGCATGCTCCTGGAAAAGAAAACAAACTAAACCCCGACTCTTCGGAAAAACACGACAGTGCCCCAACAAAGCGTTCAACGCCACTTCGGGGAACGTTCTCGCGTCGTCCAAAGCGACTTGAGGCACTTGCTGATTCTAAATCACCCAATAGTAAAAAAGCGCTCTATGAAGAGGCAAGAAGGCTTACACCCTTCTTCACACTCATGTATGCTGCCCAATATGATACTTCTGACCCACTAAACCCGTCTCCAACAAAAGAGGCCGACCATAAAAAGAGAAAGAAAAATAAAGAAAAGGCTAAAGAGCTTACCCGCAAGAAAGTGCGTACAGCAAGAGAGCTCTTTGCAGATGAAGAAGAAAACTGGAGTAATACGGCAGATATAGATACTACGTATAGGGTCAACCAAAATGACGAAATTATAAATCCTTTTCATGTCGATGAAGATGGACGCCTTAACCTACACCGCATGCTCAATGGTCGTGCTCCAATAGGACCCGACGGTCGTTCAGTGAATCTTCACCACTGGTTACGTGAAGATCCTGCTCCAGAGGGAGAATTAGTACTGTTAGGTGAGTTGACACGTGAAATTCATACACGAGAATCTGGTGTTCTACACTTTCCTTCTGAAGGAATCCGCGACCGTACACGATTTAACAACTTTAGAGAGCTTTACTGGCAAGGTCGCGCAATGGATATCGTGGAATCGCGACTATTTCGTTAATCTAACCATGTTATATCCACTATAGTTTTAGGTCCTCTTGGGGAATCGCCAGGAGGACTATTTTTATGCACCCTTTTCAAAAACATTTTTCTCTCATTATCACAAATTTCCATAGGTAAAAGATTTCTTAACATAGAAACTTTCAACCATCAAATCGAGAGATAATGCTTATCATCATAAAATCAATCTTAGCAAAATCAAATCTAGTAAAACCAATTAAAAAAAGGATATACTCGTGCCGAGTTAAAAACCTAAAAAAAGTGCTATGATAAATAACATCAGGATTATTACACCTTGTACAAATGGCTCATCTATACCACGTGCATTCAATAAAACACTACCCAAAAAAATTTATGACTTACAAAACTAAAACACGAACACGGAGAAGCATAATGAAGGAACATTCACCAAAACAGCATGCCATTTTCAGCCTAACTTGCTTATTATGTTTTAGCATATTCAATTTTACAATTTCTGAAAGTGCTGAAAAAGCCAAAGAAACCGTTAAACCGCGACTAACTATTATAACATCGGTTTTTGATGGTGATATGTTCATAAGAGAATTTCTCGAAGATATTACTGCAATAGATCATTTTGAAGATTACCAACTTTTACTGCTTCATCCACCTTCACCGGGCAATGAAGAGCCTGTCATACAGGAATTTCTTCCCCGTTTTGATAATATCCAATATATAAAAATGGCAAAAGATCCTGGCATTTATGGTGTTTGGAATTTAGGCATTAAGATCGCTAAGGCTGATTTTGTTACAAATGCCAACCTTGATGACAGACGTGATCCAGCTCTGGTTGATGAACATCTACGATACTTAGAAGAGCACCCGGATGTTGACCTTGTCTATGGTGATTATTATATTACTCAAACTCCAAACAGTCCTTTGGTAGAAAATACCTATAGTTACGTCAATGCTCCTGATTTTGCTATTAACACAATGAATTATTGCCTACCAGGTCCAGGGCCCATATGGCGTAAGGACGTACATGAGCGCTACGGGTTCTTTAGACCAGATTTTATTGCTGCTGGTGATCTTGAAATGTGGAATCGCATGGCCTTAGGAGGCGCAGTCTTAAAAAAGCTACCTGGCTATACGGTATTGTTTTACCAAAATCCAACGGGCCTTTCTAATAATAAAAGTCCACTGAGAACTAAGCAAAGAGCATATGAAAATAACTTTATTCGGGGTGCATACCAATCTATGTGGCAGGAATTGTCGACCGACTCTCCTTTATTAGGCATCAACCTATCCATGCACTCAAACTCCGAGAAATTCTTTAAGCACCTAGATCAGTATTACCTAAACTTATCTGGCAATGTGCGTTACTATTTTATTATTCATGGCAACGCATTTAGTAACGCCAAGGACAATTCAACAATTAAAGAACGTTTAAACTCATACCCTAACTTATCCTACCTGGTAACGTCCAATAGCACGGCACAAAATACAGATGCGAAAGATAATGAGATTGTCCCAGTCGATATCCTCTTTAACGCCGTGCCAGACTTGGTACCACAACAAAAAGGTTATGATGAAGCTATCATACATACCATGAAGGATACCTTCCCTAATTTGGATGGTGTGTTATACGACAATGTTTCCCAAGATCCATCTTATCATATTGTTGGTGGTCCTTTTATTGATCGAGAGGAGAGCTATTCGCTATACCCCCCTGGTCAAACGAATGAAGAGTGCAAAAAAACTGATACAGATGAATTTGTATGCGAAACAAAGAATGATGCAGTTGATCAGATAATGCAGCTGCCTTATATAAATGGTACGGATGATAGGGTTGCATCCATACCCGAATCATTGTCTTCTTTTTTTAAAAAGCAAAAGATATCTGATCCAGTAGATTCAGGCGAAGTAATACCAATCGTTGCGGTATTCATGGTAAAAAATGAAGAAACCGCCATCGTTGACACCCTTAAAACCTATGTAGAAGGTGACATAAAGCACTTCTTTATCTTTGATACTGGTTCAACTGATAACACGCTTAATGTAACGTCTGATTACCTAGAAAGTGTTGATGCTGTAGCATATTACGCTCAAGAACCGTTCATTGATTTTGCCGCATCACGTAATCGAGCACTAATCCTTGCTCACGAAATGTTTCCCCATGCGTCATTCCTCCTTATGCCTGACGCTGAATGGTATTTGCACAACGGGAGCGAGTTAGTAGACTTTTGCAAGCAACATGCGAATGAAACCACCTCATCTTATGCAATACGTATCGTACAAAGTAACAATGCAAATGACTTTTACTCACCGCGACTCATTCGAAACAATGGTCTTTCGCGCTTTGAGGGAGTAGTTCACGAAGTAATTATGCCCCCAACTGGGGCGCGAATTCCCCCAACAGTTACCATTGAGTATGCCCCTTCATATAGCGGAAGCCAAAAAACGCATAAACGACACAAACGAGATCGTGAGCTTTTGCTTGCTGAACACCTAAAACATCCAAAAAATACACGTACCGTTTTTTACTTGGCTCAAACGTATGATGGGTTGCAAGACTTTGAACATGCAGCCGAATATTACCAAAAGCGCATGTCTATGAATTCCTTTTTCGTGGAAGAAAACTACATGGCTACTTATCGCTACGCACGCGCCATAGCGGCTCTTGATAATAGAATAGACCAATTTAGTGTCTTTTCGGCTACTGCAGCTAATGATATTAAAAAGAAACATCCTGAATGGAGCTGGAATGAAGCGCTCTATTGGTACCTTGAAGCACACAATATGTGGCCACATCGGGCTGAACCACTCTATTTTATTGGTCAATATTATAGAGAAAAAGATCAACTGAACAACGCATTCCTTTTTTTACGTAGGGCCGCAGAACTTCCATACCCTCACAACGATCAACTCTTTGTTGAAAAATATATTTATGATTTTAATCGATGGGACCAACTAAGCCAAGCTGCATCCTGGATAAATGAGTGTACTATTGGAAAACCAGCGATGGATTACCTTGCCAAAAACTATCTTGGCTCTTCAGCGCAAATTGATGAAAGTGCAAGGCGCCAAATCGAAAGTAATAACCAATGGTATGAAGCCAATTGTGCGCATGCTGGTAATTCATCTACCCAAGAAGGATGTGGAAGCTGTCTTCAGCCAGGAAAACATTACCCTACCCCGATGGCTGATTATGCACAATTTTCCGAAGAAGATTTTGTAACTGCCTACAATTATGCACGCGCCATCGACGCAGGAAGACAACGAGTACAAGCCCTACGCAATACCTTACCTTCTCAGGCAGAAAAATTACTCGACCTTCACCCAAACTGGACCTGGAAACATTCACTGGCTGCTTATCTTGAAGCACACGAGATGCGGCCTCATCGTGCAGAGCCACTGTACTACATTGGTAAATACTATAGAGATAATGAACAACATTACGCAGCGCTCCTTTTCCTGCGACGAGCAACCGAATTATCGTATCCACAGAATGATAACCTATCCATTGAAAAAAATATGTATGATTTTGATCGCTGGGACCAGCTAAGCCAAGCTGCATGGTGGGCAGGAGAGTGTGCCCTTGGAAAACCGGCGATGGATTACCTTATTAAAAATCACCCTAACCTTCTCCATGTCGACAAGAATAGGCAGTTTTACGAAGATAAATGCGAAGGAAAATACGAAGCCTCCACCTATTGGGGATGTGGCGAAGGTGGTACGTGTCCTATTAAAAATACCGATACCTAGTTATTTGTTGTTTAGGGTTTTACTTGTTTAGGTAGTATTATATGACCTATTTTATCAGATGAGCAAATACCTTTTCATTCAAACTTCTACCCCTATCCAACTGCCCGACCAGTTTTCAACCGTCACTGCCTCGGGCGGACAATCATATTTCGTCATCTGTAGTTGATGTTTTTCACTGGGTGCAAGAGGATAAAAATACGGTGGTGGAAAAATAATATCCGTATAGCCCGGCCTATCAATTGACATCTCTACAGCCCGCGAAAGAAGAACGGGTCCAGTACGAGCAAAACTTTTTCTATAGCGAACCCATTCGGGTAATACCTCGACTATAGTATTGAGAATTTGATGATCCGGCACAGAACCTATTAAACCAGCCCCTATGCAGAACACCTCAAGCTCCAAAGGAGTGATTCCTGCGTAAAACGTATAGGCTCTATTGAAAAAGTCGAGCATTTCCGGATGTAACAACTCACTATCTATATCAGAATAAACTCCTCCATAACGCCGCAAAATTTCATACCCAGCAATATCACCCTTTTGGCCTGGATTAGTTTCTGACTCATACAATTCTTTACTCTCAAAAGAAAGCTCCTTAATTTTTTGGTCAGTCCACAATATGTACTCCCACCCTTCAAGCTTCCAGCTTTTTTGCAACTCTTTTAAATGCGGTGGTATATCTTCCTCTCCTTGTATCCAAATTTGATGAATTTTTTTAGGAATGTTGTATTCCGGAGCAATGCGCACATGGGTGGGATGATTGCGATAATATAATGCTTGCAACATTAAATAAAATCTTCTAAGGGAAATGTAGCCTGGCATATTCCATGTCTGAGCGATTGTATGCTCTTGTCCAAAGCAGTCATCAAACCATATTGCACCCCTGTCCTTTGGCACCATTTTTATTAAACGTTCGAATGAAGGAGAACAGTAGCTACGGAGCTGTTCACTTCCATCAAATAAATCATTAAGGTTCCACACCATCAGTGCTTTTTTTGCACTTAAATCATTCTCATCAGTATACACTTCCATCATAACACGATAGGGCTTTGGAAAATCAAAAGGAGGCTGCTGAAAGTTAACCGGATGCCAATCGCCTACATGAACATTATTATCAATCTTTACATCACTTAAAAAAGAAGTGGTGACTAAAAAAGTAGCCCCAGTACGCCTAAAATTACACAGTGTTTTTAAAATGTCGTATATCGGAAATTGCGTCATTACATCACGACATAAAATAATATCTGCCGCTGGCAGTGCATCATTGACAATATCTAGGGCATAAAATCTTTTTTTCGTACTTCCATATTGCTGAGTATTTAACCTAATGATTTCCGGTACAATATCAACCCCTATATACGTGCTATCTCCCAAGTCTACATGACTCATCCAATGCATCTCACCACAGCCTGCATCTAAAACAACATCGACAGGTAACTCCTTTAAAAGTCGGGATATCAACGTTCTAATTGCCACCGTCTTTTTTAGACTTGATTCATTTCCGGAAGAGCTTTCCAAACTGTTCCATTTATTCGCCTGATATATATATGTAAAGACCTCTCGCGCCCTTGTTGTAGCAACAAGTGGAACACAATAGGTATCGCGGTCTCCTTCAAACCCAAACAAATCATCAAAATGCCACACTCCCAGTATTTGGTCAAAATAAATGCTATCATCTCTTGTACAACCGTCTTCGACTTGCATACTAGGGTTTCCGAAGTTAAAAGGAGCATGTTGCAAATTAAGAGGGCGCCAACCTTTAGTAGGCACATCTTCATTTTGCGACACATCTCGTAAAAAAGAACTTACAATAAGATATTGTGCGCCAGTACGTCTCAAATTACACAATGCTTTAAAAATATCTTGCGTGGAAAAGCTATTAAATACGTCTCTACATATAATAATATCCGCTTTCGGTAACGAATCATGTATTATATCTCGTTTTAAAAACCTTCTCGAAGTACCCCCATACCGTTCCCGATTTGAAGTAACGAGACCTGGCACAATGTCAATGCCTATATAGTCAGCCTCTCCAAGATCAATGTCGTTTAACCAAGCGGTCTCTCCACACCCGGCATCTAAAATTGTTGGAGCTTTAAGTTGACCAACAACGTGCAACAACAAGGTGCCTACTACACCTGGTTCTTCAGTCAATGTCGCTATTGAAGCATTCTCTGAACACATCAATTGCTTAGTCACGCTATCATCTAAAATTGGTTCTGCGTTCGCCAAAAAAACAGTTGTCAACAGCACTAACAAACAAATCACTCATACACTTTCTTTGTTAAATCTGCAGCTTAAGCAAAATGTCACGAAAACTCATGATAAAAAATGCCAGTCGGCTCAATTACTTCTTCTTAATAGTATCCCACTTCTTCTGCATCCCATAACTTGCCCAATGGTCTGTAGTTAAAAAAGTTAACGTAGCATCATGGTACTGTAAAAATTCATTTACAGCAGGCACTACACCTATTGATACCTTTGCTTTGTTAGTATAATCATGACCACAGATAAATCCGCCTTTTTTGACTTTCTTTGACCAAGCCATCAAATCATCGCGTACAGCTTGATAGATATGATTTGCATCAACATATACCCAGTCAAAAAAATCATCGTCAAATAAATCAGCCGCTTCAGGAGAAAATCCTTTAATAATTTCAACACGCGCATCTCCTTCAAAGCGCTTTTTTACATAATGATATAACTCATCGTGACGTTGTTGCTTAACATTGGAAGAAACAGCCGGATATTCTTCCTGGGTCTGCTCTTGCCAACAATCAATGAGATAGAGCTTACTTGGATTAGTATAGTGAAGAATAGCAGCAGCAAAATCACCCGCTTGCACCCCTACTTCGGCTATAACCGCATTTTTTGGAAGCTGTTGAAGCAACACTTCACGAGATGTCACCCACGGTGATGGGCTGTCAAATGGTTGGCGCATATAAACAGGCAGATGACTCCCGGTAAGTGAGGGAGATTGTTTATAAGAAAACTCTTCTATTGAATGCTCACGATCATATTGTGCTTCATTATAATTAACCCATCCCCCTTTCCAATGATCGATGCTTACGCACTCCGGTTTCTTTTTTAACTCAGGAATTTTACGAAGCACCTCGGTTTCGCTCAATTGGAGCGAATCAATAATACTTAACGCATAAAAAAAGGTTGGTGGTAATGCAATATCAACATACCCGGACTGATCAATCCCTCGTAAAACACTTCGTGTAAAAGGCACAGGACCAGTTAACGTAACCCCTTTTTGCTTATAATAATTTATATCGGCCCCCAAAACCCATTTTTTAATAGTGAATAAGTAATCTTGCAAAATAGGATGCCCTGCAACTGCCCCTATCGCAGCACTATTAAGATAAATAACCCCATCACTTACCGGAGCAATGCCACCAACAAAGGTATATGACTTAAGCAAACGCTCCAACAATTCTGGGCGCACACACTCACTATCACAATCAACATAAAATCCACCAAACAAGTTGAGAATTTCTATACGTGCCAAGCTCGATTTTGCCCCAGGATTGGTCTCTTGCTCATATAAGTCACGATTTACAAGAGGCAATGCTCTAATACTTTTATCCGTCCACAATATATAGTTCCATCCCGACCTCTTTTCTTTCCATGTTTTTTGCCATAGTGAGTAAGAATAAGGAGGTTCTCCCTGTATCCAAATCTGGTGAATGGTAGGAGGAATTTTATAAAACGATCCCTCATTCATATTTCCCGCATTTTTCTCATATAGTCTCTTTAAGCGCCGGTATACTTCCAGATGTGTATTGGGTTCCATTTCTAGTCTCCATAACTGAAAATACGTTGGCGCATGTGCCAAAGAATCAATAAAACTATCTTTTCGCTCATCTCCATCAAGACCAAACGATTGATCAAAATCCACCACCAATTTTACTGAATTGGTATTACAGTCATAATCAGTATCTGAAAGAGGTCCGTTCTCATCAAATAGATCCTCTAACTTCCACACAAAAAGCGCCTTATCACAATACGTATCACCCTTGGCAGTGCAATCATCCATAATAATTCTATATGGTTTTGGAAAATTAAAGGGTGGCCGTTGTAAGTTAAGAATACGCCAATTATCTCTTACGCCATCAATGTTTCGATCGATATCTCTCATGAAAGAAGTTACTATTAAGTATCGCGCTCCCGTTTTTCTAAAATTGCACAATGTCTTAAAAATATCTTTAAGGGGGAAATACGTTAATACATTACGGCAAATAATGAGATCTACGGCAGGCAAACTATCATTTATTATATCTAGAACCTGAAATGTTCTTTTATTACTGCCATATTTATTATTATTCAACGATATCAATTCTTCTACAATATCGACCCCTATATAGTCACAGTCATCCAAACTAACGTGACTACTCCAATACGCATTACCACACCCTGCATCTAGAATAGTACTTATCTCAAGCTCTTTGAGTAATTTAGAAAGCACGGTTCTAAGAGCAACAGCCTCCGAAAGTGCTGTTCCCTCAGCTGGAGCAAACTCTAAGTTGCCAAACTCATGTACCATATATGCATTATCCAATGCGTCTTGATGAGTACTACCCTGAAGCAATACTATCGATGTAAGAAGCAATAAATACGCCATTTTTGTCTTTGTATTTTTAAACACCTTCATTGTTTTCCTATGCCATTATTTGCTCGATAAACTATCAAATCAAACCCCCACTAAACAAGTATCATTCTATTTATTCCAGCCCTTTTTGATGCAATCAATAACCTTTCTATCCTCTTTAAGTCACTTTTTCGTCTCCAAGAACATCTAAATAGTAGCAAAACTCTTAGCCCTCAACTCAACCAAATTTAACGAAAACATAAAGGACTCATCTGCAAAGAATATATTTTTTTAATCTTACCTGATACAAACAGCTATGCGCTTATTAAAACTGTTTTTTAAAAAACTTACGCTCCCTACAAATGATGTGTTACTCTACCTAAAGCACAAAAACCTACCTATCAAAAAAGGAAAGAATATGATTAAAGTTGGAAGCATTCTACTCTTACTAAGCATGGGAACGGTACTTACAGCTAACAAAGAGGACATGCATTCTCTCCAACCTCACGAGCTATGGTGGGAAACTAATGCTCCTGATAATCATGTATCTTTTGCCCAATGGCTTGGAGGCCCAAAGGCTCAATCAAGAGTTACAATGCGAGAACACGTACGTGCAAAGGGCTATAAGTCTATTCTAGACATTCCAGCGGGAGGATGTGTTGACTTTGATGGGCTAAGACAAGACGGCTTAAACATAGATTATGTTGCCATGGATATCACACCAAAGCTCATTAAACAAGCACAAGCTCGTGGTATCAAAGCCAAGTTAGGATCAATAGAAGCAATTCCGTTGGCAGATAAAACATTTGACATAGCCTATTCTCGACACATTCTCGAACATCTCGAATATTATGAAAAAGCAATTGATGAACTTATTAGAGTGGCAAAAAAAGAAGTATTTATTACATTCTTTATCAAGCCCCACGCACAAGCTGATGTTATCGATCTCAGAGAATTTAATGATCACCTTCTTTACCATAATGTCTATGACCAGGAAAAATTTGAACACTATGTCAAAGCGAATCCACGTGTTGAAAAAATTGAATGGGAAGATCTTAATCCTGAAGAAATCATAGTACATATATATCTAAAAGACGTTAAAGAGTCAGAACCCACTTATTATAGCCAACCTTATGTAGGACAAGATCGTTATCTTAATGAGAACTATTTCCATAACAAAAAAGATGGTTTTTTTGTTGATATCGGTGCCCATGACGGTATATCCCATAGCAATAGTTACTTTTTTGAAAAAACACTAGGATGGAAAGGTATATGCATCGAAGCACACCCGCGCATATTTAAAACTCTTGAAAAACAACGTTCCTGTACATGCGTTAATGTTGCTGTCTCACGCATGGATGGAGAAGTAGAATTTATCAAAGTTGAGGGCGCACCTGAAATGCTAAGTGGTATTGCTGATACTTACGATCCACGCCACATGAAACGACTTAAATCAGAAATAGAACGTGACGGAGGATCGTTTGAGAAAGTTAAAGTACCATCCCAGCGCCTTATGAGTATTATTGAAAAGCACCCCGTAAAAACAATTGACTACTTATCTATCGATACCGAAGGTAATGAGCTAGAAATATTAAAATCAATTGATTTTGAAAAAGTGAGCATAGGAATTATTAGTGTTGAAAATAACTACCAAGATCCGCAATTACGAACGTTTCTTGAAAGTAAAAACTTCAACTATGTAACGCTACTTGCACATCAAGATGAGATCTACGTGAATAAAGAATATAATGCATAGTGGTCCCGCGCATCTTCAGTATACTTGAAAGCATTAGAACAGCGCGTATACAACTAAAACCTTAGCGATTCGTTTACTTTGAACATTCAATGAATGATATTCATTCATTCTACCGGAAGACGACGCTCTAGTGTTCCCTCGCAAAAAAAGAGACCGATGTCGTCATGACTACAACTCTCCATTAGTAGTGTTTCAAACGCACGTTCATCCTTAATAGTAGAAGTACTTAAAAGAGATAAAACCTCTGCTTTGCGCAAAATGGGCATCATCTCTAATCCAACAAGGCTTTTATCTTTCGTATCTTGATATTGCCATGCATACACACTGGTATCAACTGGTGGTTCATCGATCGAGATAATAGAAGGAGCCCGCATCTCCGGAGATGTTTCAGAATATTCCTGAAATTTATCAAGTGTTGCGTTGCCGTAAAATCGATGTGCATGAGTCAGTTCCAACCAGTAAGCTGCACGTTCAAGAAGATCGTTATTTGGTATCAAAGGTCCATTTGCAAAAACAATGTAGTCATCAGATAACGATGAAATAAGGTTATATAAAAGTTCGCCCAATGACCCTTTACTAAAAACGTTTTCGGACTCATTGCCAAAAGAAGTTACCATCCACTTATCACGTTCATTATAAGATACCAAGAACGCAGGCCCTTCCTCAAAATTTACTTGTGTGAGCATAGCAGCATCTCCATTGCCAAACACAATACACACCGGTCGGAGTACACTGTTTTTCAACTGCTCTTCGAGTACATTCTCAGCGCTCTCTTTGAGTGGCTCATAAGACGTTTTTTCATCCCGAACAAAATCGCCGAGTTTTTTTTGAAGGTTTCCATCGACTTTAAAATCATTGATCGTATTCAAATCGTTATAAACATAAAGAACACGGGTTGTATAGGCATATCGATAATTTGCCATTTCAAGCATAGGAATATAAACGGCCACGTCTTTACTCATCGAAAAGAAGCCCCCATCATAAAACAAATCTCTAATCTTAATTTGTTTAAAAAGCCACGATTTAAACGTCTTGAGTGAGGTTGCACCACTACCCCATGAGCGTATGCTATTATCTCTAAGCACTCGATAAGGGATAGGCCATGTGTACGTCCATACCTCTTGACTTGAAAGCCATTTGTAATTGCCATAGGTAAGCCACACTGGATGAGGTTTCGAGGAGTACATCGCATTAACATACGTTAAAACACCCGAATGAGCAAACTCATCACCATCGCCATCTAACACGGCAATAATCTCTTCATCCCTCGTGCTAAGGACTGCTTTATATAGGTTTTGCAAACCAAGCTGTCTAGAACGATTTCGTATAATGATCATTCGATCCTGCAGGCCATGTTCGTACCGATACCGCTCGACTAAAAAGCCAGTACCATCAGAATCGTAGGCGTAATCATCATCCACCACATAGATAATACGAAAATTATGATAATCTTGTGCTACAATCGAATCCAACGTTCTACGATAAAACTCTCCACCAGCATTATTATATGAAGGCACTACTACAACAATTGGACGTTCTGTATTTTCTTCTGCCCGACCATGAAATGCATATAAGGCCGCAATGAGCCAGAAGACCCTGAGAGGAAATAAATAAGAGAAGCTCTTCATAATATAATCTCACTTTCAGTATTAATTTCTCCATCATGTGCAGCAGAAATATACCGTATCTCATTTTGAAAGTAATCATATGAGCGAGATTCACGTCGAGCGGTATAAATATGGGTATTATCATTGACAAATCCCCCATGCCAGGTGATATGTAGTGGCTCATCTATTCCCTCAAGTTTCATCGGATTTATTTGTCGGTAATCCTGATCATGAACAGTCAAGCCATTAATGTAAGCAAGAATCGTCAACACCGCCTGGTCATGACGAGCCGTCCCAAACCCCGGCTTTGTCGAACCATCGTCAGCAAACAGAGAAATATCCTTTGCTGCTTGATACCAATCACGAGCAAATAAATCAAATGTTTGCCGTGTAACACCAACAACAGTAGACATAACTTGCTCCCGATTTTTGATAGGAGCCCGTTCGGGCGTATCCAGTTTATATGCTTCAGTCAACCGATCAGTCAAGCTCCATGCAAGCGGATGATCAGGAGGGGAATTCTCGTCCCCTATCGTTGCCAAAAAATAACCAGTGGATTTAATATGTTTAAAAAGGTTATCTATTGGCTTTAAAACAATTGCCGATGCATCAATCCATAACACATATGGAAAAACATCAAGGGATTGTTTTACTACTACTGGTTTCCACGTGTACCACCCTGGTACCGATTTACCCCAATTGGCAACTAAAAAGCGTTCAAGGATATGTTCATTAACCTTCTCTACTTCAACAACATCCACTTTTTCTATTGAACGAAGATGTCGAATCTGTCCTTCATTCATCCCAATATTACCAACAATAATTCCACCCAAATTATCAAAGTTATTTGCATGAATACTGCCTATTAGATTAAGAACCAAATCATAATAAGGTTCATCAGCTGCCGTGCAGAAATAAAGAAGGTTATTTTCTTTAATTACCGCCTTTTCCGGTACAGAGCGTGAATCAGCAATAGATTTGTCATAAAAATAATATATTTCATCTATTATTTCTTCAGTCTTAATTAAACCTGAATGAGCAACGGCCATGGTCCATTCTTCGTCCTCACGGAAATTAATTTCAGGAAACAAAAATTGCGCAGCAATAGCCTTGCGTATTGGATTTAAATGATTGGGAGGCCTGATATAACGGCCATCTTCGAATGTATACCGGGTTCCAAATGTCCGTGAGTGCTCAAAAATACTTTTTGTGCCATCCCGAGCCGTATACAATCCACGCAGACTTACCGAATCAGGATCGTTTTGTAACTTCTCGTATACCATCGCAATATACTGCTCATGAACAGTATCATCATCGTCAATAAACGAAACGTATTTTCCTCGCGCCTGACGCATTAACGCGTTACGCTTAAAGCCGATACTCTTTTCTTTATTATCCCGATAATAAAGAATTTCAACACTATCGCGAAGCCCTGTTTCGTTAAGCTGCCTCTCCAATTCGGCATATAAAGCATTAAACTGGTCACGACGATCTTCTAAGGTACAGATTAAAATGCTCCACTTCTTATCAAACCATCGATCATCTATATAAAAGTTGTTTTTTCTTCTTATAGAAAATATGCCTTGATCGATATCTTTGAATCCTTCATTTCTTCGATAAAGTTCATCCCATACGCCCGCACTCCATGCTGGATGATTATGTTGTAATAATACCTGGTCACTTACAAATTCTTTGCCAAGAATGCGAGCCGTCATAGTCAGTTCATCATTTACAAAAAGAGACTGGTAAAAAGGATGAAAAAGATAACCAAAACGCTCGTAGAAAATTCTTCCAACAATCGGATAGGTAGCAAGCGCACTTCCCACATGACCATCGTTATAGTTCAAGACACCATCAAAGTCAGGAAAGTGATCGACCATAGCATCCACGATTACCTTGTCGTATCCCTTTTGCACTGGTTCCATGTCATCAGCAGTGGCAAGTACCATATCAAAGGCCTGTTGAGCTATCCCCTGATTATATGCTGAAACCTTTGATACATTATCATCAAAATAAACTGTTAAATTAGGGTACTGACCAAGACGCTTTTTGACTTGTTCATTGTTCATTTGGGTATCATCAGTATCACATGAGATTAAAAACTGATAGCGTACCTGACCAGAAAGATTCCGGTAGTATTCATCTAACCGATTAAAAAATTGTTCTCTCCGCGACCGTGTTGGTATTTTAATAAGTAAGCGCGGCGATGCAGCCTCTACCGCATTCCATAGATAAGCATATGCAGCTATTACAAATTCATTCTCTTCCACCCTTGTTGCAACCATATCCGGCTCAGGGTTATTTACAAGGCCCAATGGGTTTTGATAACTAAGAATACCTATTCCCTGCAGTCGGTAAAATTGGGAGCCCTTACTCACCGCCCGATTCCAATACTCCCAAGCGCCAGCTACAGTAAAATCATCTCTAAACACGCCATACTTCTCATGCATTGATTTGCGCCAAATTGGCCCAGATCCAGGTAAGCATAACTTCATATTTTCAGCCGAAAATTCTTGCGCATGTATAGGTTGAGCGGTATTATGCAAGAATGTTTCATTCGGCACTTCGGTAATCATATAATCACTGTATACCAAATCAATTTCTTCGTGCTCGTCCAGATACGCCAACTGCTCTTCAATCAAAGTAGGATGACGCCGATCATCAAGGTTAGCATTAGTAAGATAGGGCGCTCGAGCAATTTGAATACCATAATTCCAAATCGCGTATACTCCAGGATCGGATTCTAATTTTATATATCTAATATTGTCAAAGCGACGTTCAAATTCATTAATAACGTATTCTTCATTCCCTGAAGATGGGGGATGAAACAAAAGTAATTCATACTCTTCAAAGCTTTCTAGACTCGTAATATTTTCTAAAAATCCTCGGATGAATTGGCCATCATTATGCACGGAAGCAATAATACTTAATCGAGGAGCTTTCTCTTTACCATGAGCATACCCCATACCAAGTATCAATAATACACTCAAAAGTTTCCAGCGCTTACTCATGCCATTCATCTTGTTCATGACTTCTCCTGTACGTTAACTACTTGCCCTAGTTTTCTGATTACGTATTTATAAAGTGTTTTGAAAGTGTTATAGTAAATATCCTCTATGTTTGCGACGTTTTACCGTATTTCCCTACGAGATGATTTTTTGCTGAATACTCACTGCTCTCAATGGCTCCTCCTGCAACATACGATCAAAGTATACTTTACCGATAACTTGATATGTACTACCTTGATCACCAGCCTCATCAGTATAATATAAAAATAATCCATCCAAATCAGGGTATGATAACATCATTTGATTTACCACTTTTTTATCAAAGCTCTTTGCCAGACCTTTCGAATCGCTGTTTAATAAAAGCACTAAATCAAAAAAACTATCTGCCAAATCATCCGTGAATAGCGTGGTGCTTACTTGGCGGTCGTTAAAACGCACCACAAGATTTGGATACCAACTCAATCGTTTTCGCACAGCGGCATTATTCATAGAGATATCAGCGATATCACATGAAATTAAAAAACGATAGCGAGTGGCACCAGATAATTGTATGTAAAGAGTATCAAGAAGCTCAAAAAAGTACTCTGGACGCTCTTGAATCGGCAGATGTATCAATAAAAGGGGCGAATCCTCCTCAGCGCTATCCCACATAAAACGATATGCGCCGTTAATAAATGCTTCCTCCCTCAAGCGAGCTGCGCTTTTTTCATGATCTTCGGAGGTAGAAAGCCCTACCGGATTAAAATAATACAATATCGAACACCCTTCTATTTTCTTAAATTGAGCACCTTGTAAAACAATGCGGTTCCAAAACTCCCAGTCACCTGCCCCATAAAAGTCTTCTCTAAAATAACCATACTTTTTATGGAGTGAAACTCGCCACATTGGCCCAGGACCAGCTATGCATTTATTCATTTGTGAGCGATCAAACTCTGGTTGATATGAGCGCCACTGAAAAGTATTATCTTCAAAGTTCTCATTTGGCACGTAGGTTACCATGTAATCAGAATACACTAAGTCAATAGCGGGTTCTCTATTTAATACCGCAATTTGCTTTTCCAAAAAATGATGATTGCGCCTATCATCAATATTCGTATTAGTTATGTAAGATGCTTTAGCTATCTGAATTGCATAATTCCATACACCATACAAACCTGGATCTGTCTCTAACGTAATATAACGTATGTTTTCATATTCTTTTTCAAATTGGCGTATGACGCTCTCTTCATTTCCTGGGGAGTTTGCGTTAACTAGTAAAAGCTCATATGTATGAAAATTTTGTAGTTGTACAATATCTTGAAGAAATCCATTAATAAATTCATCCCCGTCATATACCGATGCAATTAATGAAAGTCTAGGCTTATGGGTATTGCCACATGCAAAGAGGGCATTGATAGAAAATATAACACAGATGAAACTTCTTATTCTCTTACGTACAACCGCCATATTTTTGGCTCACGTTTTTTGATTCAGCCAATCTTGTATGAATCACTAGTGTACACTTCCTCTCTTCCAAAAAAAAGAATCGCCATTATTTTAAATGAGCCCATGAGTCCAATACATAGGAAAAACATTTTAAATAAAAGGAATCGAAACAATAAAAGTTGGTTTTAGCGTACAATTATTCCCCTATACGGAATCCATCACAGTGCGATCATCGTGGTGCGATTTTACGGTAATGAATATGGGCGAGAGCATCCTGACATTTGGTATAGTCTCCTCGAGAACTGTATAAGCTTGTTTGATCATTTGCTACCTCTCCAC
>Ga0180437_10000505_pt1 | contig 75152 bp, 87 predicted proteins | sample SS_ome_4_FD_132410 | JGI IMG/M metagenome (GOLD analysis project Ga0180437, IMG submission 132410) | Hypersaline lake sediment archaeal communities from the Salton Sea, California, USA - SS_3_D_1 metaG | ecosystem: Environmental > Aquatic > Non-marine Saline and Alkaline > Hypersaline >...
CTCGATCTGGGGACCGGCCGCACGCGCGTCTCAGCCGGCGAGACCTGGCTGGTGCGGGTTCCGTTCAGTATCTATCTGGGCTGGATCACCGTGGCGACCATTGCCAACGCCACTTCACTGCTCGCCGACCTGAACTGGAATGGCTGGGGCCTCAGTCCCGAAACCTGGGCGGTGATCATGCTGATCGCCGCAGGCGTCATTACTTCGGCGGTCGCCCTCATCCGGGGTGATGTGGCCTATGTGGCGGTCATTGTCTGGGCACTAATCGGTATCGCCGTAAAGCAGGCCGACACCTTTTCGGTGTCTGTCACCGCCAAGGCGATGGTGGTGGCTGTGATCGTGGCGTTGATCCTTGGGGTACCCCTGAGCCGGCGGCGCGTGGAGCGTTCGATGGCAGAGGTGCCGGAGGAGGTCGCTCGCGACCGGTGGTGAATCACATCCCCTGATGGCCAAATACGCTCGCTGGGTCCTGCTAGCCCTGGCCGGGCTGGTGCTCCTGGCACTGGGCTGGTTCGGCTTCAGCGCCGATCCCAAGATCACCGCCGCGCGCAACATGGCTCACTATAAAGTGGTCAAGGCGCTGGGCGGGCCCAGGATGCGCAGTGATGAGGCGCCCGGGGCCATTGAAGGTACGGTCCGCGACGCCGGGGGCCAGCCCGTCGCTGGCGCGATGGTGCTGGTCGCCTCGCCGCTGGGCCACACCTATACCAGCGAGACAGACCAGGAGGGCCGCTATCGCCTCGACGCAGTGCCACCGGGGCGCTACGTGCCGGTGGCCGGCAAGCGCGGCTACGACGATGCCCTCGAACAGACCTGCGTTGCCGGCCTGTGCAACAAGCTCGCCGTGTCGGTGCGACCGGGAAGCGAGTACAGGGGCTATGACCTGACCCTCACCCCCGTTGACACGCCGGACATCGTCATCGATGACTCCCTCGTCGTCAGCCCCACCGTGGAAGTGGAGGTCACAGCCCCGCTGCCCGGCAAGGCCCTGCGGAGCCGGTTCAGTTTCCGGCGCGCGGGGTTGCGGGTCAACGATTGTTACCTTTACGAACCGGTGGAGGGAGAGGGCCCTTTCCCGGCCATGCTGCTGGTGCTGCCAGGGCCGGTGCTGTCCTGGGAGATCGCCCACGTGCCCTTTGCCGATGCGGGGTACAGCGTCCTGGTCTGCTATCCCCTGCGTGGGATCGACCTGGATGAGGACGCCGCCGATCTGGTGACCGCGTTGGCATACCTGCGACAGGGGCGCATCCCTTCCCGCGCCGACACTGACCACCTGGCCTTCGTCGGTGCCAGTTTTAGCTCGCTGCACATCTACCGCCTGCTGGGCCTGACCGACCAGGCCGACGTGGCATTGGTGCTGGGCGGCATGGCCCGGGGGAACCATCCAAGGGTGGCGCTCGCGGCGCTGGGGGCACGCAGTCTTCTGATCCCGGGCGAGTCTCCGATGGGGTCGGCCTGGCAAGTGGCTGCTCACCACTTCCACTCTACCCCATCGGTTGACTCCACACAAGTATAGCTAACAGGGGGCATTTGTGGTTGCCATTTACAATAAGTAGGTCGGCAAGCAGAGGTCGAGCCCATTTCTGGAGCTCGACTTCCTTTGTAATCCCCTCGCCATCGATGGACACGCTCTCGAAGAGCATTCCCAATACCTTCTTCTGCTGTCCTCGCTTGCCGCGTTCAAGGACATCACTCAGCTTGTCCAGCCTGGTCAACACGGACTCCACCGGATAGTCGGGACCAGAGAGCTTTCGCTCCAAACCCTGCCGCTCGCGCATTATGTCGGAGCGGAGGACCAGGTAGTCATCCTTTTCGTATTCCTCCATCAAGTACAGCTCGCGCAGCCTTTCGCGCTTCTTTTCCAGGACGTCGATCTGCTCCTGGATGGCACTGTTCTCCGGCCTGCTCCTCATGCGGCTTACAACAGACTCTCGTATGGCAGCAATGGTCATGGGCGGCAGTTTCAGGTCCAACCCCTGGAGCACCTGATCCTCCAGGGCTTCCACGCTGAATGTCCCTGCTGCGTAGTGCCATCCTTTCCCCTGGTCCTATGGCAATAGGTGTAGCCGGAGCGACTGCCCCCTTTGCCCCTCATAGGCTGACCGCATGTGGCGCAGTGGAGGACAGGCGTCAGGTGGCTGATGATGAGCCGCCTTCTCCGAAGTAGGCACCAGGTCAATGGACCCCAGCCGCTCGTACGCCTCACGGAAGCTCAGCTCTTCTCGCTCGCGCAACCAGTCGATGGCATCACCCGAGCGGCCGCAGCCAAAACACTTCCAGCGATTGCCGGTCACACCTAGACTGGGTGTCGTCCTGTCATCGTGGAATGGGCAGACGAGTCCGACAAACACCCCCGAAGCACTACAGTGCGTCTAGTAGCGGCCTGCCCCCGGGTCTGTACTGGACTCGAGCTCCCGCCAACGCAGGCGTTGAGCAGTATCGGTGTAGTGCCCGCTGTCTACTGTCTCCACCGCCCAGATGTATCCAAACATGTACCCTTTATCTGTATCCCGATACATAGACATGGGCTGTGGATTCTGTTATCCTGGATGTGAAACAATGGTCCCGTGAGTGTATCGCCAGCGGCCCATGTCCCTTGCGGTGAAGGAAGGCCGTTGGCGGGTGACATTGCCGGAGAGGATAGTCAGCCATGCAAACGAATCGAGTCATCTTGGCAAATGAGTCGCGGCTGCTGCGGGGGATGCTGCGGCGGGTTATCTCTAGAGCCCCTGGCCTAGAGGTAGTGGGCGAAGCAATGGATCTAGCAAAGCTTTCGTCCTTGGTCAGCCAGAGCAAGGCCCAGTGGGTCATCGTATCGATCTGGCCTGCGGGAATTGTACCCAACTCAGTCCAATCCATGATGGTCGAGCGTTCTGCCCTGTGTATTCTGGGCATGGCAGCCGATGGTAGTCAGGCAAGGGTCATTTGCACCGATTCCCCGGAGGAGACACTGGACGAGCTATCACTCGATGACCTGATCGCGATCCTGCATAGAAGGAGGTGAATTACCTTGGCAACAGTTGTATCGAGACCTGGAGAATCCCAAGAACAGTTGCTGAAGCGCTTCCGCAAGGAGGTGCAGAAAGCGCGTATCCTGAGTACGGCCAAGAAGAAGCGCTACTTCATTTCCAACAGTGAGGAACGGCGGATCGCCGAACGAAAAGCGGAGCGGCGCGAACGCCGGCGGCACCGTAAGGCGCAACGGCGAAATCGCTGGTAAGTGGAGCGCCATGACGCTCAATGGAGAAGCAATTCGCCGGCTCTTGGGATGGAGAGATGGAGAGGAGGATTGGATCATGCCCAAGATGAAAACGCACAAGGCGACAGCAAAACGGTTCAAGATCACAGGCAAGGGGAAGCTGCGCCGGTTGAAGACACGACGTAGCCACCTTCGCCGCAAAAAATCAAAGCGGGTCCGCCGCTCGTTTGACAAGGACCAGCCGGTGGCAAAGGCGGATCGGAAACGGGTGCGTCGCCTTTTAGGCTTGCGGAATCCATAGAACAGGGGGAGGGTACAGATATGCCAAGAATCGCAGGAGTAGACCTACCCCGCGACAAGCGGGTCGAGATCGGTTTGACCTCCATCCATGGGATCGGACGTTCCAGAAGCAACAAGATCCTGAGTGAGATGGAAGTAGACCCTGACACAAGGGTCAAGGACCTCAATGAGGCCGAGGTGAGCGAGCTGAGGCAGTTCATCGACAGAAACTATGAGGTTGAGGGTGACCTGCGACGGAGAGTGAGGCAGAACATCCAGCGCCTGCAGGAGATCGGTTGCTACCGTGGAATACGCCATCGCAAAGGCCTGCCCGTGCGCGGACAGCGTACCAGGACGAATGCCCGCACCCGTAAAGGGCCGCGCAAAACAGTGGCAGGTCGCCGCAGGTCGAGGGCAAAGAAGTAGATGATAGGAGGACGGTTTGCAGGCTACGCGAGAATACCTTGAAGGACGGCTCCAGGAAACGCGCGACGAATTGACGCAATTGGATGAGCGACTGGAGTCCAGAGGCGACTATGGCTTGGGTAAAGGAGACCCCCTCATCGTACGCTGGGAACTCAACCTGGCGCTGCGAGAGAAGATCGAACAAAGGGCTGAACAACTGGAAGATGCTCTGGAGCGCTTGGGCGACGGGGACTATGGCATCTGCGAATCTTGCGAGCAGCCGATCGACCCGGAGCGTCTGGAAGTTTTGCCCGGCACAACGCTGTGCATTCAATGCGCACGCGAGGCCGAACAGGATGGCAAGGTGGCAGTACCTGCTTTGACTCACTCTGGCCCGTGATCGAGTGATGATTCGTACAACCAAAGATGAGGTGAGATCGCCGTATGGAGTGTCAGGAAATGGCGAGAAGATTGAAAAAGGCCTAGTGGACACACCGCAGCAGGAAGCTTCTGGACAATCACGGCGGATAGCCGTTTGTTTCATGTCATAATGGAGGAGAATATGGTGGCCAAGTTTGCCTTTGGCATTGGAGCCCAGGTTGTTTGCAGGGATGGGAGCTGTGGCAAACTGCTCAAAAATGGTGTCCTGCGGCTGATGGGGGTCGTGCCTGACGTGCAGGTCAAGCGCCATGCCGAGGCCATCGCCCGCTCCCTGCAAGGTGTGATCCAGGTCGAGAACTTCTGATGACCGACACCTCTATCGTGACCCACGTGACCGCTGCTCTTTCGACCGATCCCCGAACCGATGTGGCCATCGTTGGCGTGATCAACGAGCGGGGTGTGGTGACTTTGAAGGGGCAGGTGGATGGTCCCGACACACGCGAGGCCGCGGAAAGGATCGCCCGTCGTCAACCAGGTGTGCTGGACGTGATCAACGACTTGGAGGTCAAGGTAGATGATGTCACGGAGCTCCTACGCTTCAGAATGATGCGCTTGGAACAGGAGAAACACAGGCCACGGCGTAGCGATGAACCGATCGACGACTAGAACACGACGAAAGCAGAACCCCGTGATTTGTCGGAAGACCTGCTCGAAGAGAAGGAGGGTCTCATGGATTTGAGTGCGCCGCTCCAGGCTTTCCTAGAGGAAGCATTGCGATTCATCCCCAAATTGATAGCGGCATTGGTTACATTTGGGGTCTCGCTCCTGCTATCGGTGGCCGCTGCCCGATGGACACGGGGAGCAGTGAGCACCAAGATCGATGACGAAGAAACGCTGCTTCTGCTCTCCAGATTGGTCCGCTGGACCGTGATCGTTTTGGGCACCGTGCTCGCGCTGGACCAGGTTGATTTCGACGTGACCGGCTTTGCCGCCGGCCTGGGCATTGCCGGACTCACGATAGGTTTTGCGTTGCAGGACATCACCCGCAATTTCATCGCCGGGCTCCTGCTCCTGGTGCGGCAGCCGTTCGACATCGATGACGCCGTGGAAGCAGCCGGTTATGCGGGCACAGTCTTGCAGATCACCACCCGTGATACGGTGCTCAAGACCTGGGATGGAGAGATGGTGATCCTGCCCAATCTGGAGGTCTTTGCCAAGCCGATCATCAACTACTCCGACCTGCCCAACCGCCGGCGCACGGTTCACATCGGCCTTGGCTATGCGGAAGACGCAGAACGGGCCACGCAGGTGTTTCTGAAAGCCATCCAGAGTGTGGATGGGGTACTGGTGGATCCAGCGCCTGAGCTGCTGGCAGAGAAGCTCGGTGACTCCACACTGGATCTGGCCGCCCGGTTCTGGGTCAACCAGGAGACCCACGGCCTGTTCGACGTCCATTCGGCGGTGGTGAGAACTATCAAGGAAGCTGCCGAACAGGAGGGGATCGATCTGCCGTACCCGATCCAGACCGTGCGGCTGGAAGGGCCACAACCTGAAGTCAGCCATCGGTAGTAGAGGGAGACAGAGGCAAATTAGATAATCCCAAGGAGATCCCAAAGCTGAACAAGGAGAGGAGAGCATTCATGGATTCTAGTAGACGACTTGACATTGCGAACGCCAGGAACACAAGCAAGCTTCCGTCCCTGCACCGCATATTGCGGGAACAGGGCGTGGCCTGGCGACCGAGTTGGGATACGTTGGTTGCCCTTGCTTCCTATGGCCTGGTGGTAGCTGGTTTATATACTGCATTCCAGGTCTTTACCACAGAGCAGGTAGCAGCCAATTTCATCGCTTTTGGCCCCGTCACCCTGGCTGGGCTGGGTGTGGCTCTGCCAGTGCTCTATACCGTACTGGTCCGCCGGCGCCCGCTTGCCGATGTAGGCCTGACGACGCGGCATTTGCTGCCCAGTTTGATTCTGGGGCTACTGCTCGGCTGGGATACTTATCGCAATACGTTGGCGACGCTGGACGCAGTCTGGCCTAGGGAGACCCTGCCTCTGGTGGTGATGGCTCTGGCTGTTGGTCTGTTCGAGGCGGTCTTTTTCCGCGGCTGGCTTCAGCTCCGGTTTGAGGATGCCTTTGGCGTAGTGCCGGGAGTGGTTCTGGGTGCAGTGTGCTACAGTCTGTATCACGTCGGCTATGGGATGGACTGGAATGAAATGCTGTTCCTGTTCGGCCTGGGCTTGGTGTTCGCGGCTGTCTTCCGCTTGACCAAGAACGTGGCCGTTCTCTGGCCACTCTACACGCCTATTGGCGGGCTGTACACCAACTTGACCGAAGGCCTGAACATGCCGTTTGAGGCGACGTACGGTTTCCTGCTGACGCTAGGGCTGATGCTTGCTGCCATCGTCACTGGAATCCTGGTACGACGGAAGAGGATACAGATCGTGAGAACGTCGGCCCAAGCACCGGCTCAGCCGAAGAGTGCTATGCAGGCCAGCAGTGATTGAAAGGAGAACGCGCATGCGGTATATGATCTCATTGAAGGCGATAGCGGTGTTGCTGATCGCCATGTTGACTGCCTGCAGCTTTGCTGGCGAACCCGACTGGGAAGCGCTCTATACGGAGCGTCTCGGACAATCGATAGCCGACCTTGACAAGTCAACCCTCGGGCAGGAGTATCTGGATCCAGCCAATGGAGCCCTGACCCGGGTTGCCTGGGCAAAGCTGAAGAATGGAGAAATGGTCCTGCTGGGACTTCCTCCCCACGGCCTGGACACCGAAGAGGTGGTCGAGCGAACCGTGGTCCTGTTGCAGCAGGAGTGGCAGGATGCTTGCCGGGAGGCATTGGGGGAGGAGGAGATCTGGGGCTGGGAGATGAACCACGCCCATCCGGGGAACTCGATCCACATCCACGTCAATAATCAGCGGGACGCCTACTGCGAGTTCTTTTTCCTGCCTGAGGGCTGGGAACTGAGGACCGTGCAGAGCCACGGGATTCTGAAACCTTTTCACAAGCCATGACCTCTTGCCTGGATTGAACAACGGGACGAGTTAGGAGGAGGTAGGGAAACCTATGTTGGAGAGAATTGATAACCCAGCGATTGTGGAAGAAGCGCAAGACGTCGAAATCGCCCAGGATGTGACATTGCACACCGTGACGCTGAGTCATGAGGATCGCGCGGGCCGCATGGCGCTCTACGTCCACGGCTCAGGTACTGCCGGCAATCACACCATCGTTAGCCGACCCTCACGATGGCTGATTGACCGAAGGCTGTACGACACCATCATCATGCCTGACCGGCGGGGTTGTGGTGCCAGCTCTCCGTGGACCTGGGAGCCGACCATTCGCGATCAGGCACAGGATATGAAGGCGCTACTTGACGCGTTAGGAGTTGAAGGGGCGTTGGACGTGCTAGGCCTCTCGACGGGCGGGCCCATCGCTTTGACGCTGGCCCACTTGGATGATCGCGTGCATTTGGTGGCGTTGATCAGTTCCTCACCTACGCTGAAGCAGATTGCTGGGCCGTGGAGCTGGCTCATCGCCATCGGCCTGGTGCCCGCGGTGATGAAGCTGATGTACCGGTGGGAGATTGGCAAGGCGGAACCCAAGTATATTGACTACGACTTTATGTATGATTGGGAAAACCCGACGCGAAGGGAGCGCTGGGAGCGCTTCAGGGAAGTGCTACGTCACTCACCGGAGGAGCGGCTGAATTCGGTGATGTACGAGTTCAACGCCACTCTGGACCCCGCCAATGCAGAGATTCCAGAGGATGTCCGATTAGACATTCCGGTGTTGCAGGTTATCGGTACCGAAGACGAGACATGGGGCAGCGAGATGCCGGAGAGATACCGTGAGCGCTTCCCAAACCTGCGGCGTCGACTGGTCCCTGGCGCCGATCACGGTGATGCGCTCACTAGGAGCGACGAGTTCCACGCAGCGTTCGCAGAGATGTTAAAAGCGGAGCGCGAGAACCCGAGACTGATCGAGCTTGAGGTTGAGTTGCTTCAGCAGTAACAGGCTTATCCTGCAGGCTCTGACCCGATCAGGTAGCCTAGGAAGACTACCACATCTTCCGGGTGGGAATGCCGTGCTAGCCGATGTACAGTCAACGACTTGGTGGGACAATGTAGCCCAATGAAAGTCAATTGTAACGAAGAAGACAAGGAGGCAGAAAGATGAAGCAAATACCAAAAGCTGTCCTGACTTTGGTGTTACTCGTGGTGATCGGCCTTCTGACAGGCTGTGGAAAGAGCAGTCTCGAAATCGGCATGGTGGAGACCAATCTTCCCGGTCGCTGGGAAGCCAGCTATACGACCTTTACCGGGACCAAGACGGACAAGATCCGGGCCGATGCCGGACAGGCCCTCATCCTGGAGTACGAGGTCAACGTCGACAAGGGGGATCTGAGTATTGAGGTGAATCACCAGGATGCTGGAGCACTCTGGGATGTAGTTCTCCAGGAGGACGTGGAGGACACTGTGGTACTCGCTCTGGAGCAGGATGGTCCATACGCCATCACCATTGAGGGCGATAATACGGGGGGAAGCTTTGACCTCTCCTGGGAGCTCGAGTGACGGAAATGGCCCAGAGACTATCCCCGTCTTGTAGCTCCGCAGTTGCGGGGAAAACACTCAGCCAAACGACAAAATAGAAAAATGCAAGGAGGTATATGCCCATGGACTATGGAAAGCTGCTGAATCGAGCTTGGGAGCTCATCTGGGAGAACAAGTTCCTGATCATTCTGGGTGTGCTGGTAGCATTGACCAGCGGTCTCGGCAGCAGCACGTCGAGCAGCATCAACTTTCGCATTGGCGCAGGTGCAGACAACCAGGGATTAGGAGCACCAATGCCCGGCGCCGTTTCAGAGCCGACGATCCCCATCTGGTTTGCCCTGTTTCTCGTCGGGTTGGGCTTGATCGTCGCCTTTGTCCTGTGGGTGGTCTCAACGCTTGCCCGTGGCGGGCTCATCGCTGGGGCCGCCGCGGCCGATGGTGGACAGACCACCAGCTTCTCCCAGGCGTGGAGCGCCGGTTGGAGCCGAGGCTGGACGCTGCTGGGCATTGGCATCGTTCCGGCAATCCCCGGCCTGCTACTGCTACTCCTGGCAGGAGTGGGTTTATTGGCCTACAACGCTGGCAAAGGGCTGGGCGTCCCAGCCGTGCGCAACGTGGCTGTGCTTTTGGCCATGCTGGCCTGCATCGCGGTGCCGCTCGCCCTCGTACTGGAGCTTGTGCGCACGTTTGCTAACCGGGCCTGCATGTTGGAGGGGCTCGGCGTCCTTGAATCCTATCGCCGCGGCATCCAGGTCTTGGCGGACAACCCGGGGTCCGCGCTGGCCTTGTTCGTGATCCAGATCGCCGTGATGATCGCAATGTTCATCCTCTTGATCGTGCCGGGCATCATTCTCGCCCTTTGCTGTCTCTTCTGGCCAGTCCTCGTGTTCCTCCAGGGCGCCGTGATGGCCTACTTCTCGACGATGTGGACGCTGGCCTGGCAGGAATGGACAGGCAGGCCGTTGACCAGTTTGTAGAAGCGAGGTGGGCGACGAAAATCCTGCTGATTCTTGCTGGTGTCTTTGCTGTACCGGTTCTGCTGGGCTGGCTGGGATTGCGGATTAAACCCGCCCCTTTGCCAGCTTTTCCCCAGCAAACCAAGGAACTGGGGATCGTCCCCTTGCCTGAGGATTTGCCTGTCCCGGTGGTGCGTTTCTATCGCCAGGTTCACGGCAAGACTGTGCTGGTCATTGAATCGCTCGTAGTTTCCGGCCGGGCCAAGATCCGCATCATGGGCATCACCTTCCAGGCGCGTTTCCGTTTCACTCACATCGCTGGGCAGGACTATCGTCACTACATCGAGACAACCATCTTTGGCCTGCCTTTAATGAAGGTCAACGAACACTATCTGGCTGGGAGGAGCCGCCTCGAGTTGCCCTTCGGGGTGGAAGAAGGACCGAAGGTGGATCAGGGGGCCAATCTGGGGCTGTGGGCCGAATCGCTGTGGTTGCCATCGATCTATATCACCAATCCCCGAGTACGCTGGGAGCCGATAGATGAAGAAACGGCGTTGCTGATTGTACCCTTCGGTGAGGATGAGCAGCGGTTTGTCGTGCGTTTTGACCCGGAAACTGGCATGCTGCACTTCCTGGAGTCGATGCGCTACAAAGGCACCGATAGCGAGAGCAAGACGCTGTGGATCAATGAAGCCTTGCAGTGGGGTACCGTCGACGGAAATACAACGCCCGTAGTCAGCGCGGCTACTTGGTTCGACGAGGGCACGCCCTGGGCGATATTCACCGTGGAAGACATTCGCTACAACGTGGATGTGGAGGATTATATTCGAGCGAAAGGCCCCTGAACATGGCATCGAGAAGAGCCTGTCGCTTCGAACCAACCGGGAGGGAGTAGCAGTGTTTCGTACCAAACCAACAGTTGCTTATATTCTTTCTGCCCTCATTGCCGTGCTGACGATTGTGGTCACAGCAGGTGGATTGTTCATCGACGACCTGTATCGGGACAACGCCTTCGCCACTTCCGCCTGGCAGGGTACCGACCTGGCGACGCTGGTGCTCGTGGTCCCAATACTTGTCGCGGCGTTGATCCTTTCGCTGCGCGGCTCGCTCCGTGCACAATTGGTCTGGCTGGGAATGTTGGACTACACGCTCTACAACTCTGCCTACTATCTGTTCGGCACGGCCTTCAACCGCTTCTTCCTGATCTATGTCGCCCTGTTCACGCTGTCGATCTTTGCCCTCATCTTTGGGCTGGCAAAGGTCGACGTTAAGGGGCTTGCTCGGAAATTCCGTGCCCAGACGCCCGTCAAGTGGATTGCTAGCTACATGCTGTTCGTCGCAGTCGGCATGGGCGGTCTTTGGATCGCCCAATCGATGAGTTTCGTCTTCACTAGGCAAGTCCCGCAGTTTATCATAAACGTAGCCCATCCCACCAGTGTGGTTTTTGCTCTGGACCTATCTCTGGTAGTGCCCTTTCTGGTGTTGGGCGCCATCTGGCTGTGGAAGCACCAGCCCTGGGGCTATGTCCTGGAGGGCATTGACGGAGTTCCGGCTGCGCGAATCGCGCCGCGACTGAAGGAGTTGGTGGAAAGCGGATATGTTTTGCGCAAGAGACAACAGCAGTAGAGAGGAGTCTTATGCTCAGGGTTTTGTTTGGAGTCTTCATCTTGTCACACGGCCTGGTTCACCTGTGGTACGTCACTTTGAGCCAAAGGCTGGTCCAGTTTCAACCCGAGATGGGCTGGACTGGGGAGTCGTGGCTCTTTTCACCACTACTTGGTGATGCGGCTACCCGTTTGCTGGCTACCGTGCTTTACAGTTTAGCCGCCCTCGGCTTTGTGGCCGGAGGCATCGGCGTATTTGCCCAGCAGGCGTGGTGGCGGCCGGTGGTCATCGGTTCCGCCGCCTTCTCTGCCGCGATTATCCTCCTGTTCTGGGATGGCAGCCTGCAGATGATAGTTGAAAAAGGGTTGCTGGGGTTTTTGATCAACGCAGCACTCCTGATCGCGTTGCTTGTGTTTGACTGGCCCAGGTTCTAGCTCCACGGGATAGAGCCTGGAGCTGTCGGCTTAAGAGGAATCCCCTGGCTAGGCCGATATGATCTCTTGGTGGAGCTTCTGTTTTCAAGATTGCCGCAGCGCTGTCTTCTTTGGAATCGCCGTGTGGCGCTTTCGCTACGAGTCGTAGAAAGGATGGGGAATCACAAAAAAGCACAACCTCTTTCGAAACAGAAGGAGCAGTATCATGAGAAAACAATTGTTTATATCATCCAGTCTGATCCTGGCAACGGTCCTGTTGGCCCGTTGCGGTGCGGTCTCCGAACCGGAACCGGTCCTGCTTGCCTTCCGGGCACCTATGAATGTCGATTCCAGCCAGCAGTTTCACGTCAGCCTGGGCGTGGAAAATTCGGGCGAGCAGCCTTTCCACGGATGTGAAGCCTTCAACGGCACGATGGAATTGCAGGACGACGCCGGCGCGGAGGTCGGCCGCATCCAGGTGGCGACCCTGTGGGAACTGGCGCCCGGTGAAGCTGCCTGGCCGGCGGCGTACACCAGCAAGCTGTCAGCCGGCGCCTACCAACTCACCTGGGGTGCACCGAGTTACGGTTCGGTCACGGTTGATTTCACCATCGTCGAGCTGGATGGCTGGCTCTATCTGGGCAAAGAGTCGGTCCAGAGCACGGACGGCACGGCCCCGGCCGATGAACGGGAATATGGCCCCCTCCAGTCGCTGGTGGACCTGGCCCAGGTCAACTTGGCCCAGAGGCTGGGTGTCGAGCCCGAGGCCGTCAGCGTGCGGAGCGTTGAAGAGACCGAGTTCGCGGATGCCAGTCTGGGCGTGCCGGAACCGGATAGGCGCTACGCCCAGGTCCTCACACCGGGGTATGCCATCGAGCTGGATGTGGACGGCCAGGTCTACGAATACCGCGCCAGCGACGAGCGGCTGGTTTTCGTGCCCCGCGAAGGGGAAGCACCTCGGGGCAGCATCACCATTGAGGGCGTGCGGGTGACTGCCGGCCAGCAGATCGTCGTCCGCGGGCGGAGCACGCTGCCGGATGGTACCTGCCTGGGAAGTGAGCTGTGGGCCGGTGGTGAAAACCAGGCATGGTGGCCCGGTGACGCCTGCGTGGGGGTGCAGAATGGCACGTGGCAGATAGTCGTCCGGCTGGGAACCGGCGACGTTCCGGCAGCATTGGATCGGACGGCACAGTACATGCTCCGTGTCTACCAGCAGGATGGCCCAAACATTGTGGGTGTGTTCGCCTTCGACCTGACCGGGCCGCCAACTCCGGCGCCGTAGACATTCAGAGAACAGGGTAAGTGTGCCACCCATGGCGTGCAAAACGAGCGAATTTCTTCAACTCTTTCGGAACACAAGAGATGGCGTCTGGGCGGTGGATTCCGGCGGCGAGCCAAGGTGCGGGCTCTGTTCGCGATTCTGGCCCTCCACCGCGGGCAAGCTGTCCGGCGTGATGTCCTGCTGTCGATTCTGTGGCCAGATATGGGCCGCAAGGCGGCACTCCACAACCTGAACACTACCATCTATCACCTGCGTCATATCCTGGAGCCGGCCCTTGCACGGGGGCCGGACTCGACCTACATCCAGATCCGAGGAGACTGCTACCTGCTGATCGGCGACTGGACCCACTGGCTGGATGTGGATGCTTTTGAGCGCAAGCTGGCTGCTGCCCGCCGTGTCGGCAGCCCTGACCGTGCGGAGAATCTGTATCGGCAAGCCATCGCCCTCTATCGCGGCGACTTTGTAGCTGACCTGGACGCATACCAGTTGGATTGATGGACAGAGCGGGAGCGTTATCGCCAACTCTACCTTGAGGCGCTGCAGGGGCTCGGCGATATCCTCTTGGCACAGCAGCGGGAGGACGAAGCCATGGAGATGTACCGCAAAGTGCTTGCTGAGGATCCCTGTCGCGAAGCGGCTGCCCGGAAGTTGATGCGCCTGGCCCTGCAGCAGGGAGAGCGGATCAAAGCTCTGTCCCAATATGAACGCCTCGAGGAGAATCTGGAGCGCGAGCTTGATGCTGCGCCAAGCTGGGAGACGCGCCAGTTGCAGCAAGCGGCCAGGTCCGAGGCCTGAGAGTCCCACCCAACCCCGTCTGTCTACCCTGCCTGTGCTGTATCCTCAGTAGACCGTAGCCTGCTTCTGGCGGATCTAGCGATCCGCCAGAAATGCAGCGAATGGCAACCGCACGTTGCACGCGATGCACTGCGAGCCGTGCGAGTGGCTGGGCATGTGCGCCTACGAGTTCCAGGACGGCAAGATCCAGGCACTGCGCACGGTCTACGATCGGTTGTCGCTTTTGCAGCAGTCGGCCACGGGCTGGCTGGAGAGCAAGATGGTAGACTTGGTGGCCAGCCAGGCAGAGAGTGGGCTGGCATAGATGTGGCCGTCGCCAGTCGCCCCCAAACCTGTCCGGCCAGGATCCCAGTAGGTAGGGCCCTGAATGTATCCAAACATGTATCCTTCCCATATATCTCGATACATAGACATACCAGCCGGTCGTGTGGTATGCTGGTATAGGATGGAACGTCCCCCGAGCCGCCAGTGAGGCGGTGGGGGAAGAACCAGTTTCGAGAAGGAGGTGAGAATGGTGAAATTGATGCGATGGAACCCATACCGAGAGATGGTCTCGTTGCAGGACGCGCTAGATCGGTTGATCGAGCAGGGCCTTACCCCGTCGTTCCGGGATTGGTCAGAGCGGGTCGGGACCGGCCGAGCAGTATCCGTCGACGTATACGAGTCGAACGGTAGCCTGGTCGTCAATGCCGAGTTGCCTGGCCTCAAGCCGGAGGACGTGGGCATCAGCCTCACCGACAACCAACTGACCATCAAGGGGGAATTCCAAACCGAAGATGAAGGCGAGCGAGGCAATGTGTACTATCAGGAACGGCAATACGGCAGGTTCGAGCGCTCCTTTGCTCTGCCAACCGGCATCGATACCGAAGCCGTCGATGCAGAGTTTAAGGATGGCGTGCTGAAGGTGACACTGCCCAAGTCGGAAGAGACCAAGCCGAAAAAGATTCCGATCACAGCCAAGTCATAGGGTTTGGCTCCCACTGCTTGGGGACGAGGAGAACCTCCTCGTCCCCAATTTTCTATTTAGCCCCAACCAAATCCCAACTCTTGCCAACCAAGCGCAAAAGCAACCTCAACCACCTCCATCGGTTCAGGAGGGCCCTGTATGGTACGATCATAGTGAGCCTTTTCGTGGAAAGGGGTTCATTTGCGACAAAAAGAGCGCCCAGCAGGTTAGCACCTAGTAGGCGTCCCTACTGAGAAAAAGGAGGAAATGCTATGTCTACCCGTATTGCGAGTCAAGAGCTGATCGGAAATCCTGTGATTGGTATCACCAATGGTGAAATGATCGCCAAGGTTGAGGACGTACAGATTGATCCCAACACCCTCAAGGCGGCGGCTGCGATCACTTTCAAAGGCACACTGCTCAGTCGAGAGATCGAAGCCATAGTGGCTGAACAGGTGGAAGTGTGGGGTCCGGACGCAATCCTGGTCAAACAGCTTGACGTGATCGTCAAAGAAGAAGAGTTGGATGGCCGCGACCAGTGGTTGAGTGCCTCCGACGACATTCGCGGCTACGAGGTAGTCGCCGAGGATGGCACACGCATCGGGACCGTGGGCGACGTGGTTGTGGATAGCCAGGGCCAGGTCATGGGCTACGAGATGGCCGAAGTTGTGACTGAGGGTCGAGTAGATGTGGCCAAATGGATCGATGTCAAAGCCACACGCTCCTTGGGACCCGACGTGCTAATCGTCAAGTCGGAGTATGTGTAGGCTCATTGAATAGGAGGTCTAGAAAGTGACTGTAAGACAGTCCGAGTTGGTGCAGCGTGCAAGCGCGGCTCTACAAAACGATCCACGTACGAGCGATGCTGCCATCGACGTTGTCGATGAGAATGGCGTTGTGACGCTAACGGGCACCGTGGCTTCGGACGATGTTCGCCAAGTGGCAGAAGAGATCACCCACCGACAGGAGGGTGTGATTCAGGTCATCAATGAGTTGGAGATTGAGACGGACGATCAGGAAGCCAAGATCGTCATTCTCGCCCCACCCGCCCACGACCTTCACGGAGCGGTGGTGGGTGCAGGCCCTGAGTCTCTCAACCCAGATTCGAGCACTGAAAGACAGCAACAGGAGTCATAACGCTATGAAGACAAAGATCGCGATCAATGGCTTTGGACGCATCGGCCGGCTCACATTCCGGCAGTTCATGGAGGAGGGTGATTTAGAGGTCGTGGGCATAAACGACATCGCCCCGCTGGATAACCTGGCTTATCTTCTCCAGCATGATTCAGTGCACCTCGATCCCGACCTGGCCATTGAAGCCGGGGATGATGTGCTGCATTGGGGTGAGCAGGAGATCCAGTACAGCCAGATCCGCAATCCGGACGATTTGCCCTGGAACGAGTTGGATGTAAACATTGCCATCGAGGCCACGGGCCTCTTTCGCAGGCGGAAGGACGCGGTAAAACACCTGGAGGCCGGTGCCCAACGGGTGATCATCACCGCGCCCAGCAAGAGCGCCGACTTGACCGTCTGTATGGGTGTCAACGAGGTCAAATTCGATCCAGACCAGCATGTCATTCTTTCGAACGCCTCCTGCACGACCAATTGCCTCGCCCCGGTGGCCAAGGTGCTCCACGAAGAGTTTGGCATCGTGACGGGATTCCTGACCACAGTCCATGCTATCACTAAATCCCAGTCCACCGTAGATTCTGCCTACAGAAAGTGGACTCGCGGGCGGTCTGCAATAGCTAATATCGTGCCCACCACCACGGGGGCTGCCATTGCCACCACGTTGGTGTTGCCAGAGCTGGAGGGAAAGCTGAATGGCTTGGCCATGCGCGTGCCGGTGCCCGACGGCTCGATCATTGACTTTGTCGTCCAGACTGAACAACCGGTAACCGCCGAAGCGATAAATCATGCTTTCCGCGAAGCAGCACAGACGGACGGCTTGCGCGGCATTCTGGCGGTTTCCGAGGAGCAATTGGTTTCCTCCGATATCATCGGCTGCGCCTATTCGGCATTGGTCGACGCACAATCCACGATGGCCTTGGGTAAGCATAGCGCCAAGGTCCTGGCCTGGTATGACAATGAGTGGGGCTATGCCCGGAGCGTTGTGGATCTTGCGCTGCATGTGAGCCAACAGATCTAGGGAAGGAGGTAGTCTATGAAAAGTGGTTTGCGTATTGCCCGTATTTTTGGCATCAACATCCGAGTGGACTGGAGTTGGCTGCTGATCTTTGTCCTGGTCACCTGGAATCTTTCGGTGGTGTTCGCCCAAGCCCATCCTGACTGGGATGGCTGGTTCGCCACAGGCCTGGCTTTGGTTGCGGCCCTGCTGTTCTTCGCCTCGGTTCTGGTCCACGAGCTGGCCCACTCGCTCGTAGCCAAGGCGCGAGGTATGCCTGTGCGTAGCATCAAGCTGTTTCTGTTCGGCGGCGTATCCAATATCGAGCGAGAGCCACCTTCACCAGGAGCCGAGTTCCTCATGGCGCTGGTCGGACCCTTGACAAGCATCGCACTCGGCCTGATGCTGGTTCTCGTTGCAGGAGCTAGCGCCGCCACAGTAGGAGACGCCATAACCGATCCTTCGCAGATCGTGGCACAACTGAGTCCGGTAACCACTTTGCTGGCCTGGCTAGGATCAATCAACGTCCTCCTGGGCCTTTTCAACCTGATTCCCGGGTTCCCCCTGGACGGGGGGCGCGTGGTACGCTCGATCTTTTGGGCGGTCACCGACGATCTACGCCGGGCAACGCGCTGGGCATCCTGGATCGGCCAGGGCATTGCCTGGCTCATGATCGCCGCCGGAATCGCCATGGTTTTTGGGGTCCGGCTCCCCTTCTTCGGGCAGGGGCTCACCGGTGGCTTGTGGCTGGCCTTTATCGGCTGGTTCCTGCATAGCAGTGCAGTCCTCAGCTACCGCCAGGTGGTCGTCCAAGACATCCTGGAGGATGTGCCGGTGATGCGGATGATGCGGTCCGATCCACCCAGCGTGCCCTCCGGAATCACCGTCGATGAGTTGGTCAACGACGGTATCATGGGAACTGACGATCACGCTTTTCCCGTCGTGGACGAGGAACGGTTGGTCGGCCTGGTGACGCTCGAGGACGTGCGGGCAATACCACGCACCTCTTGGGAAAAGACAGCCGTCCACCAGATTATGACGCCCACCGATCAACTTGTCTCGGTGACGCCAGAGCAGGATGCGGCAGAAGCCCTGAACAAGCTCCAAGTGCGTGACGTGCGCCAATTGCCTGTGATGCACAATGGCACGCTGGCGGGGTTGGTGCGCCGGCGCGACATTGTCAAGTGGCTGCAACTGCACTCGGAGATGGGACTTGAATGACAGCGGATGGCCTATCTGCCAGACATCATCATGGACGCAAGGAGTAGAAGTCAATGACAAAGGTAGTGGGGCTTTTTGGAAGTCCTAGACGCAGTGGAAATACCGAGAAGCTTCTGGACAGATTCCTGGCTGGCGCGGCCGACGCTGGCGGACAGGTGCACAAGATCCTGGTCGTAGAGCTTGGGTTAGAGGGTTGGGCTCCGGAGTTGGAGTGCCTGGATGGCGCCGGGGACAAGGCCGAGGATGATTACCAGGGCGTGTCCAGAAAACTTTTGGCCGCCGATGTGGTCGCTGTGGCTGCGCCCGTGTACTTTCGGAACGTACCGGCTCAACTCAAAGCATTGATCGATCGCAGCCAGTGCCAGTGGATCCGCAAGTACGTGGACAGAGATCCGCTGCCAGCCAGTTCGTCCGGACATGAGACCAGGCGGGGCGTCCTCATCTCAACGGGCGGGAATGAGCGCGAGCATTTTGACGGTACGATACAGACTGTCAAGAGTTTCTTTGATGTGTACGAAACAGGATACTGGGGGGAGCTTCTCTTCGGTGGTGTGGATGCCAAGGCGGAGATTGAAGAGGAGCCATTGGCCCTTCAAGAGGCCTATGATCTGGGTTTTCGCGCCGTGGCCGAGACTTGGGAATGAGATCCAAAGAGAACAGATTGCACACTGTCTTCTGGGAGAATCAATTTGATTCTCGAGGTTGGTAGGCTGGAATGAGTCGAGCTCGGGTTGCTATCGTAGGGATCGGATTCGCCGGAAGGGCAGCGGTCAAGGAATTGGCGCATCAAGACGTGGATGTGTTGGTGCTCGATCGCCACAACTACCACACCTTCTATCCCCTTCTCTACCAGGTTGCTATTGCGGGCCTGAGTCCAAACGAGATTGCCTATCCAGCTCGCGCCCTGGTAGGCCAATACCCCAACGTGCGGTTCCGCATGACACGGGTCACGGGCCTAGATCCAGCGGAGCGTCAGATTATGACGGACAGCGGGCCCGTAGCCTATGAGTACCTGATTCTGGCGGCAGGCAGCAAGCCCCATTTCTTTGGTTTGGATGGAGTGGCCCGGGCCGCCTATCCGTTGGGTGAGATCAATCATGCCATTTCCCTGCGCAATCACATCCTTGAGTGCTTTGAGAGGGCGTCAATCGAACCCTCATCGGAACGGCGCCAAGAACTCTTGACCTTTGTCATCGTGGGCGGTGGACCCACGGGAGTAGAGTTGGCAGGCGCTCTCGCCGAACTACAACGCCATGCGCTGCGGCGCGACTTCCCAGATCTCAGTTTCGACGAGGTACGGATCGTGTTGATCGAGCTTCTGGACACGGTACTGCCCACCTTTGCCAAACCGCTCCAGGGCTATGCCAAACGAAAGCTTGGCCAGATGGGCGTGGAATTGCTGCTCAATACCACGGTCAAAGATGCTGCTCGTGATGCCGTACACTTGAAGGATGGCCAAACCATCCCTGCGCAAACGATTATCTGGGCGGCAGGGGTGCGGGCGCGATTGGGCAAGGAGTTGCCCTTTGAGGCTGCCCGCGGTGGTCGGATCGTAGCCGAGCAGACACTCCAGGTTCCAGGACATCCCAGCGTGTTTGTGGTAGGAGACATGGCTCATCTCGCCGCGCCTAATGGCAGCCCCTACCCTCAACTTGCCTCTATAGCCATGCAGCAAGGGGAAACCGCTGCACAGAATATCCTGCGCATGATCGGAAACGAACCTCTGCAACCCTTCCGCTTCAAGGATCGTGGGACGATGGCGACTATTGGCCGCGCGGCTGCTGTGGCCCAGGTGTTTAGTCGGCAAATCACCGGGCTTGTGGCCTGGGTCCTCTGGCTCGCAGTACATATGGCCTCACTGATGGGCTTTCGAAATCGCCTCCTGGTACTCATCCATTGGGCCTATGACTATTTCCGATACGAACCCGGCGTTCGGCTGATTGTGGGTTCGAGCCGTGAATGCCCCGAGGAGTACAGGACACCCAAAACGCCGTTAGAACCGAACCGAAATGAGCATTTGCCGCGATGACACCAGAAAGGATGGAATGAGGAAGATTGCGCAATGGGAGAGCCCAGGAGTAGGGAGAAGATTGTGACAGCGGTTCGACGGATTCTCCATCGGCAGCAACGACCTGACCCAGTTGATCCTGGGTGTGGACTGCGACTCGGCGAAGCTGGCTGACCTCTTTGACGAACGGAATGAGGCAGCTAAGCGAACCATCGCCGATCTGATCACCAAAGCCCATGCTGCCGGTACCCACGTGGGCATCTGTGGCCAGTCACCCAGCGACTATCCCGAGTTTGCCGCCTTCCTGGTCAGCGCAGGCATAGACTCTATGTCATTAAATCCCGATAGCGTAGTGGAGGCAAAAGAGCGGGTTGCCAAAGTAGAGCAATCCCGAGATTGAAGAAAGGAGACGGAAAATGGCAGTTGTCAAAGTAATCGAGATCCTGGCCGAATCGAAGGAAGGCTGGGAGGCCGCTGCGCAAGAGGCGGTCACAGAGTCAGCCAAGACGGTGCGCAACATCAAGTCCGTCTATATCAAGGACTTTCAGGCCATCGTCGAGGGCAACGAGATCGTCAACTATCGCGTCAATGCCAAGATCTCGTTCGTTGTGCAGGAATAGGCATCTTCCGTTGAGTTGGGGGTACCTGTTTAACAGGTACCCCCAACTCAAGGAGCCTTGAGGAGTCATGGAAACGAGGGAAGAATATCAGAAACGAACAGAGGCCAAGCTGGAAGAGCTGGAGCCCAAGATCTGGATGGTTAAGCAAAAGGCAGATGAGATGAAGGGTGAGACGAGGGCCGAGTACAACGAGCTATTCCAGGTATTATATTCGAAACTCGAACAGGTAGGGGAAAACCTCAAAGAACTTGAAGAGGCGAGCGAAGGGACATGGCAGGCTTTCAGGGTGAGGGTAGATGGTGCCCTGAGCGATCTAAACAACTCGGTGGGCAATGTTCTCTCGCACATGGGCTAGACGGGCCACGCTTCGTTGAAGGGCCTTCGAAAGACGAAGGAGAGGATGGCACAAGAAGAACTCAGAGACAAATTGTCGTGGCTCTTGGTGTTGACCAATCTCATAGCTGGTGTGGTGTGGGTTTTCGCAGCTTTCGGCGTTGTGAAGGGCAAAGAAGGAATAAACCTCCTCTACCTGGCAATAGGCATAGTGTGCCTCGTGGCCAGTGGAGCTTGGTTCCTGAGTCTACGGGCATCTTGATCGCGTAACGACGGCCGTTGCCTAGGTGGGGGGACATTTCTTCGATGATTGTGATTGGTGCCGTAGGGCTTGGGTAGTTGAGAATACCATAGGAGCTAATCGAAGAAGTGTCAGATGAAGAGACATTCCTTCTTGATAAGGGATTGAGCAACCGATACCTTGTGTTATTGGTAGAATAGAAAGAGAGGAGAGCATAATGGCTAGAAATAATGGTGGCTTTGGAGCCTTTTTGGTAGGTTTCCTGATGGGTAGTTTCGTGGGAGTGACCATTGCGTTCCTCACAGCCCCCCGATCTGGAGAGGAGACCCGAGAGCAGATTCGAGCGAAGGGCGTCGAGTTGCGAGATTCGGCGGGGCAGACGGCCGATGAGGCCCTGGCCACGGTCAAGACCACGGCTCTTGATGTGAGCAGTCGGGTGGAAGCACTTCGAGCCCAGAGCCAAGCTGCACTGGATGAGGCACAAGGACAGTGGGCGCAAGCAATCCAAGAGATCAAGCAAGTTGCCTTGGAGGCGATTGAGGAGGTAAGGACAGCAGCTGCGGAAGCTGCCCAAGAGACAGAGAAACCGGCCGCAGAGGCGCAGTAAAGGAGTGTGAAAATGCAGTTCAAAGAAGGAGCAAAAGTACTCACAGCAGATGGTGAGAGGGTAGGCACAATCGATCGAGTCGTCCTCGAGCCAGATACGAAAGAAGTCACGCATCTAGTGGTTCAGAAAGGATTCCTGTTCACAGAGGACAAGGTTGTCCCGATGAGCTTGGTCGGTCCTGCTACGGAAGACCAGGTGACCTTGCGGGAGGATGCCAGTGACTTGGAAAAGCTACCAGACTTTCAAGAGTCTCACTATGTACCTGTGGACCGTGGACCCCATCCACCAGGTGCAGCACATTGGGCGCGGCCCGTCTACCTATATCCTCCTACCGGGGCCTGGTGGACAGCCGATAGCTACGGCGATTACGCCAAGCCGCGGTATGTAGCCAAGACCGAAAAGAACATCCCCGACGGCACGGTTGCCCTAGAGGAGGGCGCCAAGGTGATTGGCAGCGATGGGGAACGCGTCGGAGATATCGAGCGCATCTTTACCGATCCCTTGGAGGAGCGGGCCACGCACCTGTTGATCTCAGAGGGACTGATTCTGAAAGAGAAGAAACTGGTTCCGACCGGGTGGATGTCCAACGTTTTTGAGGATGAGGTGCACCTTTCGGTCGACTCGGACTTTGTGGAGAGCTTGCCCGAGTATCAAATTCGGGATTGACCACTCCGCCTCCGGAATCGAGCATTGATGAGAGATTTTGCCAGATTGCGCAGACAAATGGTGAATACGCAACTGGCTGCCCGGGGGATACGGGATCCGGCCGTCCTTGAGGCAATGCGTATAGTGCCTCGAGAGGTGTTCGTCCCAGCCGACAAGGTACAACTCGCCTATGCGGATTCCCCCTTGCCTATAGGCCAAGGACAGACCATCTCGCAACCCTACATTGTCGCCCTGATGACCGAGGCCCTGGAGCTGGCACCGGATGAGCGGGTATTGGAGATCGGCACGGGTTCAGGCTATGCCGCGGCGGTTCTCAGCCGTATCGCCAAGCAAGTCTGTACTGTCGAGCGCCACTCGAAATTAGCTCGGACTGCGGAAGCACGCTTCCGGCAACTTGGGTACGATAATATACAGGTACACGTCGGCGACGGCACCCTAGGCTGGGCCGAGCATGCACCCTATGATGGCATCGTTGTGACAGCCGGTGGACCTGCACTTCCTGAACCGCTGCTGGACCAACTTGGGGTGGGAGGCCGCTTGGTCATTCCTGTAGGACCAAGGCGCGATCTGCAGGAGCTCATGCGGGTACGCCGGTCCAGTGAAAATGGTTATCGACAGGAGAACCTGGGTAGTGTCCGGTTTGTGCCTCTCGTGGGCGAGGCCGGTTGGAAGGCAAGGAATTGAATGCTCGAACGACTAGATGTCTTGGATTCGAGTGTTAATTTGCGTTTCAGAAGGGTTTGGCGGGCAGACGAGCGAGGATCAGATCGGCCGTGACGATCCAATGGATCGCGGGATGCTCTGGGTACTACTGTCCAAACTGCCCAGAGGGATGAAACTCTGGAAAGGAAAACAGAACAATCAGGAGACACATATCATGACAAAAAGGATAAAATGCAGCGAGTTGGGCGTCAAGGACTGTGATGCTGTGGTCAGTGGCGAGACCGCTGGCGATGTTGTGGCAGAAGTCGTCAATCATCTCCGAGCAGAGCATGACATAGACATGCCGGACGCCGACGTCATTCTGAAAGGTGAAGTCACGGAGGATCCCTTGGACGTAGTTGATCCTGCTGTGGCTCTGATTGTCGAACGGTTGACAGAAGCCCTAAGTCTGAGTCCCTTGGAGAGACCGACAGTGCCAAGGCCGTCGATCGGCAGAACGACACCGAGGTAGCCATCCTTTGTGCGCGCGCAAGTGGATCTATGCAGATGGCTGAGAAAGTCTAATGCCTGAAGCTCGGGACACCGAGCGCGGGAAGGGATGGAGTTCTGGTTCAGTTCAGAGGAGAGAGGATATGACTGACTTGATTGAAATTCGCTGGCACGGCCGGGGTGGACAGGGTGTTGTCACAGCCGGCAAGCTGCTCGCCGAGACAGCGCTGGAAAGGGGCCAGTATTTCCAGGCTTTTCCCGACTATGGATTTGATGCCGCATCGTCACACAGACCACGAATGTCCCAAGTGCGGCGGGTCGATCGAGCGGATCAAGGTCGTGGGGCGGGCAGGCTATTACTGTCCCAAGTGCCAGAAAAAAGATGGATGCGCGACGAAAAGCAAATGAGACCGAACTTTGACGCGCAAAGCATCGAGGACAAAGACAAGGCCCGGGAGGCGGTGGAGGAACTGCGCGATGCCATTCGCTACCACAACTACCGCTACTATGTCCTCGACGATCCGGTCGTCTCCGACGCGGACTATGACCAGTTGATGCAGGATTTGCAGGAGCTGGAGGAGAGGTTCCCTGACCTCAAGACACCCGACTCGCCTACGCAACAGGTGGCTGGTGAGCCCCGCGAGGAGTTGGGCTTGGTCGAACACCCCTCGCCGATGCTGAGCCTTAAGGCGGTGTATGACGAGGAAGACGTGCGCAAATTCGACGACACATGCCGGAGTGAGCTTGAACGCGGAACGATCGAGTACGTGGCTGAGCCCAAGTACGACGGCTTGGCCATCGAGTTGGTCTACGAGGACGGCCGGCTGACCGTTGCAGCCACGCGAGGCGACGGCGACACTGGCGAGGACGTCACGGCCAACGTCAAGACCATCAAGGAGGTCCCGCTGAAGCTGCGCAGCCCGGAGGGGGTGCCGGCGCCGGAGCGGCTGGTGGTGCGCGGCGAGATCTATATGCGCAAGGATGAATTCGAGGCATGTAATCGCCAGCGTGCGGAGGAAGGTGAGAAGTCCTTTGCCAACCCGCGCAACGCGGCTGCCGGCTCGGTGCGCCAGCTCGATCCCAAGATCACCGAGCGCCGACCGCTGCACGTTTTCTTCTACGCCGTGGTAGAGATAGAGGGACACGAATTTGAGACTCATTGGCAAGTGCTGGAGACGCTGCCCAGATGGGGCCTGCGCGTGAACCAAGACCAGGTCCGGCGCTGTGCGGGTGTGGATGAGGCACTGGCCTACCATCAGGAGATGGCCGGGGCCCGCGAGAATCTACCCTACGAGATCGACGGCGTGGTCTACGAGGTGAATCACCTGGCTGACTGGCAGGCGTTGGGCATGCGCACCCGCGATCCACGCTGGGCACTGGCATACAAGTTTGAGCCGCACCGGGCAACGACAGAACTCAAGGACATCGAGGTGCAAGTGGGCCGCACCGGCAAACTAACGCCAGTGGCCGTCCTCGAGCCAGTGCACATCGGCGGGGTGGAGGTGAGCCGCGCCTCGCTGCACAACCAGAGCGAGATCGAGCGCAAGGACATCCGCATTGGCGACCGCGTGCTGGTAGAGCGGGCCGGTGACGTCATCCCCCAGGTGGTAAAGCCGATCACTGACAAACGCGACAGCTCGGAGCGAGACTTTCAACTGCCCGACGAGTGTCCGGTCTGCGGGGCCGAGGTGGTGATGAGCACGGACAAAAAACATGCCCACTGTCCCAACGTCAATTGCCCGGCCCAACTCCGCGGGCGGATCGCCCACTATGCCTCCCGCCAGGCGCTGGATATCGAGGGTCTGGGGGAGAAACGGATTCAGCAACTCATTGACGAGGACTTGGTATCGCGCCTGTCTGACCTCTACGACCTGACCAAAGGCGATCTGCTCTCACTGAAGGGATACGCCGACAAGTCAGCCCAGAACCTTCTGGACGAAATTGAGGCCAGCAAAGAGACGACGCTGCCCCGCTTCCTCTACGGCTTGGGCATGCCTTTGGTAGGCGAACACATCGTCCGAGTGTTGGCCGAGCAGTACGAGACGCTGGACGAGGTGATGGCTGCCTCCCGGGAGGAGCTGGAAGGCATTGAGGAGATTGGCCCCAAGGTGGCCGGCAGTCTCGTGACCTTTTTCGAGGAGGAGGAGAACCAGCAGGTTATCGAAGAGATCCGCAAAGCGGGCCTGATACTGAGAAATCCGTATGCCCAGGAGCGTGAGCAGCCTCTGGGCGGCCTGACCTTTGGCTTTACCGGTGAGCTGGACCGCTGGACGCGCAACGAGGTGAAGCGCTATGTCGGGCGATTGGGAGGATGGGCTACCTCCAGCGTCAGTGGCGAGACCGATTACGTCGTCGCCGGGCCGGGTGCCGGTTCCAAGCTGGATCAAGCTCGGGAGCGAGACATCCCGGTGCTGGACGAGGAGGAATTTGTTGAGCTTGTGGAGGAACGCCAGTGAGATTTCGTGCGATACGGCGGATGACACGGCTTGACCTTTTGACCTTCAGCTAGGTGTTGAGCTGGTTCCCGGCCCGCTGGATTTTCGTCATCAGGGGAACATCGGGCGGCCCCGGTGCGCCCACGATATTCCAACTTTTCACAACCTAACTCAAAGTGAGCTCCAACCGATCCCATCCGTCGGACTGGGGTTTTTTCTGTTACACTGGTACCAATAGATGAAACTGACATTCCTGGGTACACGTGGAAACATCGACGCACGGACGCGCCGTCACCAGATGCACAGCTCAACGAAAGTCTCCTATTATAGTACAGAATTCGTCATTGACTGCGGTGAAGATTGGCTGGGCGAGATCGTCGACTGGGACGTTGAAGCCATCTTTGTGACGCATGCTCATCCCGATCATGCCTTCGGGTTGAAAAAGGGTGCACCGTGCCCTGTCTATGCGACTGAGGCTTCGTGGGAGATGATGGAAGACTTTGACGTCGAGGATCGACGGACGGTGCCAGAACGGGAGCCTGTCCAGATTGCCAAAGGGCGAGAATCGCCCAGCATCACAGTTGAGGCATTCCCGGTCCTCCATTCGACGCATGCGCCGGCTGTGGGTTACCGGGTTCGTGCTGGCCCAGTCGAGGTCTTTTACGCGCCGGACGTGGCATGGATCAAAGACCGGGAAGCAGCCCTGTCCGGCATTCGGCTCTACATCGGCGATGGTGCATCTATCACACGGTCGATGGTGCGGAAGCCCGGCAACGTAATTATCGGCCACGCCCCGATTCATAGGCAGCTCACGTGGTGCAAAAGGCTGGGTGTACCCCGGGCCATCTTTACCCATCTGGGGTCGGAGATTGTCCAAGGGGACGAGCGGATGCTTGGCGCAGAGATCCGCAAGCTGGCCAAGGAACGGAATGTCGGTCAGGTGGAGATCGCTCATGACAGCATGGAAGTCACGTTGCGATAGTCGTTCGCATGAGTTCATCTTTGACAGGACAATCACTGTATGGAAGGAAAAAGTATGAGCGATGAAAGAGCTCTGCGCGATTCTCTAGGGATTCCCGCGGATGCTCAGAGAGTCATTGTCTTTGCCGAAACCAGCCACTGGGACCCAAATTGGCTTTATACTTCGCAAGAGTATTACGATCGCTTTGTCCAGAAGCAACTGGACCTGGCGATAGCTGGGTTGCTTCGCGAGCAGCGCCGAATCTACTCCATCGAGTGCATGTTCTTCTTGCGTATGTATTGGGAGAGGAATCCGCAGCAGCATGCGGTGATTAGAGCGCTTGTCAATGAGGGCCGCATGCGCTTGACAAGTTCGGGTGTCACCACGGCGGATACCTTGCTCCCCGCCCCCGAAGCTATTCTCCGCGATTTCCTGTTAGGCCAGGAATGGTTGCGCCGAAACGGAATGACCCAGGAACCCAAACTGGCCTATTTTTCCGACAGCTTTGGCTGTTCACCAGCGCTTCCGTCCCTTCTGACGGCTGCTGGTTTCCAGCAAACGGCAATCACCAGGGTGGATGGGATGTATTTCCCTGGGTTCGAGCGCCACAGTCCAAAAAAGTATCCTCGCCCGGGTTCGAGTGCCGAACATCTGATGAAGAAGGAGGGCACCCTTGATTTCCTCTGGCGTGACCGCGCTGGAGCGCAAATACTGTGCCACTGGAATGCATTCAGCTATGGACAAGGAGATCTGCTCGCCCACCGAGGCTTCAGTCGCATCTATCTTTATCCGCTGGCCATCCCCGATCGCTCCGAACGCAATGTTGCGCGGCGCATCCGGCGCTTTGTGGATCAGCTTGAGCCGTACAGTCCAACGCCGTACCTCTTTTGCCCTATTGGCTTCGATTTTGTCCCACCCATTCCCGACCTCGTCTCCTTGTTGGATCGATACAACGAGAAGCGGTACGCTGCCACGGGTACCTGGGCGTTGAACGCGGGCCTGGACGACTATTTGGACCTGGTGAACTGCTATCGAGATGAATTACCTGTGATCGAACTCGATCCTAACCCCTATTGGACTGGGTTCTACAGCTCGCGTCCGGCACTCAAGAAGCGTTGCCATGCGCTTGTCAATGAGCTTCTCCTGGCCGAAGAACTGTCCTATCTGCCAGGCAATTCAGAGGCAGCTCGAGAGCTACCAAAGGAGTTGGAGAGGACCTGGTGGACGGCTGCTATTGCCAACCACCACGACTTTATCACGGGCACTTCACCCGACCGGATCGTCGATGAAGAACAGGTCCCCTGGCTAGAGGGGGCATTGCGAGTGTCTTCGGAAAGGATCGAGCAACTCGCACCTGAAATCCCGGCAGCCCCTCGTGCACCGCAGGGAAGAGATCTTCCCCATTGGTCGCAGGAGAACGGCAGGGTACGCGTCCAAACATCTTACTACACAGTCGTTCTTGCCGAGGAAGCTGGAGGCTCGATCATCCTGGCGGAAGATGGCTGTTCAGGAACCCACTTGCTTGATGGGATGTCGAATGACCTGATTAGCTATAAGGATTCGGGCGGTTTGTGGCGCATGGGCTATGAATTCGCAGGCGGCATTTGGAGCCAGCGAGATCGGGCCAGTGAACATCGATCAAGGCTTGAGGTGCTGGAAAAAAATAGGGGGTTGGAAGTCTCTTGGATGAGCGTAGTTGATGGTGAAGAGATCCAGCGAGCTATGTGGTTTCATAGAGATTCACCTATCATCCACCTCTGTCTCCGGGGTCTCGCACCCAAACGGCGAACTGTGACCACATGGTTCTCCACAGGTATTACCGCCGATGGCTTCCTTATGGACACGCCAGGGGGCGTCGTGTCCAGGTCGTGTGAGAAGATCTATTCTCCGACCTTTTGGCCCTTCCAGCATTTCCTCCATCTCCGGGACCGTGGCAGCGGTCGAGGATTGGCGCTCTACCAGAATCTACCTGGCGCGGCATCATTGACTTCGGATGGTGAACTGCAGATGGTCGCCTTGCGCAACGCCCCAAGGGAACGGGCATACCATGTCCTACCACTCTCCGGCAATCCGGCAAAAGGGTACGAGAGGGACGCTTTTACCTTTGTTTATGCACTGGAATTCACACCCGGTGGGGATTGGATTGAGAACGAGCTGGCACAGAAAGCTTATGCGAGGAATTTGAACCCCTGGGTAGATCCATCCTACACCAGTTTGCGCCAGCTCGCCGGGGGGCAGATACGGACCGACCGGACAGACGTATGGGTCATGGCCAACAAGCCCGCTGCTCGCGGGAGAGGTCGCATCGTGCGCCTGTACACGCTTGCCGCGCCCCATCAGCCCGTTACCTTGAGCTTCGCCCATGAGGAGATCGAGGAAGCCTATCTGTGTGACGCTCGGGAGCGCGACATTCGGCCACTGGAGGTTCGTGATGGGATGGTGCATGGCACCTTGCCAGGTACGATCGCAAGTGTTCGCTTGATCACGACTCCACAGCAACCGCCGTCCCAGGTGACGCCTAGGGCCTCGTCCTGAGGGTGATGGCGGAAAGAAGAGAATGAGAAGGGCCAAAGCTTGAAGATAGGAAAGATCGATCTAGGGCGGTGGATGCCATTCCTGATCGTACTGGTAGCCTTGGTCGGCCTCGTCTTTGTCGTGGCGGACTGGGAACAGATTTGGACAGCCCTGACGCAAGCAAGATGGAAGCCGATTCCATATGCGCTGGTGGTCACCCTGGTTTCGTATACCTGTATCAGTTTGGGCTTTGCCCAGGTGAGCAGGTTGTTGGGTGTGGAAATGCGCATGAGAAATCTGGCAATCGTAGGTTTCGTTTCGTCCGTGCTCAATCATCTCGTACTGAGTGGGGGAGCTGCCGGTTACTCGGTGCGTTTCATGCTGATGAACAGGCACGGGGTATCCATGCGAGAGGTAGTCGCCATATCCATTCTGCATTTCCTGCTCACCAGCCTCATGATGATCGCCATGTTGCCGGTGGGTCTTGTCTACCTGGGCCTAAATGCATCGCTCAGTCAGACTGCCGGGAGACTCCTAGCGCTATCCGGTTTGGTACTCTTCTTTGGGACGCTAGTCATAACTGGCTTGGTATTCTGGGGCAAGATGCGAAAGAAGGCCATTCGTCTGCTGGTGAAGGCGGCTCACACCCTTATCCGCCGTGACGTGAAAGAACCCTTGGAGCGTTTCGACGCCACGATGGCGCTGGGCATCCAGGCGATGCGTGAAGATCCGCCCTCAATGGTCATCATCGCCAGCCTGATCGTAATCGACTGGGCTTTCAGTGCAACAGCACTCTGGTTCTGCTTTCGCGCATTCGATGTCACGCTATCTTTAGGGCAGTTGGTGTCGGGCTTTGTCATCGGTACCGTAGCAGGTGTATCTTCTCTGTTCCCAGGGGGCCTGGGTATCCAGGAAGCATCCATGACCGGAATCTTTGCTTTGTTTGGTATTCCCTTCGAGAAAGCTGTGTTGGCCGCTATTCTCTACCGAGTCGTCTACTCCATTGTCCCCTATCTTGTTAGCCTGGGTTTCTACAGGATGGCATTGCGTCAGGATGATAATGGTAAAAGTCATATCGCACAGGAGGTAGATTATGAGAATCCTTATGCTTAGTCACGGGTACCCTCCCGTAATCAGTGGCGTGACGCTGGTGGTGCAAAAAGTGGCCCGGGAGATGGCGAGGCGAGGCCACGAGGTCACGGTGGTGACTGCCAGTGACCGCGGACCCGATTATCAAGATAAGGATCAGGGAGTGGAATTGCTGCGGGTTCGCTCCGCACCGAATCCGTTCTGGTCGGAGGGACGCCTACCCCTTCTTACGTACGACGGGTTGCAGGAGATTGTTGCAGACGTCCAACCCGATGTCATTAACACGCACGATAGTGGGCTTCTTGGTGTACAGCTCTATCGGCTGGAGCACGACAAAGAACATGTACCGGAGCTTCTGACTTGCCACTATCTACCCCGATACATCACACACTATGTAAACGTGGGGGACGCTGTCGAAGAAGTGGTTGAGGACATCGCCTGGGAGGTCACAATCCGTATGATCAACGGCTTCGACCATGTGATCTTTCCCACTCGGACCCAGCAGCAGGCATTCATCGAGGAAGGATTAGAAACACCGTCCACGGGCATCTCTAATGGCCTGGATATCCGCCGCTATAGTCCCAACGGGCCTGACCAGGAGGATGTCGTCACCCGCTACAACCTTCCGCCTGGACCCCGTATCTTGGTGGTGGGCCGACTGGCAAAGGACAAAAAGATCGACGTTCTCATTCGGGCGATGCGAGAAGTAACGTCTGCCCATCAGGCCTACCTGCTTCTGGTTGGACGGGGTGACGATCGTGAACGTCTACAGGATCTTGCCGAAAGCCTTGATCTAGCAGATTGTATCCGTTTCCTAGGTTTTGTGCCGGAGGAGGACTTGCCCGCCCTCTATCGCCACGCGGATATCTTTGCCATCGCATCTGACGTAGAGGTCCAGAGCATACCGACGCTTCAGGCTGCAGCTACAGGTCTGCCCATTGTCGCTGCTAGGGCGGCTGCCCTACCAGAGTTGGTTGAGACCAACACGAATGGTCATCTCGTTCCGCCAGACAACCCGGCTGTATTCGCGACTGCAATCCGCGAGATCCTCGACGACCCAGCGCTGGCTAAAAGACTCGGCCAGGCCAGCCTCGAGATCGGCCGCCGTCATGCTGAAAGGAATACCTTTGACTCGTACGAAAATCTCTACCGAGCGTACAGCCGGTAAGCGCCAGTGTGATCCTGACAAGAGGGTGCTCCGTGTAGCCAACGAGAATCCAATCTTTTGCAGGGAAAGCTCAGGTCCCTCCTCACCAACTCCGGCGGCGAGAAGGAGAACTAGGGCGTGCTAGAATGAACGACCAGAAGGCAACTCTGTATCCATTGTGAATCATCATCCAAGTGCAAGTAGGAAAGAGGTGAACATGTTACACTACGACTATCTAATCATTGGCGGCGGCATGACTGCTGACGCGGCGGTCAAGACCCTGGCCGCGCGGGACCCTCAGGGCAAAATCGGCCTCATCAGTGCCGAAAGCGATCCACCCTACAACCGACCGCCCCTGACCAAGGGCCTGTGGAAAGATCAAGATCTGGGATCTGTGTGGCGGCAGAGCTCGCGGGCGGCCGCGATGCTGCACCTCAGCCGGCGGATCGAGCGCCTGGACGTGGACGGGAAGCAGGCTGTAGATGACGAAGGACAGGTCTATGCCTTCGACAAACTGCTGTTGGCTACCGGTGGCCGGCCCCGGCGCTTGCCCTTTGACGATGGCGGACAGATTATCTACTATCGAACGCTGGCTGATTACCGGCAGGTGGCCAAGTTGGCCGAGGAGAAGGAGCGCTTTGCCGTGATCGGCGGTGGGTTTATCGGCTCCGAGCTAGCAGCTGCCCTCGCCATGAACGGCAAGCAGGTCATCATGGCTTTTCCCGAGGCAGGGCTCTGTGGGAGACTTTTCCCCCGCGATCTTGCCGAGTTCCTGACCGAAACCTATCAAGAGCGCGGGGTCGAGGTGCTGCCCGGCACCCTGGTCTCCCAGGTAGAAAGACGCGGAGATCGGTTGATCCTTGAGCTGGACGGAGGTAAGGAAATCTCGGCGGATGCGGCCATCGCTGGGATCGGTATTGAGCCCAATGTGGAACTGGCCCAGGCCGCCGGCATCGAGACGGAAGATGGCATCCTGGTCGACCGCTATCTGCGTACCAGCAAGGCCGATGTCTACGCGGCGGGCGATGTGGCGGCCTTTTACGATCCACTGTTGCGAGAGCAGCGACGGGTTGAGCACGAGGACAATGCCCTCACCATGGGCAAGGCGGCTGGCCGGTCCATGACCAGCGACATCTCGCCCTACGAGCATAGCCCATTTTTCTACTCCGATCTCTTTGACCTGGGCTACGAGGCAGTCGGCGAGTTGAATGCAGAGTTGGATACTGTAGCCGATTGGCAGGACGAGTTTCGCAAGGGCGTCGTTTACTATCTACGCGATGGCCGGGTGCGCGGGGTGCTGCTGTGGAATGTCTGGGGACAGGTGGGCGCAGCTCGCGAGGTCATCGCTGAGAGAGGAACCTTCAAGCCAAAGGATCTCAGAGGACGTCTACCAAAAAAGTGACGAATTGAATTGGATAGGTTTGGTCGATGCCGAGAACTGTTTGCCTGTGAAGTTGGTTCTGGCCAAGGCGCTGTCCATCGCACTGAGCTTGGCCATTGTCGCCTTGGGACTCTGTCTGTCCAAGAGACTGCGTGTCGAGTCATAAAGGAAGCGCTATGCAAATGGCAGAGAGGTATTGATGATGTTTGGGAAGATATTGCTTGCAGTGGATGGCTCCTCGGACGCACAGGAGGCCGCCGAGTATGCGCGCAATCTTGCATTGCGTGATGGTGCGCAGGTCATTGTTGTTCACGCTTTCGAGCCAGTACCCGCCTACATAGGGGAACCACAGGAAAGTAGGGTGGCTGCAGACCACGTGAACGAAGGGCAGCGAATCGCTCAACAGACAGCAAAAGGCTTACAGGAAGCTGGCTTGGAGGTCATCGTAGAGGTGCTGGAGGGACCTGCGGCGAGGGCCATCTTGAGCGTAGCCGAAGTCCGCCAGCCTGACTTGATCGTGATGGGGAGCCGGGGTCACGGCGATCTGACGAGCCTGCTCTTGGGCAGCGTGAGCCATCGCGTGTTGGCCCATACGCAGGCCCCTGTGATGATCGTCAAGGCTGGGCAGGCCGGAAATCGGTAGCATTTGAATTGCCGGCTGAAACTGTCTGGCTGGCGGATAGAACCAGAGAGGGAGGATTGGTGTGGAGGAGAAATCTATGAGCACGATGCGGTTTGTTACCGTTACTCCAAGTCCGCTGCTTGAGCGAACACTGGTCACCAAGTATCTTGCAGTGGGATACCAGAATCAGACTATGAGACCCGAGCGCCGCGATCCATCAGGGCGGGGCGTAAATATCGCGCGAGCAAGGAGCGGAACGGGTTTTACTCGAGATGCAAGACACCGGCAGCGGCCTCTTTGTAACCGGAGAGGGACAGTGGCAGGTGAATTTGCCGGACGCGGTCCAGGGCACCACCAGCAGCGTCTGGGAGGCGCTTGTGACCGGCTTGCTGGCTGGTCGCTGTCACAAGATACCGCTGGAGGATTCATTGGAGATAGGAGCTACCGCAGCCGCATATGCGGCCGATGAAGTGGGTGTAGAATTCGGTTCGCCTCAAGATGTGAAGGGATACCGTGTGGAGGTAGAGGTCCACGCAATTGAGGAGGGCAAACAGAGCAAAGGCCCGGCACTGGACTACGGCTGAGTTGAGCCATCGGGAGAACTGTCTGCAGTGGCTACTACGAAGCGAGCTGGCAACGAGAGACCCAGGAAAAGCTCAAGAAGCTGAACCGCGAGATGGCCGACTTTGCCGTCGCTGGGCTCATTGACGAGCTCAGGGAAAAGTACCGCGGCTATCCCGACATCGTAGACCACCTCGATGCTGTACAAAAGGACATCGTGGAAAATGCCCGCGATTTCCTCCAGGCCGTCGAGCAAGAATCCAACCTGCCGGCTATGCTGCGGACCGCCAGCCAGGATTCGGAAGTGGGATCGCCCCTGGCTCGCCGCTACCGGGTGAACCTGCTGGTCGATCACAGCGAATCGGACGGCGCACCGGTCGTCTACGAAGACAATCCCACCTACCAAAACCTGGTGGGCCGGGTAGAACACCGGGCCCAAATGGGTGCGCTGTTGACCGGCTTTAACTTGATCAAACCCGGCGTGCTGCACAAGGCCAACGGCGGCTATCTGATCCTCGACGCCCGCACGGTGCTGCTCCAGCCCTATGCCTGGGAGGCGCTCAAGCGCACCCTGCAGTCGGGTGAGATCCGCATCGAGTCTGTGGGCCAGATGCTGAGCCTGGTCAGCACCATCTCGCTGGAACCGGACCCCATCCCGCTGGACATCAAGGTCGCCCTGTACGGCGAGCCGCTGCTCTACTACCTGCTCTACCAGCTCGACCCCGACTTTGTCGAGCTATTCAAGGTCGAGGCTGACTTTAGCGAGCAGATGGATCGCGACCACGGGAACCAGCAGCTTTACGCGCGGATGATCGCCACGCTGGCGCGCCAGGAGAAGCTGCAACCCTTCGACCGCGCCGCGGTGGCCGCCGTCATCGAGCGTAGCGCGCGGCTGGTGGGCGACGCCCAGAAGCTGTCCACCCAGGTCCGCGACATCACCGATCTGCTGCGCGAAGCGGACTATTGGGCCAGGGAGGCCGGAAACGACACGGTCCAAGCCGACAAAGTGCAGCAGGCTATCGAGGCCCAGATCTATCGCGCTGACCGATTCCGCGAGCGGATGCAGGAGGCGATCCAGCGCGACATCGTCCTCATTGACACCGAAGGGGAGAGAGTAGGCCAGGTCAACGGCCTGTCGGTCATCACGCTGGGCTACTTTTCCTTTGGCCGGCCTAGCCGCATCACAGCTCGAGTCTGCCTGGGTAAGGGCAACGTAGTGGACATCGAGCGCGAGGTAGAGCTGGGCGGGCAGCTGCACTCCAAGGGTGTACTCATCCTCGCCGGTTTTCTGGGCGCCCGCTATGCCGGGGAGCAGCCCCTCTCCCTCTCGGCCAGCCTAGTGTTCGAACAGTCCCCCAGAGGTGTGGACGGAGACAGCGCCTCGTCGGCCGAGCTGTATGCCCTACTGTCAGCCATCGCCGAGGTACCGGTCCAGCAATCCTTGGCCGTGACAGGTTCGGTGAACCAGCATGGTGTTGTCCAGGCCATCGGTGGCGTCAACGAAAAGATCGAAGGCTTTTTCGATGTCTGCCAGGCCCGGGGATTGAGCGGGGAACAGGGCGTGCTCATCCCGGCATCCAACGTGCAGCATCTGATGCTGCGCCAGGACGTGGTCGAGGCTGTGAAAGCGGGCCAGTTCCACTTCTATCCGGTGGAGACGGTGGATCGGGGGATTGAGATCCTGGCCGGCCTACCCGCAGGCGAGCCGGACGAGGCGGGTGTGTATCCTGAGGATAGCATCAACTACCGGGTGAAGGAGCGGCTGACCGAACTAGCCAAGAAGCGGCTGTAGACCTGGCGGCGCGTTTTCAGGCCGAACTGGCAGGTCTCTTTGTCGAGGACGAGAATCTGCTGCGGCTGGCAGATCGCGATACCGTAGCCCGCTATCGCTCCTTGACGAGCACCAACGTGCTCTGGTTGGCCGATATTCTCCAGGCAGAGGGCTGTGGCACGCTGGTGTTGCCGGCGCGAAGCGCGGCCCTGCGAAATAGTGTCCTGGTGGCACTCCTAGAGCATCTGGATCTTCCGATGCTGCTGGTCACATAGGGATCGGCTGGGCGAGTCCCTGTCACTTATTTCTGGTCGCTTATCGGCTGAACTACTCCCATTGGTCCAAAACAGTTTTCTCGGCTATAATGGCTACAGGGAAGCGTCGATCCGAGCGGCCGGCTGGATGCAGCGCGCATGTGGTGGTCATCTCGACTCGAGGTCGCGTTAGGGAGGGCAGCATGGGAGGACAAGGAGAGGAGAACATCGACCAGAGGCAGGCAAAAGCGCCCACCGGTATCCAGGGCTTTGACCAGAGCACCGGTGGCGGTCTACCCCGTGGCCGGACCTCATTGATCGTGGGCGGGCCCGGATCTGGAAAGACGGTCTTTGCCCTGCAGACCCTGGTCCATGGTGCACGCCGGTGGGGTGAACCCGCGATTTTCGTCGCATTCGAGGAGAACTCGCGCCAGATCGTTGCCAATGCAGCTTCCTTTGGTTGGGATCTGCCGGCCTTGGAAAGGGACAATCTGTTCTTCCTGGATGCACGGATGGCGCTTGGCACCATAACCGCCGGCCGGTTTGACCTGGCCGGCATGCTGGCCAGCCTGGGCGCCAAAGTCGACGAGATGGGGGCCCGGCGGATCGTGTTCGACTCCATAGACGTATTGCTCCTGCTGCTAGACGATCCGGTTTTGGAGCGCCAGGAGATCTACCGGGTCCACGACTGGCTATCAGAGACAGGGTTGACCGGCCTCGTTACAGCGCGGATCGGAACGGTAGATCCCCTCCAGTCGGAACGTTATGGCTTTATGCAATACATGGCCGACTGTGTTGTGCTGCTTACCCACCGGCTTGAGGAGCGGGTTTCCCTGCGGACTGTACGAACCGTCAAGTATCGGGGATCGAGCTTTGTCGAGAACGAGTTTCCTGCGGTGATCGGCCCAGCCGGCATAGAGGTGGGCATAGTTGAGCAATTCGAGCCCACGTACCAGGCCTCTACCGAACGCGTGTCTACCGGCATCAAACGGCTAGACCACATGCTGAGCGGCGGCTACTACCGCGGGAGCAGCGTGCTGGTCAGCGGCGCGCCAGGCACAGCCAAGTCCACGCTGTGTGGGACCTTTGTGGAGGCGGCTTGCCAGCGAGGAGAACGGGCACTGTACATCAGCTTTGACGAGTCGGCCAGTGAGATCATACGCAACCTGGCTTCGGTCAACATCCAGTTAGAGCCTCACGTCGAGTCGGGGCTGTTGCAGATCTGTGCCGTCCGTACCGAGGCAAGGAGTGCAGACCAGCACCTGTTGCAACTGAGGACGTTGATCGCCGAACACAAGCCCCGTTGCATTGCCATCGATCCCCTATCTGCGATGGTCAAGGCAGGAGGGGACGTAGCGGCCATGTCGATGGCGGAGCGTCTGCTGGCCTTGACCAAGTCCCGTGGGATCACCCTCCTCCTCACCAGCCTGCTGGCGGGAGACTCACCCGAAATGGAGGAGACGCCCCTCGCCATTTCGACCACTGCCGATACCTGGATCCACCTTTCGTACGTGGTCAGAGCCGGGGAGCGAAATCGGGCGCTGACGATTGTCAAATCGCGGGGTACGGCACATTCCAACCAGGTGCGGGAACTACTCCTGAGCGACGAGGGCACCACGCTGACGGATGTATACGCCGCCGGTGGGGAGGTGCTGATGGGCACCCTGCGTTGGGAGAAGGAAGAAGAAGAGCGAGCCGCCAGGGCCGAGGAGAAGGCCCATCTAAGGCGCAAGAAGAAGGAGTTGGCGCTGGCGGAGGCCAAGGCCAAGGCCCGCATCCAAGCCATACAGCACGAGATCGAAGCTCTGCGCTACGAGGCCGACCGGCTGAATAGAGAGGACGAGGCGCTCGAAGCGCGCCGGGACGAAACGGAGCAGGACATACGTCGAGTGCGTCAAGGGGGTTTGCCCACGCTCGATGTGGACCAGGAGAGGCCCGATTCCGATCCGCCCCTCGCGGACAATGGAGGGAGGTGAAATGAGCGCAAGGCCCTCTGACAAACGGCCTGGTCAGGATGGTTCACCTCCACCGGACGTGCTCCAGCTCCGGCTGTACGTGGCCGGCAGGTCGCCGAACTCCGTTCGGGCACTGACCAACCTGCGCACTATGTGCGGGGAGTGGCTGGCAGATGATGACTGGCAACTGGAAGTGGTGGACGTTTTCCAGGATCCGATGCGGGCGGTGGAGGACAAGATCCTCGTCACTCCTACACTGCTGAAATTGACACCTCCTGTCGTACAGATTGTCGGGGATCTGAGTCAGCGCGAAACCGTGTTGGCTGCCCTGGACCTGGCGAGGAGTGAGAAGTGAAGGCTGATCACCTACGCAGGCTCCCGGCAGAAGCCGGGAACGAGCCAACAGCGAGCGAACAGATAGACGATCTCGCCCGCCGGTTGGCGGAGGCAGAGGCTGCGCTCCAGGCTGTTACGGCCGGACAGGTAGATGCCGTAGTGGATCCGGGCAGCGGCCTGCCTATCCTCCTGCACGAGGCGCAAGCCGAACTGCGCCGCGCCCACGATGAGTTGGAGGATCAGGTTCGCGATCGGACCGCCGAACTGGAGCGGGTCAACCGGCTGCTGCAAACCCTCATCGAGACCATGCCCGTTGGCGCCGTTATCACTGACGCCGACGGGCGGGTACTGAGCACCAATGCCGCAGGCCGCGGCATCCTGGGCTCGGCGGTGCACGGCACCCTGGAGTCACCGGAGCGGGCCTACACGCCCCACAATCCGGACGGTGCCCCTCTGCCGCCCGAGGAGATGCCGCTCAAGCACGCCTTGCAGGAAGGTCGAACTGTCTGCGACTTTGAGATCCTCATCCGTCGAGCCGACGGGGACGAGCGCACCATCCTTGCCAGCGCAGCCCCCATTCTGGACGAGGCGGGCAGGATTGTCAGCGGGATAGCCATCTTCCAGGACATCACTGAGCGGAAAGAGACGCAACGCGTCCTGCAGCTCTATGCAGACCGCCTGGACATCCTGCACTCGGCTGGGCAGGCCATCCTCGCTGGCGAGTCGGTGGACGAGATCGTCGGGGCCGTATTGCCCTTTATCCACGAGCTGGTGCGCTGCCAGTGGGCCAGCGTACTGGCCTTCGACCGGGCGGCCGGCGAGGTCAAGGTGCTCGGCGTGCACAGCGAGGGCGAGACCCAATTGAGGAAAGACACACGGATGCCCCTGGATGAAGGCTGGCTGCTGGAGGATCTGGCCCAGAGCGGGATGAGCATCATCGAGGACGTGTCGGCCCTCGACGTGCAACCGGTGCTGATCGAGGCACTGCAGGCCGAAGGCGTGTGCGTGATCGTCAACGTTCCGCTGGTGGCTCAGGGCGAGTTGCTGGGCGCTATGAACCTGGGCTTTAAGGAACCGGCCAGCCTGACCACCGAACACCGCGAGATCATCCGCCAGTTGGCCGACGAACTGGCCATCGGCCTCCGGCAGATTCGCCTGCGCGCGGAGGTGGAGCGCCATGCGGACAGGCTAGAAGCGATCGTCGCACGACGCACGGCCGCCCTGCGGGACAGCGAGGCGCGGTTCCGCACCGTCTTTGAGGACTCAGTCTTGGGCATTGCCCTCTTGGATCCAAAGGGACAGATCGTGGCCTGCAACCCTGCGCTCCAAGCTATGTTGGGCTATCATGAGGAAGAGCTGTGTGGCACGAGCCTCGCTGGCTATAGTCACCCAGATGACGCCGGGGCTGACAGAGAGCTGTATGAGGCACTGGCCTCTGGAGAGCTCGGCTACTACCAGGTCGAGAAACGTTACGTACGCAAGGATGGCCAGGTGCGCTGGAATGAACTCACCGTTTCCCGCCTCAAGAGGACAAAGGGAGATGAGCGAAGGCTGGCCATTGCCATGGCTGAGGACATCACCGAGAAGAGGATGAATCAGGAAGCGCTGCTCCGAGCCGAGAGACTGGCCACCGCTGGCCGTCTGGGCGCCTCCCTGGCCCACGAGATCAACAACCCCTTGCAGTCGGTCATCGGCTGCCTGGGCTTGGCCGAGGAGATATTGGACGATGGGGCCGAGGTTCGTCACTACCTGGAGATTGCCATGGACGAGCTGGAGCGTGCCGCCGGCATCGTGACCCAACTCCGTGATCTGAGCCGCGAGCCCGAGGTGAAGAAAACGGAACCTGCCGACCTGAATGCGCTCGTAGAAAAGGTCCTGTTGCTGACCAGAAAAAACTGTCAGAATCGAGGGGTGGAGGTAGATTGGAGCCCGGCGACCGAGCTGCCTGCAATCCCTTTGGCACCCGACCGAATGCAGCAGGTGTTCCTTAACCTGGTGCTGAATGCCGTCGAAGCCATGCCCGAAGGAGGGCTATTGCAGGTGAGCACAGCCCCCAACAGGCAGCCCGACGGTGCGCGTGTCACCTTTGCCGACACAGGGGTGGGGATCGAGCCCGACAGGTTGCCCCGGGTCTTTGAGCCTTTCCACAGCACTCGGCCCGAGGGCTTGGGGCTGGGATTGTACATCAGCCAGCGGATTGTCAAAGAGCATGGTGGACACATTGACGTCGAGAGTCACGTCGGCGAGGGCACCACGTTCACGGTGTGGCTGCCCATTCAGGTCTGCGTTTGAGAGCAAGGAGGATCTGTGGCTGATCTGTTACGAACTCTGGTGGTCGACGATGAGGAGAGGATCCGATTCTTTCTGACCGAGACCCTGGAACGGGCGGGGCACATCGTAACGGCGGCAGCCAGCGGCGAGGAGGCCCTGGACCGCCTGCAAGACACGGCCTTTGACCTGGCCATTCTGGATCTCAGACTGGGCGGGCCAATAGACGGCCAGCGGGTTCTGGAGGCCATACGCTGGCGCTGGCCGGCGACGGTGGTCATCATGCTGACGGCGCACGGCTCATTGGAATCGGCCGTGGACGCCATCCAGGAAGGGGTGGACGGCTACCTACTCAAGCCGGTCCGGCCGGCGGATGTGCGCCGGGCCATCGAGGAAGCGCTCTATCGCCGGCAGAAGCTGCTTGAGGCTGAGCAGGAGGCAAGGGGGGAGCATCTCCTGCAGCGCGGCCCCTTCCGTGTCGACCTGGAAAGGCACGAAGCCACGTTCGAAGGACGATCCCTGGACCTATCACCCCGAGATTTCACCCTGCTGGTCCACCTGATGCAGAACGCCCCCCAGGTGGTCGGCCCCAAGGAACTGGTGCGGGTGGTGCGCCAGTACGAGCCCGACCACATGCACGAGGCCCGTGAGATCATCAAGTGGTACATCCACCGCCTGCGGACCAAGGTGGAACCTGACCCCTCCAATCCCCGCTACATCCTCAACGTGCGCGGCGTCGGCTACCGGTTCGCCGGTTAGGCCCCAACCAAAACGCAACTCTTTCCAACCAAGCACAAATGCAGCCTCAACCGTTACCAGCAGTTGAGGCAATGTTTCCAGGAGTACAATAGACAGGAATGTTGGCACAAAGGGGGGTTGCACCCATGGCAAGATTTCTTATCGAGGTACCACACGAGGATGATCGAGTGGAATGTGCCCGGGCCATCCAGGTCTTTCTGCAAACAGGCTCCCACTTTTTGGTGAACGCCGATTGGGGCTGTTTGGATGGGGAGCACAAGGCGTGGATCATCCTGGAGGGAGATAGCAAAGAGGATATCCTATCGGTGTTGCCTCTCGAGGTCCGACCTCAGGCCAAGATCGTCAAACTGGCCAAGTTCTCCATGGCCGACGTGGATGAGGTACTCGGCCAGCATCAGGACTAGCGGTTTGATGGACACCTCCTGCATGTGGGGCCGAATGGCTTGTGATAGGGGCTCGAGGTTCTCTGGCTACGCACCTTTGACCTTCCACTCATTCCGATTCCGCTGAAGACCCTCAATCGGTGCGTCGAGGTGGCGCTGTCAGTCATTCACGAGGGTGGTCGTGTGCTGGTATTCTGCGAGGGAGGGCGCCACCGCAGTGTGGCCATGACCTCTTGCATCCTGATTGGGCAGGGCTATTCGGCCAATGACGCGATGCAACTCATCGGCAGCAAACGGGAGGTGGCCGATCCCTATGCCTGGCACATTCAGCGTCAGATCCGGCGGTTCGAGGCCCTGTGGAAATCAGAAGCCTAGAGGCCGTGCGAACCTTGGTTCACCTACAACCTTGAGAGTGCTAGGGAGGATAAAGTGAGCAAGCGAATACATGTCGTCATCAACCCGGCAGCCGGACAGCCTGAGCCGATCCTGCACATCCTGAACAGTGTCTTCCGGCCAGCAGGTGTGCGATGGGATGTGTCGCTCACTCACGAATTCGGCGATGCCACGCGCCTGGCACGGCAGGTGGCACAGGGCGGGGCTGACATCGTCGTAGCCTATGGGGGCGATGGCACAGTGATGGAAGTGGCCAACGGCTTGGTCGGCACCGAGGTCGCCTTGGGTGTAGTGCCCGGTGGTACAGGCAATGTCCTGTCTATCGAGCTAGACATCCCACAGGCTTCGGAGGAGGCAGCCCAATTGCTCGTCAGCCCGGACACACAGATTCGGAAGGTCGACGTAGGCCAGTCCGGTGAGAGGAGTTTTCTCTTGCGGGCCTATGTTGGGTTCGATGCCCAACGGATCCAACTGACTACCCGCGAGATGCGGGATCGGTATGGCAAGTTGGCCTACCTGATCGCGGCCCTCAAGGCCCTCCCCGAGTCCAAGGCCATACGTTTCAGCCTGACCCTCGACGATGAAGACGTGGAGTGTGAAGGTTTCACCTGTATCGTGCAGAATGCAGGGAACATGGGCGTACGCGGGCTCTCTCTCGTACCCAGCGTTAGCATCAGCGACGGATTGTTGGACGTTGTCGTCATCCATGGCCTTGATCCCCTGTCGTTGGCCTCGGCGCTGGGCAGCATCGCGGACACGCCTTTGGCTTCCGACAGATTCCATCACTGGCAGGCCAGGGAAGTCACCATCGCTACGGACTCGCCCCAGGCGGTCATCGGCGACGGGGAAGCGTGGGGCGAAACACCCATCACGATGAAGGTGCTGCCCGGTGCCGTGCACGTCATCGCCGCCGGCAGGGCTTGAGAGGGACTGTGCTAGCCGGTACTGCCATTTGACGGCCAGCTCGGCAATGCCCAAGACCGGCAGAGTCGAGCAATCTCCAACCAAAACCCAACTCTGTCCAACCAAGGACAAAAGCAGCGCCAACTGCTGACAGCGGCTGGCGCTGCTTCTTTCTGTTACAATGGATATAGACGCAAGCTGAGGGCAGACAACCTCTGCGGTTGCCTGCGACGAGTTGCGAAGGAGGATTTCATGATTCGCACGGACCAAGAGATCAAAAGAGATCTCATAGACGAGCTGTACTGGGACTATCGAGTGGACGCCTCTGACGTCAAGGCCGAGGTATCCGACGGCAAGGTCACGCTGACCGGAACCGTGCCCAGCTACTCGGCTCGGAGCGCCGCTGCCGCCGCTGCCTGGGGGATCGATGGGGTCGGTGGGGTCACGAACCTGCTAACCGTTCGCTTCCCGCCAACCTATGTCGTTCCCACGGACGCCGAGATCAAGACGAGTGCCGAGAGGACACTGGCCTGGAACCCGGATGTCTATAGCGCTGACATCGACGTCACCGTCTCGGGCGGCGTGGTGAGGCTGGAAGGCACCGCTGATGCCTACTGGAAACGGTGGAAGGCAGAGGATTTGGTATCCAACTTGAACGGCGTAGTGGATGTCGAGAACCATCTGGCGGTTGTTCCCAGTGAGAATTTCATCGATAGGGACATCGCCCAGGACATCGAGGCTGCGTTGGAACGTAACCAGTACATCAATGCCGAGAACGTCACGGTCAAGGTAGAGGACGGTGAAGTGACCCTGACCGGCACGGTTTCCAGCTATTACGCCCGAGGCAAGGCCTGTGATGCGGCTGCCTTCACCCCAGGCGTCCTTACAGTTGACAACCACATTGTCGTAGCCTGAGGTGTCGAGAAATCTGCGAAAGCACCCCACTGGCTCTGTGGGGTGTTTTGTAGAACTCTGAACTTGTGTTCGTAGATAGCCCGGAGTTTCTGGTTGAGATTGAGAGGAGAGAATAGAATGAGTAAGATTATAGGCATTGACCTGGGAACCACCAACTCGGCGGTGGCGGTGATGGAGGGCGGAGAGCCCACCGTCATTCCCACTGCAGAGGGCGGTCGCCTGTGCCCCTCGGTGGTCGCATTCACCAAGGCCGGCGAGCGGCTGGTGGGCCAGACCGCCCGGCGGCAGGCCGTTGTCAATCCTGACAACACCGTGTTTTCGGTGAAGCGATTGATGGGCCGCCGTTACGACGACCCGGAAGTGGCCAAGGCGCGCGAGATTTTGCCCTACCAGATCGTGCGCGGCTCAGATGGGGATGCGCGGATCCGGATTCCGCAGATGAACCGTGAATACACGCCGCAGGAGATCTCGGCCATGATCCTGCGCAAACTCAAGCAGGATGCCGAATCGTACCTGGGGGAAACGGTGACGGATGCGGTCATCACTGTGCCGGCCTATTTCAACGACAGCCAGCGCCAGGCGACCAAGGATGCTGGCGAGATTGCCGGCCTGACGGTGCGGCGCATTATAAACGAGCCGACCGCGTCCAGCCTGGCCTACGGGCTGGACAAGGCCACCGATGAGACAATTCTGGTCTTTGACCTGGGCGGCGGTACCTTTGACGTCTCGATTCTGGATGTGGGTGAAGGGGTGGTGGAGGTGCGGGCCACCAGCGGTGACACCTTCCTGGGTGGCGATGACTGGGACCAGCGTATCGTGGACTGGGTGGCGGATGAGTACAATGCAGACCAAGGCATCGACTTGCGGGGAGACCGCCAGGCGCTGCAACGCCTGGCCGAGGCGGCGGAAAAGGCCAAGGTCGAGCTCTCTACGGTCCTGGAGACCGAGATCAACCTGCCTTTTATCACCGCCGATGCCACAGGTCCCAAGCACCTGCAGATGAAACTGACTCGGGCCAAGCTGGAACAACTCACCGAGGATTTGGTGCAGCGATGCCGCGAGCCCTTTGACCAGGCGCTGCAAGACGCCAAGGTGGGCGCTGGCGATCTGAACGAGGTGGTCCTGGTGGGCGGCGCGACGCGCATGCCCATGATCCGGGACCTGGTGCGTAAGCTGACAGGCGGCAAGGAACCGCACAAGGGTGTCAACCCCGACGAGGTGGTGGCCGTGGGGGCGGCCATTCAAGCCGGTGTCCTGGGCGGTGAGGTCAAGGACGTGCTGTTATTGGACGTAACCCCGTTGACGCTGGGCATCGAAACCCTGGGTGGGGTGATGACACCCCTCATCGAACGCAACACCACCATCCCTGTTCGCAAGACTGAGACCTTCTCCACGGCTGAGGATGGCCAGACTGCTGTGACCGTCCACGTACTGCAGGGAGAGCGGCCCATGGCCGCTGACAATGTCACCCTGGGCAAATTCAACCTGGAAGGCATCCCGCCTGCACCCCGGGGCGTGCCGCAGATCGACGTTACCTTTGACATCGACGCCAACGGCATCTTGAACGTGTCAGCCCGTGACAAGGCCACCAACCAGGAACAACAAATCACGATCACGGCTACGACCAATCTGACCGAAAGTGAGGTAGAGGAGCTGGTGAAGGAGGCCAAACGCCATGAGGCGGACGACCGCAGGCGCAAGGAGCTCGTCGAGGCCCGAAACACCGCCGATCAGATCATCTACCAGATGGAAAAGATGCTGCGTGACCTGGGCGACCAGATATCCGAGTCGGACCGGGGGCGCATCGAGCAGCTCATTGGGGATCTGAAACAGGCCAAACAGGGCGACGACGCTTCGCGCATCCGCAGCTTGATCGAGCAGTTGCAGCAGGCCAGCCAGGCCATTGGGCAGCAGATGTATGCCCAGCAAGCAGGAGCAGGACCAGGAGCCGGCCCTCAAGCTGGCCCATCGCCCGAGAGCGGTGGCGAGGAAGACGTGGTCGAAGGCGACTTCCGAGAGGTATAGGATCGATGAACCCTGGGCGCTCTGACGGACGCAGCATGGACGGAGAGGTTGAGATACCGGTGCGGACGGCGTCTCCAAGGTCCCAGCCCGAGTCGGCGGAGGTCCAACGGGAGGTGGTCGCCGCGGAGGAGAGTGCCGAGGTATGGCGCGATCGGGCCTTGCGGCTCCAGGCAGAGATGGAGAACTATCGCAAGAGACAGCGGCGATTGGCCGAGGAGCGCATTGCAGAAGAGCGGGAACGGCTACTGCGTCGTTTCCTGCAAGTGGCCGATGAGCTGGAGCGCGCTCTGAGCGTTTCTCGCGCCGATACGACCAGCTTGCGCCAGGGTGTGGAACTCACGTACCGGGCCTTGATGCAACACCTGGAGCAGGAAGGTGTGGAACGGATCCAGGCCCAGGAAGAACCGTTCGATCCCGAAAGGCACGAAGCAGTGGGCACCACGCCCCAACACGAACCTGGCGTTCAGCCGCAGACGGTGGTCGAGGTGCTACGTCCGGGCTATCGCCTGGACGGACGGCTCCTGCGACCCGCCCGAGTGCTGATCTCGGCCTGAACAGACGATGGAATACAAAGACTACTACGAGACTCTCCGCGTCAGTCGGGATGCGGACCAGAAAGAGATCCGCCGCGCCTTTCGCCGTCTGGCCCGCCAATACCACCCGGACGTCAATCCGGGTGATCCCGAGGCTGAAGAGCGCTTCAAGGAGATCAACGAAGCCTACGAAGTGCTCTCCGACCCGGAGAAACGGGCCAAGTACCATCAACTGGGCAGGGAGTGGTCGCGCTGGCAGCAAGCCGGCGGCCGTCCTCGGGATTTTGACTGGGGCCAGTGGGCCAGCGGCGCTCCTGGTGAAGGTGGGCAGCGCGTTCACGTGCGGTATGGAACACCAGAGGACCTGGAAGACCTGTTTGGTGAGGGCAGCCCGTTCTCCGATTTCTTTAGCCAGATCTTTGGGGGGATGGGAGGCAGAGGCGTATCGCCAGAGGGAGCAGCCCCAGGGGGCTTTGAATACCAGGTTCCTCCCCAACGGGGCCAGGACTATGAACAGGAATTGGAGATCAGCCTGCGCGAGGCCTATCAGGGAACCACGCGCACTTTGCAAAAGGACGGCCGGCGACTGGAGGTCAAGATCCCGCCGGGCGCCCGGGAAGGCACCCGTGTACGCATGGGAAAAGAGGGTGGTCCAGGCACAGCCGGTGGCGAATCGGGTGACCTATATTTGCGGATCCGGGTGGCGCCCGATCCTCAATTTGAGCGCCGGGGTGATGACCTGTACGTGAGCGTACCGATGGACCTATACACGGCCGTCCTGGGAGGAGAGGTGCCGGTACCGACGCTGAATGGTTCGGTGATGCTGACTATCCCGGCTGGCACGCAGAACGGCCGCCAGTTCCGCCTCCGGGGCAAAGGGATGCCCCATTTGCGGCAGCCTAGACAGTTGGGGGATCTGTACGCCCAGGTGAACGTGCGTTTGCCCGAGCACCTCACACCTCACCAACGCGATCTGTTCGAAGAACTACGACGTATCTCCGGAGAAGGGAGCTGAAGGACGATGCCCCAGCGACAACGGCCCACGTCCATTGACCTTGCCGCCCGGCGGACTGGCCTGGAATCTCGAACCATCCGCCGTTGTGTGCGAGCAGGCCTGGTGAGTGGGTCTCTGACGCAAGACGATCTGGCCGAACTTCGGCGGGTTCGCCGGCTTACCGAGCTGGAGGTCAACCTGGCTGGTGTGGAGATCATTGTCCGTATGCGCCGCCAGATCGTGGAGCTTCAGGCCGAGCTGGCTCATTTGAGACAGTAGAGGCTCAGGAGAGAAAAGAGTGACCAATAACACACGAATTCTCATCGTCGACGATGATCCGAGGGTACTGCTCATCCTCCGGGCTACCCTGGAGCGGATGAGAGACGGCTATCAGATCGTGGCGGCCCGGGATGGAACAGAAGCTTTGGAAAAGATCAGAGACGAGCCTTTCGATCTGGTCATCACCGACGTGAGGATGCCAGGCGTTGACGGCATCGAGCTTGTGGAAGCGATCCGGACTTCGAACTCACACACAGCCGTGGTCTGGATCACGGCTTACGGCTGTCACAAACTACAAGCCGAGTACAGCCGGCTGGATGTCTATCGCTGCCTGGACAAGCCGCTGAGGATCGGCGAGATCCGGCAGGCAGCCCTAGAGGCGCTGGAGAACGCTCAGCGCCCGGGGGAACAAGATGAATAAGGAGAGAATGACTATGGAATTGATGAACAAAAAGATTGCCATTCTAGCAGAAGACAACTATGAGGACTTGGAACTATGGTACCCGCTCTTGCGCATGAAGGAGGCTGGTGCTGAGGTCTTGGTCGTCGGCATGACCGGTGTCGAGGCCTACCACAGCAAACACGGCTATCCGGTGAAGGTGGACGTCGCGGCCAGTGCCGTATTGAGTGACGACTTTGACGCCGTGATTATTCCAGGCGGCTATGCACCGGACCGGATGCGACGCCATCCACCCATGCTCGACCTGGTGCGCCGTATCTATGAGCGCGAGGGCTTGGTGGCCATGATCTGCCATGCTGGGTGGGTGCCCATCTCGGCCGGCATCGTGGAGGGCAAGAAGGTGACCTCTACGCCAGCCATCAAGGATGACCTCATCAATGCCGGCGCCCAGTGGATAGACCTGGAGGTGGTACAGGATGGTAACTTGATCAGCTCTCGTGGGCCGGATGACCTACCTGCTTTCTGCCAAGCGATCATCACCGCCCTGATCCGAGAAGATCTGCAGCAGGTATCCGAAAGCGGCAGCCTGGCTTGATCCGAAACAGGTTCATCGAGGATAGAAAACGATGGGAGCCATGATTCAGGTACTCCTTGTCAACCAAATCCGTCTCCTGTGCAATGTGCTCGCCGCCGTATTGGAGGATGAGCCCGACATAGAGGTTGTCGGCTGCGCGACGTCCGTGGGTAAGGCATTGGAGCTGGCACCCCACTCAGATGTGATCTTGGTCAATACCCGTATGGCCAACGGCGCGGCGTTCAGGCTCATCCGGGCTGTCGCCGACGCCGAGTTGCCAACAAAGGTCCTGGCCCTGGGGCTGGCAGAGTCGAAAGAGCAGGTTCTCCAGTACGTCGAGGCGGGCGCAGCTGGCTACGTGCTCAGGGATGATTCGGTAGACGACATGTTGGAACGGATTCGGGGTGCCTACGCAGGGCAAGTGCGGGTTTCGCCCCGCATTGCCACAGCGCTGATGTCACGTGTCGCCGAGTATGCCCAGTTGTTGGACCAGGTGGCGACCGGGGTCGGCGGAGCCGATGACCTGACCCCGCGCGAGCAGGAGATACTCGAGCTGATCGGCCAGGGCCTCACCAACCAGCAGATCGCGGATCATCTGGTCATCGAGGTGGGGACTGTCAAGAACCACGTCCATAGCATTCTGCAAAAGCTAGATGCCAGCAGCCGACATGAAGCTGCTGCCTACTTGGCCGTACTCGAATAGGCACTTATCCGAAAATGCTCCATCCCTCGTTTCCGAACGAGCATCGTCTCTCGAGGGCGGACAGCGTACCCGAGACTGGAGCTGTGAGCAACTTTTCGGATAGATTCCAAGGACATCGCAGAAGGCATCAGGGTTGCAGGTGAGCTATCTTTAGTCTGAAGCCAAGGCGTTACGAAGGAGAGAAATAGTGACAACGAAAGAAGGGTACGAAAAGATTGAGGCTCAACTTGACGAAATGGAGGCCCAGATTGAGGAGCTGATGGCGCAAGCGACCCAGTCAGATTACGACGATTCCCTCACGGACATACGCACTAAACAAGAGCGCGCCAAAGCCAAGCTGGCAGAATTGGATGAGGCCAGCGGTGAAGCATGGCGGGACTTGAAGGCCGAGTTAGACAAGGCTGTGAGTGACGTACAGAACGCGCTCTTTGTGGTGACATCCGATTGAGAGCAGGCTGCGATCGTGCCGCAGCGTGCAGTTGTCCGTTCCCAGGCTTGCGGGATCCGGCATGCATACCGTTGAATAGAGAAAAGCTGGAGAGACCGAAAGGAGACGAAAAACTATGTTAGGCGACAAAATCCAACACGCAGACTGGAAAAAGGAAAAACACGTTCCCATCATCGACTGTCCCAGCCTGGTCAAGGCCGACGACTTGTTTGAGGTAACGGTCAGTTTGGGCAAAGAGATCGCCCATCCCAACACCACCGAGCACCACATCCGCTGGATCTGCCTCAATTTCCATCCGGACGGGCAGAAATTCACCTACGACGTAGCTCGCTTCGAGTTCAATGCCCACGGCGAATCGACCAAAGGCCCGAACGAGGGGCCGGTCTACACCCATCATCAGGGCAGTACGGCCATGAAAGTCAACCAGCCGGGCACGCTATATGCCCTGGCCTTGTGCAACATCCACGGGCTGTGGGAAAGCAGCCAGGAAATCAAACTACTGTAGGTTCGTACACAGTGGGCAAGGCGCTGTAGGCATCAGTGCAACAAGCTCGTACGCTAACATTCCAACGAGTTGTGTAGATCAGCGCGGCATCTTGGAGCAAGGTTCACTGCACCCACGCCCGCTTCAGCAAGACCAAGAGAGCAGAGGAGGAAGACATGCCAGAGTTCGCAAATCCGTTTAGTGGCACAATACCCGAGCGCAAACTGACGCACGAGGAATTGGTCCGAGCTATCCGCCTGAATATCGCCGCCGAGCACGAGGCCATCCACCTCTATATGGCCCACGCAGAAGCCATCGATCATCCGTTGGCCAAGGAGGTGCTGATCGATATCGCCAACGAAGAACGCGTCCACATTGGCGAGTTTGAGCGGTTGCTAGAGATCCTGACCGGTGACGAGGACAGATGGGTAGCGGAGGGCCGCGAGGAAGTGGACGAGATGGCGACAGAGATGGCGGCCGCCGACACAGTAGTCGCTGAACAGGCCGAGGTCGAGGCGCCCAAGACGGGTGACGAAGAGAAGACCATCGGCTCGTTGAAAGAATAGACACACACCGAAAGGAGCAGTTGAAATGGCAAACAAATATCTCGCGCGTGAAGATACGCCCTTTGGCTCAGAGATATGGGAGGTATTGGATGCCGCGATGAAAGAGGCAGCCGAGAGCCGGTTGGTTGGCCGCCGCCTATTGGACGTAGAAGGGCCATTTGGCCTGGGGCTCAAATCGGTGCCCCTGGGTGATGCAGAAACCGAATCAGGATTGATCGCCAGCCAGGTACTGCCGGTCGTGTTCATCCAAAAGACTTTTTCGCTGGGGACACGGGATCTGGCCAACTATGAGCGCGAAGGGATCGCCCTCGACACCTGCCCGGTGTCGGAGACGGCCAGAGAGTGTGCCCGGCTGGAAGATGACCTGATCTTTCACGGAATAGCCAACGTGCCCGGCCTGTTGACTGCAGGAGACTCGAACAGCATGAACCTGCTCTCCTGGGACGAGGTTGGCGCAGCAGCCAAGGGTATCATTGAAGCCATCAGCCGCCTGGACGATGCCGGCTTCCACGGCCCTTACTCCCTGGCCTTGGCGCCAGAGCGGTACAACCTGCTGTTTCGGCTCTATCCCCAGGGAAAGCAGAGCGAACTGGAGCACATCAAGATGATGGTCACCGCTGGCATTTTCAAGACGCCGATCCTCAAAAGCGGTGGAGTGCTGCTGGCTTCCACGGCCCAATGCGCCTCCGTCGTGCTGGGACAGGACATGAGCATTGGTTACGTAGGGCCGGCGGGGGAGAAACAAGAGTTCACCATCTCGGAGAGCCTGACGGTGCGTATCCGCCAGCCGCAGGCCATCTGCATCCTGAAGGAGTAGACAAGAGAAGGCCAAAGAACAAGAGGCCGTCATTGGTGGGGACGCGGCGGATATATCCGCCGTGTCCCAAGCCCAGTGCCAACATTCCTGACCTCGACATCGTCGTCTTTTAGATCATGGAGTGCAGTTAGCTACGATTCTCCTTAGTGACCTTCTCGCCAAGCGACACAACGAGAATATTGGTGACCTAGCGAGAGAACCACTCATGTGGTGCAGATAGAAGGGAACAAGATGTCTGAAGCAGGGACGAATAGCGCATATACTAAAAAGGGAAAACTGAAGAAAAAGGTCTATGAGCAGGAATTGGCGCGCCTCCAAGAGGAGTTGGTCAAACTGCAGTATTGGATCAGAGAGCACTGATCAAATACTGGTTCTCAGTCAGTGATGAAGAGCAGGAACGCCGCTTTCAACAACGAAACCACGATCCCAAACGTCGCTGGAAGCTCAGTCCCATGGATCTGGAAGCCAGGGCCCGTTGGGTGGAGTACTCCAGGGCCAAGGATGCGATGTTCATGTATACCGACATCCGGGAAGCGCCCTGGTATGTGGTAAACGCCGAGTGGGAACGAATCCTGTGGATGATAAGAGAGTGTGAAAGGAGTATTGACATGCTACGAAGTGTGAAAGAACTGCGCGGGTATACGATTCGTGCAATAGACGGAGATATTGGCAAGGTACACGAATTCTACTTTGATGACCTGGCCTGGATTGTCCGCTACTTGGTAGTCGACATGGGCAACTGGTTACCAGGGCGAAAAGTGTTGCTCTGGCCGGGCGTCCTTGGCCAACCGGACTGGGAAACACAGGCGCTATCGGTGGGGCTCACCAGGGAAAAGGTGGAGTCCAGTCCGCCCATCAGCACCGACGAGCCGGTCTCCCGTCAGATGGAGACAGACCTCCACACCTACTACGGCTGGACCCCTTACTGGCGGGGCGGGTTGCCCACGTTTGGGCTAGGAGCTGCCGCCGCCGCCGAAATGCTCGCGGGCACAGCAGAAGGGAAGGACGAGGAGGAAGAACAGGTGGGTGATCCGCATCTGCGCAGCAGCAGGGAGGTGGTTGGCTATCACATCCAGGCTCGGGATGGCGAGATTGGCCATGTGGAAGACCTGATCGTCGACGACGAGATCTGGTTTATCCGCTATCTGGTGATCGACACGCGGAATTGGCTGCCGGGCAGACAGGTGTTGGTGGCCCCTGCCTGGGCCGAACAGGTGGATTGGGTCGAGAGGAAGGTCTACGTGGACCTTGCCCGGGGGACCATCAAGAACAGTCCCCAGTTCGATCCCTCGATGCCTGTCAACCGTGAGTATGAGGTCCGGCTCTACGACTACTACGGGCGGTCTAGCTATTGGGGCTAGTTCAAGATAATTCGGTACAACAAAGGAGAAAATCAGATGGAAAACACTTATACGTACACGGCTCGAAACATTGAGAATCCAGAACAAGTGGTGACTTTTACCCTGCAAGACCAGCACATGTCGGTGGACTTGGGCGCACCTCTGGAGCAGATGGAAACCATTCTGCAGCAAATAGACGCGGAGGAGGGGGCCGAAGAGCAAGCCGGGCAAGGAGCCCAGGCGAAACCTTGGCCCAAACCGTTGGTCGTGTCGCTGCTGGAACGGGGTGTGGGCCCACTCCGTGTTGCCGACGTAAACGCAGGAGCCAAAGATGATTGGCTGCGGGTTAGTGCCTGGTACCGGGCCGGTGGACTGGCCTTGGCACCCATCACGCTCATCGACTTCCGTGTAGATAACCCACCCGCAGCTCAAGCGTTCGTGGAGGAGTTGGACAAGCGGAAATCGGAGGTGACTGGGGCCTTCAGTCTGCTCAACGTGCTAGACTACTGGTTCACCTGGATCCTGGCCGGTGTTTTCGTGCTCGGCCTGTTCCAAGCCTGGCGTCGCAAGAGCCAGTTGTAGGAGGGTAGCATGGATCAACGCTCAAAATGGATCGTGGTCACCCTGGTCGTCGCCAGCGTCGTCGTGGTAGGTTGCCTGGTTTTGACCCTTTTTGGATTCGCCCTGGGCTGGGGGTCCTTGGGCTCCCCTGACCCTCAAATGAGGGGTGACAGGATGGGCGAAATGTGCCCCTGGTGCGGAGGTACAGGGTATCGGACTCCGTGGGCCTCTGTGGCGGGCGTGGTGATGGTGCTGTTTGTAGTTGCCCTGCCCCTGGGCTTGATCGCCTTGCTGATCGTGGGTGGCGCCTGGCTGGTCCGCTCGGCCAGGTCGAGCCCAGCGCCAAGGAACGAACCGCTGGACTGCCCCAGTTGCGGCCGAGAAGTGGAGCCCGGCTGGAAAGCCTGTCCTCGCTGTGGCGAAAGGCTGGCGAAGTGACAATGGACGAGAGAATGAGCTGGCTGTCAGTGAGATGAAACCCAACCAGAATCTGGCCGAAATACTGGAACCGCATCGTGGGGAGCGGCACGTCGTCGTCCTGCACGATTATCCCGATCCCGATGCCATCTCGTCAGGCTTTGCTCACCGACTGATTAGCGCAGAGTACAACATAGAGGTGGATATTGTCTATACCGGCGAGATCAGCCACCAACAAAACATCGCGCTCGTCCGGCTATTGGGGATCGATCTGATCGAGTATGATGACTCGTTGGATCTTGGGCGCTACCAGGCCGCGATCTTTTTGGATCACCAGGGGACAACCGTCGATAGGATTGTGACCGCCCTGGAATCTGCTAGCATCCCGGTGCTCCTCGTCGTCGACCATCACCAAGCCCAGGACCAGCTCGAACCCGAGTTCAGCGAGATCCGCAAGGCGGGCTCCACGGCCACGATCTATACCAACTATCTGCAACAGGGCGCCGTCGAAATGGATACGGCGCGCAAAGAGCACGTCATGGCGGCAACGGCCTTGTTGCACGGCGTCCTGACCGATACCGGCGGATTCACCCGGGCCGATTCCGACGATTTTCAGGCGGCCGCCTTCCTGAGTCGCTTCCGAGACGCCGAACTGTTGGAGCAGATCATGATGCAGGCGCGCTCCAAGCAAGCCATGGAGGTCATCCGCCGCGCCCTCGGCGACCGCGTGACGGTGGAGAGTTTTTCCATTGCCGGCATCGGCTACCTGCGCGCTGAGGATCGGGATGCCATTCCTGAGGCAGCCGATTTCCTACTGACCGAGGAAAATGTGCACACGGCCCTTGTCTATGGCATCCTGGCCAGCGATGACCAGGAAGAGACCCTGATGGGATCCCTGCGCACGGCCAAGTTCACCCTTGATCCCGATGAATTCATCAAAGATGTCTTTGGCAAGAGGGCGGATGGCCGTCCCTTTGGCGGAGGCAAGCCGTCAGCCGGTGGATTTGCTATTCCGGTCGGGTTTCTGTCAGGGGATCACGGTCGAGAGTTCTTGGGCCTCAAATGGCAGGTATACGATGCCCAGATCAAGTACAAGATCTTTGCCAAGATTGGCGTCGAGCAAGAGGTCCTGAATCAATGAAATCGCAAGATGCAGAGGAGACAGCAAAATGATAAGAATGGGAAAAGAGAGCAAGCTTGTTCCAGCAGAGGTTATCAAGAAAGGAGTGGCATTCTTTGGATCAGACGGGGTGGGCCTCAAACTGGTGAATCAGGATACCTGCTGTGCCCGCTTTGAAGGGGCCGGAGGGTACGTCTATGTCCAGGCTGCGGATATCGATGATCAAGGGGGCTCGGACGTGGCCGTCGAAGGCCGCGAGTGGGAGCACCAGATCAAGCAGTTCATGGGGCAGATCTGAGATCCTGTATGACCGCACGAGACGAAACAGATCTCTTTTGTGACATCTGTACAGACGAGAGGGGGATTGACCTCCAGACATTGGAGCAGATGATTCTTTTGACTGGCCCAGTTGATGGACTCCATCTCAAGGGTCCTTATTCCACGCGTGCCAGCGAACAGATGATGATTGCCAGCAAGAAAGGGACGATGCAGAAATCGTAATGACACAGACAACCACCCATCCCTTACCAGAAATTCCGTGGACCCGCCCTTGGCAGGAGATTCTTGAAGCTTTGGACGTCAGAAGGGGTGAGGGACTTGACAATCAGGAAGCAAAGAAAAGACGCAAACAGTACGGCCACAACCGTCTGCGGAGCGCCAAGAGCAAGAGCGCCTGGGCGATCCTGGCCGAACAGTTCAAAAGCCTGCTCGTCATTCTGCTGGCCGTTGCAGCGGTGCTGTCCCTTGTCTTTGGCGAATGGATCGAGGGCATCGCCATCCTGGCTGTCATTCTCATCAACGCCGTCATCGGCTTTGTGACCGAGCTGCGGGCCGTGCGCTCGATGGAAGCGCTGCAGCATATGGGCAGTGTCGAGGCCAAGGTCCGGCGCAGTGACCAGGTACGGGAAATCCCGGCCGAGAACATCGTGCCGGGTGACATTGTTGTGTTGGAAGGCGGTGACGTCGTGACCGCTGATCTCCGACTCATCGAAGCTTCCAAGCTCCAGGCCGATGAGTCAACGCTGACTGGCGAGTCGGTGCCGGTTGACAAACAGATCAAACCGGTGGCCGAGGAAGCCCCCCTGGCCGAGCGGACGAGTATGGTCTACAAGGGCACAGCCGTGACGCGCGGCTCGGGCGAAGGCGTGGTCGTCGCCACTGGGATGGACACCGAACTGGGCCATGTCTCCTCGTTGGTGGAGGAGGCGGAGGAAGAATTGACGCCACTGGAGAAGCGACTGGATCAACTGGGCCGCCGCCTGGTATGGATCACCCTGATCATTGCCGCCGCCGTAGCAGTGGCTGGCATCTTGGCCGGAAGAGACATCCTGCTGATGATCGACACGGCCATCGCCCTGGCGGTGGCCACCGTACCCGAGGGCCTGCCCATCGTGGCCACCATCGCCTTGGCAAGGGGCATGCAGCGTATGGCCCGGCGCAACGCGCTCATCAATCACCTCTCGGCTGTCGAAGCTCTTGGTGCAACGGACATCATCTGCACCGACAAGACTGGCACTCTGACTGAAAACCAGATGACGGTCGTCGAGCTTGCCCTGGCCGAGGACACCATCCAGATCAGCGGCGAGGGGCTGGACACCACGGGCCATTTCTCCCGGAACGGAGACTCGCTCGATCCCGCAGAGCACGGGATTTTGTACCAAATGCTACAGGTCGGCGTGCTATGCAACAACGCCGAACTCCACGATGGCAATGCGGACGGCAAAAGCCAAGCCATCGGCGAACCACTGGAGGTCGCGCTGCTCGTGGCAGGCGCCAAGGCCAAGATCTACCGGAATGAGTTGTTGGAGAACCAACCCGAGGTGCGCGAGGTGGCCTTTGACCCCGATACCAAGATGATGGCTACCCTACATGAGGAGGACGGCGGCTATCGGATCGCCGTTAAGGGCGCGCCGGGGCCGGTGCTGGCGGCATCACACCAGATTCTGACCCAAGATGGTGAGCGGAGCCTGGACGACGAGGATCGCAAGACGTGGCAGGAACGTAACGAACAGATGGCTGAGGAGGGCCTGCGCGTCGTGGCCCTGGCCACCAAGGCTGCAGAGACTGACGATGCCGAGCCCTACGAAGGCCTGACGTTCCTGGGTTTGGACGGCCTGCTCGATCCGCCCCGTGAGGAGGTGCGTCCCGCCCTGGAGGCCTGCCAGGAAGCCGGCATCCGCGTGGTGATGGTCACCGGCGATCACCCGGTGACGGCGCGCAAGATCGCCCGTGCAGTGGGCCTGGTGCAGGACCAGCACGTAAACGTGATTCACGGGCGGGACTTCGGTCACGGCGACGTCCTGTCGGAAGAGGATCGCCAAAGCGTGTTGCAGGCGCCCATCTTTGCCCGGGTTAGCCCTGAGCAGAAACTGGCCCTTATTGCCATCTACCAGGCGGCGGGCCACGCCGTGGCCATGACCGGCGACGGCGTCAACGACGCCCCAGCCCTCAAAAAGGCTGATATCGGCGTGGCCATGGGACGGCGGGGTACCCAGGTCGCCAAGGAAGCGGCCGACATGGTCCTGCAAGACGATCGCTTTTCCAGCATCGTCGCCGCCGTCGAGCAGGGCCGCGTCATTTTTGACAACATTCGCAAGTTCGTGCTCTACTTGCTGTCGTGCAACATCAGCGAGATCGCCGTAATCTCGTTGGCCTCACTGGTCAACGCGCCGCTGCCCATCCGGCCGCTCCAGATCCTCTTCTTGAACCTGGTTACCGACGTTTTTCCGGCCCTGGCCCTGGGCGTGGGCGAAGGGGAAGCAGCCATCATGAAGCGCCCGCCACGAGATCCCAAGGAGCCGATCTTGACCCGTCGCCATTGGATCGAGATGGGCGGTTTTAGCGGGCTGATCACGGCCGCGGTGCTGGGCGTCTTGGTGTTGGCGCTGGTGGGGCTGGGCATGGAGCAGGAGCGGGCGGTGACGATCTCATTCCTGACCCTGGCCTTTGCCCCGTTGTGGCACGTATTCAACATGCGTGACCGGGGATCTCGCTTCTTGAGCAACGAGGTGGTGCGCAATCGGTGGGTTTGGGGTGCCCTCGTCCTGTGCACGGGTCTGCTGGTTGCAGCCGTCTATATGCCCGGTCTGAACACCCTGCTCAAAGTCAAGGATCCCGGCCTTACCGGATGGGGCCTTGTCCTGGGCGCGAGCCTCTTGCCCTGGCTTGTAGGGCAGATCTTTCGGTCGTGGGCTTCGGAGCCGCACGCATGAGCTCTGAGGTTCACCTCCTCCGCACTGAGAATCTTAGCCACCGTGTCGACGGTACATCTTTGGTGGACCGTGTCTCGGTCGAGATACCGGCTGGCGACGTCGTCGCTGTGGTGGGTCCCAGCGGCCCAGGCAAGTCCTCCTTCCTGCGGCTGCTCAACCGGCTGGACGAACCCACAGGTGGAATGGTTTTCCTGGAGGGTGTCGACTACCGGGAGATTCCGCCCCAAGAGCTGCGCAGGCGGGTGGGAATGGTGATGCAGTCACCCTACCTCTTCCCTGGCACGGTGGCCGACAATCTGCGCTTTGGTCCCCGCCAACGTGGCAAGGATCTGTCGCGAGAGGACATTGAGCAATTGCTGGCGCGCGTCAACCTGTCGGGCTATGCCGACCGTGATGTGGGCAAGCTATCGGGCGGCGAGGCGCAGCGCGTCTCTCTGGCGCGCACCTTGGCCAACGAGCCAGAGATCCTGCTTCTGGATGAGCCCACCTCGTCGTTGGATGAAAACACGCAGCAGGACGTGGAGCAGCTGATCTGTGACATCATCCGAGACGGAGGGCTCACCGCCCTGATCGTGACCCACGACAAGGACCAAGCCCGGCGCGTGGCCCAACAGGCGATGGTCATGGAATCGGGACGCATGGTCGACCTTGGTCCCGTGAAGGAGGTTCTCGGTGTTTGATCAGTTTTTCCAGGAGCCGCGCATCCTGGGCATCGTCCAGGCCGCGGTTGCCGCTGCGCTGGCGTTGGGGGTGGTAATACTGGCCCGCTACCGCGAGATCCACGTCGAGAAAGATGCCGCGATCGCCCTGGTGCGGGGCGCGGTGCAGGTGGTGGCTGTGGGCTCGGTGCTACTGCTGCTCTTGCAGGGTCCGCAATGGCTGGGAATCCTGACCTTGCTGGCCATGATGGTTGCCGCCGCGACCATTGCCGCTCGACGAGCCAAAGGACTGCCCAATGCCTTTTGGGTGTCGCTCTTGGGAATCGGCTTTGGCGCTGGGCTTGTCATCGTCAGCATGACCTGGCTGGGCGTGATCGACGCAGCCCTGAATTCCCTGATCCCGGTGGGCAGCATGTTGATCGCCAACGCCATGAACAGCAGCGCCCTGGCTTTGGATCGCTTTCGAGGCGAGGTCGAGTCTCACGTGGGACAGATTGAGGCAGCCCTGGCCCTGGGGGCAGAGCCAAAGAACACGGTGACGCCCTATGTTCAGGCTGCCGTGCAGTCCAGTCTCATTCCGCGCATCGATTCGCTGCGTTCGCTGGGTATCGTCTGGATCCCGGGCCTGATGGCGGGCATGGTTCTCTCGGGTGAGGATCCCGTCTATGCAGCTATCTACCAGTTTGTGGTCATTGCCATGATCTTTGCCGCCGCCGGCCTGACCTCGGTGGTGAGCACGCTGTTGATCCGCTCCCAGGCTTTTTCGCCAGTCCAGCAATTGAGGCTGCGTCCAGGTCTTGGTGAGTGATGGATTGTCTCGTACAGGGACCAATTTGGACTAGATGAAGGAGAACACTTGGCATGAGTAATCTGCTTATCGTCGGAACCAAAGAGGGGGTGAGCTTTGCCCAACACGAGGGGAACACCTGGAAGATAATGCGTCGCAGCCTGGCTGCACGACAGGTGAACAGCATGAGTGCCCAGGACGGCAGTATCCTGGCTGGCACGACTGAGGGCATGTTTCGCTCCGACGATCTTGGACAGAGTTGGCGAATAGCCAGCCAGGGATTGAGTGAGCCCAAGGTCCGCTGGATGGCTCACTATCCCGATGGCTCGGGCAGAGTTCTGGCAGGCACTGAGCCCGCAGCCATCTTCCTATCGCGAGATGGGGGGGAGACCTGGGTAGAGCGTCCTGAAGTGGCTGCGCTCCGTGACGAGCACGGTTGGTACCTGCCCTATTCGCCGCAGGCAGGCTGTGTGCGCGGTTTTGCCTTTCATGGCAACCGCGTCTACGCGGCCGTAGAGCAGGGTGGGCTACTGCGTTCAGACGATGCGGGGGAGACCTGGCACCTGGCAGACGGCAGCACTGGCATTCCGCGCACGCCACCCGAAGGCTTTATCCATCCCGACGTCCATTCCGTGACCGTGCATTCCTCGTCGCCCGATCTCGTCTTTGCCCCAACGGGCGGGGGGCTGTACGCTTCAAAGGACGGCGGCGCGAGCTGGAGGCAACTGTACCGCTGTTACTGCCGGTCCATCTGGACCGATCCAGCCGACCCCGAACACCTGGTCTTTGGACCGGCCGACTCGGTGGACCGCAAGGGACGCATCGAGGAGACCGATGATGGGGGCAGAACCTGGCGGGCGGCCTCGGAAGGGTTGGAGGTGCCCTGGCCCCAGCACATGATCGAACGCTTTCTACAGGTCAACTATGAGTTGCTGGCCGTGCTGTCCAACGGTGAACTGCTGGCTGCACCGCTGTCCACCCTTCAATGGCAGCCCATCCTCCCTGAGGCCGGATGGGTGCGCGCTGTGGCGACGATGAGGATGTGATGATGGAACATCAGAGAGAAGGGCATGACAACGAGAAACAGGCACATGAAAGTCAGGGGCATCGGGATCACGATGGCGGAGACCACCATGCCCGTATGGTAGCCGATTTCCGCAAGCGATTCTGGATATGCCTGGTCCTGACCATTCCGGTCCTGATCCTCTCGCCCCTGATCCAGGGATTCCTGGGTCTAGAGCAGGCCATCGAGTTCCCAGGAAATATGATTGTCCTCTTTGGGCTCTCAACCGCTATCTTTTTCTACGGCGGCTATCCATTCCTGAAAGGGATGCTGGGCGAGCTCAAGGCCAAAGAGCCAGGGATGATGACCCTCATTGGCCTGGCCATCAGTGTGGCCTATGGCTACAGCACCGTAGTTGTCTTTGGACTGGAGGGCAAGGTCTTCTTCTGGGAGTTGGCCACATTGATCGATATCATGCTCCTGGGTCACTGGATCGAGATGCGGTCGGTCATGGGTGCTTCCCGCGCCCTGGAGGAACTGGCCAGCCTCATGCCCTCCAAAGCCCACAAGCTGATGGCCAGCGGCGATGTGGAGGATGTTCCGCTAGAGGAGCTAGCGGCGGGAGACCGGGTCATTGTCAAGCCGGGCGAAAAGATCCCGGCCGACGGGAAGGTCGTGGAAGGGGAAAGCACGGTCAACGAAGCAATGATCACCGGCGAATCCAAGCCGGTGCCCAAGCGGAGCGGCGACGAGGTGATCGGCGGGTCGATCAACGCCGAGGGATCCATAACAGCCGAGGTGAGCAAGACGGGCAAGGACTCCTATCTTTCGCAGGTCATCCAACTGGTAGAGGAAGCACAGCAGAGCAAGTCCCAAAGCCAAGACCTGGCAACCCGGGCTGCGCTGTGGCTGACGATCGTTGCCCTCGCCGCTGGTGCCATTACGCTCTTTGCCTGGCTGGCTATCGCGCAAAAAGACTTTGTCTTTGCCCTGGAGCGAACGGTGACCGTCATGGTTATCACCTGCCCCCATGCCCTCGGCCTGGCGGTGCCGCTGGTCGTCGCCGTGTCGACCGCCATCTCGGCCAAGAACGGGCTGTTGATCCGCGACCGGGCGGCCTTTGAGCGAGGGCGCAAGATCGAGGCCCTTATCTTTGACAAGACGGGCACATTGACCAAGGGAAAATTCGGCGTAACTGACACCCTGCCTTTCGACAAGGATCTGGAGGAAGAGGAGCTCTTGCACCTTGCGGCTGCGGTAGAATCCCGATCTGAGCACCCCATTGCCCAGGGCATCGTGTCTGCCGTCAAAGAACCAGGCTCAGTGGAGAACTTTGACTCCATTCCAGGCAAGGGGGCCAAGGGCCAGGTGGATGGGCATGACGTACAAGTTGTCAGCCCTGGGTACCTGAAAGAACAGGGTTTCGACTTTGATGATGAACGGTTGAACCCAGTTTCGGCTCAGGGCAAGACGGTGGTCTTTGTGGTGGTGGATGGGGAGGTCAAAGGCGCCATCGCCCTGGCCGACATCATCCGCCCCGAGTCCAAAGAGGCCATCACCCGGCTCAAGGAGATGGAGATCCGCTGCATGATGCTCACTGGCGACAGCGATCAAGTCGCCCGCTGGGTGGCTGATGAACTGGGACTGGACGAATATTTTGCCGAGGTTCTGCCCGACGAAAAAGCAGCCAAAGTCAGCGAGGTCCAGTCCCGCGGGTTAGTTGTCGCCATGACCGGCGACGGGGTCAACGACGCGCCCGCACTGGCCCAGGCAGACGTAGGTATTGCCATTGGCGCAGGAACGGACGTAGCCGTAGAGACGGCCGACATCATCCTGGTCCGCAGCAATCCCATGGACGCCGTGACTATAGTCAATCTGGCCCATGCCACCTACTCCAAGATGGTGCAGAACCTTGCCTGGGCGACTGGCTACAACGCTGTAGCCATTCCGCTAGCGGCCGGCGCGCTCTACAGCTTTGGAATCCTCTTGAGCCCGGCAGTCGGCGCGCTTATGATGTCTCTGAGCACGGTGATCGTGGCCGTGAACGCCCGGTTCTTGCGAGTGGCTACAAATGGCAGGAAAAGTTGATGGTTTATGGAGGGAAGGATGAATCGTACCCAGTTTGGTTTCGAGTTCTACAGCGAAATACCCGATCCTGACAAAGCGCTTCGGGCCGAAGCCGAGAGCCGGCTCTTGGCCCTGGCCGAGGATCACAAAGACCTCGTGGGAGCATCGGTGAAGGTGGAGGAGTTGACGGGTGGAACTACACCACACCGTTACGAAGCCACGGTCGTAGTCTTTAAACGGCCTGACAACGTGGCTGCCACGGAGAAGGCAGAGACCTCAGAAGGAGCCTTAAAGGGTGCGCTGAGCGCTGTAGAGCGCCAGGTTCGCGAACTTCGCGAAAGGCTACGCGAGACCTGGACATAGCTACAAACAGAAAGCGCACAGATGCACGAACAGGAAGAGAAGCCGGATCTCAAGGAAAAAGCAAAGAATACCTACAAGCTCGCGAACCAGATCAGCGGTGGCACCCTGGAGATCGTCAAAGAGACCGTCGAGAGCTTTAGCGAAACCCGCGGAAGCGAGGCCGCGGCCAGTATGGCTTACTACGCGCTGTTTTCTCTGTTTCCGCTTATGCTGGCCCTCGTGGCTGCCGGGAGCTTTGTTCTCGACAGGCAGCAGGTCTTTCAGGAGGTAGTCAATCTGGTGAGCAACGCTTTTCCAATCTCTCAAAATCTGATCGAGGAGAACTTGAGGCAGGTGCTCAAATTGCGCGGAGCGGTGGGCCTCATCAGCCTGGGAGTGGCCCTCTGGTCGGCATCCGGCGCGTTTACGGTTCTGACACGCAACATCAATCGCGCCTGGACGGAGGCACCTCCTCGGAGTTTTCTGGAAAGCCGTCTCGTAGCCCTTGGGATGGTGGGCTCTTTGGCCGTACTATTGGTCATTTCCCTGTTTCTGAGCACTGCTCTCAATGTCTTATCCCGCTTCCAGGTGCCGCTGGTGGACGCTGAGTCCCTGTATGGCAAGCCAATCTGGACTGCCATGTCCAACCTGGTACCCTGGCTCTTTATCTTTCTCCTGTTCCTGGCGCTCTATCGTTGGGTGCCGAACGCAGAAGTCAAATGGTCGGCCGCTTTTTGGGCGGCGTTGGCCGTGGCCCTGGCCTGGGAGCTTGCCGCTAATGCTTTCGCCTGGTATGTGGGAAGCGGCCTGGCCCGGTATCGAATCGTCTATGGTTCTCTGGGGACGGTCGTGGCCCTGATGTTCTGGATCTACTTGAGTAGTTGGATCATCATATTTGGCGCGCACCTCAGTGCAGCGGTTGCGCGACATGCTCGGAAGGTTCAGGCAGTATGAGTGGCGAACCTGAATTTCTCAATGCGGTTACTGAGCACAGGCAGCCTAGCAGGGGGAACCTCCTTGCACGCCAAGAACGCGAGACCGTCGGCCAGACCCTTGCCACAGGCCTATACAGGTGGCCGCGTTATTGGATAGCTGTGACCGAGTGACACATCTTGGCAGCCAAACGAAAATACCGGATTGAATCAGTAGAAAGGGTGATTCTATGGACATACTTAGCAGAAAAGTATTGAGAGCATTGAGCGAAAAGAAGGATGGTCTACACGTATCCATCTATATGCCCACACACCGGGCAGGGCCAGAAACCCAGCAGGATCCGATCCGGCTGAAAAACCTGCTCGGGCAAGCTGAGGAACGCCTGATGGACTCTGGCCTCCGCGCTCCTGAGGCCAAGGCACAGCTTGAACGGACCTACAAGCTGATCCAGGACGGCCTCTTCTGGCAAAATCAGAGTGACGGCCTGGCGATCTTTGTGTCTTCCGAGATTGCTCGCTACTACCGTCTGCCCCTTGGGTTTGAGGAATTAATGGTCGTCGCCGACCGATTCCACGTCAAGCCGCTGCTGCCATTGCTCAGCGGCGATGGGCGATTCTACGTGCTGGCCGTCAGCCAAGATCGGGTTCGGCTGCTGCAAGGCAGCCGGCACAGTATTGGTGAGGTGGATCTGGAGGGCGTGCCCAGCAGTCTTGCCGAGGCCTTGAGGTTCAATGATCCTGAGAAACAGCTCCAATTCCACACGACCACAGGGCCAACGGGGGGCAAAGGAAGCCGTCCAGCAGCCTTTCATGGGCATGGTGGCGTTATCCAGGACGACAAGGTAGACATCCTGCGCTACTTTCACAAGTTAGATGACGGGTTGCAGGGACTATTGGCTGGCGAGCAGGCACCCTTGGTGCTGGCGGCAGTGGATTACCTCTTGCCGATCTATCAGGAAGCAAACACCTACACTCATTTGGTAGATAGAGGGATCACAGGAAACCCTGAGAACCTGAGCGCCGGGGAGTTGCACCGGGAGGCCTGGGCCATCGTCCAGCCCCGCTTCCTGGAAGAACGAGAAGTAGCGGCGAAACGATTCAGGCAATTATCCGACACAGATGGTGCATCGGACAGCCTGGCGGAGGTCGTTCCTGCGGCGTACCACGGGCGAGTCGAGACGTTGTTCGTCCCCCTTGACCTTCAGCGATGGGGCACATTCGATCCCGCGGCGAATGAGATCCGCGTTCATAAAGATGCAGAACCATGCGACCAGGATCTGATGGATTTCGCTGCCGTTCAGACCCTTCTCCACGGCGGAAGTGTCTACGCGGTTGAGTTGGAACAGATGCCGGCAGAGGTCTCCCTGGCCGCACTGTTCCGCTACTGAGCCATGCAGAGAAGCATGCCTTCGAGACACACAAGACCCTTCACAGCAGGTTGGTCAACCGTCCGTATGAGTGTCATCTGTGGGAAGGAAGGGACTGGATGACATCCCAGACACAGATTCAACACATCATCTGTGCAGTACGGGGTGGACCAGAGAGCCAGGAGACCGCCACCAGCGCCATGGATCTGGCACTAAAGGCCAAGGCCAGACTGACGTTTTTTCACGTTGTAGATCCCGGCTGCCTCGACTGCAGCCAAGTCGCCAAGTCTAGTGCAGCTTATCGCGAGTACGTAGAAAACGCGGAATCCACCATACGAACCCTGTGCACACAGGCCCGGCAACATGGCGTGACCGATGTGGACTTGATCCTGCGGGAAGGTGACATCCGCCAGGAACTCCGCCAACTGGCAGTGGAGACAGATGCCGGGTTGCTGGTTCTGGGGCACCCAGGGCAAGATTCGGACCGCAATGTCTTCGGATTCAGCGAGTTTCACCAGTTTATAGCCGAATTGGACTTTGGCGGTGAACTGCGCACAATTAAGGTCAGGCTGCTGCTAGAGGACGAGGCATAGTATGTTCATCAGGGACGAAAGCTGCATTGCATCGATCATGGTATCCCCTATGGAGAACACTCTGTGCTAGGCGGAATCACGCGCTTTATTCGGAGCAAAACCGGATCCCTCGCAATGTTGGCAGCATTGATGTTGCCGCTGGCACTTTTGCATCCCACGACGACACAGGCTGCATGGCCGGCCGATAGCAGTCCTGGCAGGGTGTTCAGTGACGGGCCGGTCAGTCTGACTGGCCGCCTGATCGATCCCCAGGGGGAGCCGATCAGGGGTGCCGAGTTGAATCTGGTGCTCAATGGAAGGCCGGTGAGTACTGAGAGGGAGGGTGTGGGCGCTCACGCCTCAGCCCAGGCTAACACACGGCGGTGGGCTGAGAGCCAACCCGATGGCACCTTTGTGCTCGAGGTGCCATCGCAAGTGGTTGGCACCATCAAGACCCTGTCGATACAAGTTTCCCGTACTCATTTCAGGTCCAACGAATGGAAAATTGCAGACGGACTGATCGATCGCCTCAACCAGGGGGAGTCGGTCCGGCTGCCCGACTGGGAACTAGACCGGAAGATAACGGCCGGCTTCTGGGTGGCAACACTGGCCTTTGTCGCGATGCTGGTCCTCATAGCCCTCGAGATCCTGCACAGTACGATGGCCGCCCTACTGGCCGTGGCGGTCGTGTTGGGCACCAGTCTGGTTGGTGGTTCTATTTGCCCCGAACTATTCATCTTTGACTTTGAGGGGGCACTGGGGTATATCCACTTCGACGTCATCTTTTTGATCATGGGGATGATGATTGTCATCGGCGTCATCGAGGAGACGGGCATCTTCCAGTGGCTGGCCTACCAATCGTACCGCCTATCCAGAGGCCGGCCCTGGTTGCTGGTCATGATCCTTATGCTCATCACTTCAGTCGCCTCAGCATTGTTGGACAACGTCACCACGATGCTGCTCATGACGCCGATCACCATCCAGATTGCGATCGCGCTGAACATCAATCCGCTGGTCTTGTTGCTGCCGGAGGTGTTGGCTTCCAATGTCGGTGGCATTACGACCCTTATCGGCACCCCGACCAATATCCTCATCGGTTCTTACGCCGGGCTCTCCTTCAATGATTTCTTTGTAAACCTGACACCCGGTGTGCTGCTGGCTTTAGCAGCCCTCACGGTGTACGTCCTGCTCCGATACAGAAGGCAGCTCTTGTTACACGATGATGGTCTTTCGCAGGCTCTCCTGAACCGGCTGCGCGAGGGGGGACGCATTACTCAGCCGGCAAAGCTGCAGAAGGCGGGGATCGTTTTTGGCATCATGCTGCTCCTGTTTGTGTTTGGTGAAACGATTCACCTGAGTCCAGCCGTGACCGCCATCGTGGGTGCAGCAGCGGTACTCCTGTGGGTCAAGGCAGACATTGAAGAAATGATCAACGTGGTCGACTGGACGACCTTGATGTTCTTTATCTCTTTGTTCATCGTCGTTGGCGCTATCACGGAAGTGGGGCTCATCAGCATGATCGCTGACACAATTGGTACCCTGGTGAGCGGCAACCTCACCGTGGCCATCCTGGTGCTAGTCTGGTCAGCCGCCATCCTGTCGGGCATCATCGACAATGTACCCTTCACGGCAGCTATGCTTCCAGTCGTCGGCTATCTAAGCCGGACTATCCCCGGTGCCTCGAGTCAGGTTCTATTCTACGCTCTTTCGGTCGGCTCTGCTATGGGCGGGAACACGTCGCTCATTGGGTCTTCAGCCAACCTGGTGACGGCGGGCGTTGCCGAAGAGGCAGGCTATCGACTCACCTATCTCCACTTTCTCAAGGTCGGGCTGCCGGCCATGGTCATTACCGTGTCCATTGGCGCCCTTTGGTTGCTCATTTGGTTCTAGGAGAGGTCGCTATGGGGAAGGTTCTTTGTGCGACACGGGGTGGTGAAGCGAGTTATCGCACCCAAGATGCGGCCATCGCCCTGGTGAAGGAACGTGGTGACCAACTTGCGTTCCTGTTCGTAGTGGATGTCTGCTTCTTGAAACGATCCAGGCGCGCTGTACGGCCTGACGTGGTTGCCGCCGAGATAACAAGGATGGGTGAGTTTCTGCTGCAAATGGCTCAGGAACGGGCCGAAAGACAGGGTGTCGCCGCAGACATCATCTTGCGACGCGGTCATTTGCGCGAAACACTAAGCGCGGCCATCCGGGAGCACAAGACAGATGTCCTGGTGTTGGGCAAGCCAGCCGGCGATGAGAGTGCCCTTGCCTTCGAGGAGCTAAAGAACCTGGCTACCGACATCGAGGCAAGGACCGGAATTCAAGTAATCATACTGTAACGGAGCATGGCGCCTTGCGACTTGGCTAACATTTATGTGCCAGTGTTTCTGAAAGGAACATGATCCATTATCATCTATTTGCAGGGAGGTGTATAGCTTGCAGTTTCTTGACCTTCACGGGACCGAGTTTCAGATTCTGGCACATGTCGCTGTGGCGATGCTGCTGGGCGCTATCATCGGGCTCGAACGCGAGTTCAAAGACAAGCCAGCTGGCTTGCGCACGCACATGCTCGTTGCAGGTGCGTCCGCGCTGCTCGTATCGCTCGGCGATGTGGTGACCAGCCACTTTCAAGTGGAGTTGGGTGGACAGGTGGTGCAGGCGGACCCCATTCGTATCATGGAGGCGGTAATCACCGGCGTAAGCTTTCTGGGAGCAGGTACCATTATCCGCAGCAGAGCTGGTGGTCAAGTGGAAGGGCTCACTACGGCTGCCTCCCTTTTGGTCGCCGCCGCTGTGGGGAGCTGCGTGGCCCTGTCGCAGATCGTGTTGGCCCTGGGCATCACGGCCCTAGTATTGATCACACTGCGCGGTCTAGGCTTCGCTGAGAAATGGCTTACGGGAAAGAGGGAAAGATAGACATGGAGGTGCACAGCACTGAGGGCGACGGCGACCCCGCCTGCGCGATGGAATGGAGGTGACAAACAGGTCTATTGTTGTGGCAGTGGTAGCGGCGCAGCTGCAACTTGGCCTAGTGCGATGTTCGCCACGAACTGGGCGCTCAGGTAGTCTCCCTTGGAAATCGTTCAGGATAGTGGCGTCTCAAAGTGGCGACCACGGCGGCATTGAAGGTCCCTTCGAGGCACCAGCGCACAAGGCTGTTGGGGCGATTCTTCGCATCGCACTCTTCTCGTCACGTTGGCTGTTCAGCGCATAGTTCCACGAAACTGCCGATATACAGGCGATTGTCCAGTTGCCTTCAAGATTCAATACTCAGCAAGAAGTCAAGCCACCTTGCCAAGACATTGCATATATGGTGCCCCCCGATGTAGAAGCAAAGCATTGCCGCTGCATTCGCGGTGATCATTTCCAACGAAAAACGTCGGCACCATCAGTATTGTGGCGAAAACTGAGCCAGGTGGTTCCCTACTGCCACGCCCTGATCCTGCTATAGTGGATTTCATTGAGCCGCTGCATAAGGGCATCAATGCACACAAGCTCTTCGTCTATCCTGCCGGCATTACTGCTAGCACTCATGATCCACCTCCAAACCTAGATGCCAATCGGGAACGATTGCCTCAGTGACAAGCACAGTCCACTTACTGAACCCTGTCCTGAAAGCAATCTGGTCTTGTATGGCATGCTGCATGACAGGTTGACCCAAGCGAGGTCACTCAGTAGCTCCTCACGACATCGGCCACCCTGATATTTCCGAGGGGTTCTGAGCCCAACCCTAGGCCTTAGCAAAGCGGTCGCCAGAGAAGGGCCTGATGTCGATCTCGGTTGTCTTTCCGTCGGTGATCAACTCCGCCAATGCTCTCCCGGCAGCTGGTGCATTCATGACGCCGTGTCCGCCCCAGCCGCAGTCGTTGAGATAACCCTGTAGATGAGGTATCGGCCCCAGAATGGGGTCATCATCGGGGGTGCAAGGGCGCAGGCCGGCCCAACAGGTCATCAGTCCGGCATCTTCCAGAACCGGTGCCCGGTAGACTGAGTGATCGATCAGCTGCTCGATTGCCTCATTATCTATCCGTTCATCGAGTGCCTCGATCTCGGCCGATCCCATACCCAATAACAATCCCGGGCCTTCCCGCCGCATATACCAGGTAGGGTCGACCTCGTATGTGAAGGGAATAGGCTGCGAGTAGGTCGCTACCGGGCCAGTGACCATGATATGTCGCTTCATTATCCTGATCGGCAGGTTGAGCCCTGCCCAGGCAGCTACCTGCTGCGCCCGGGCACCCGCCGCGTTAACTGCCCATTCACAGGAGATAGTGCCGTCTGTGGTTGTCACTCCCTTCACCCGGTCCGACTCGATCAGCAACCCGGTCGCCTCGACCCCTTCCAGCAGGCGCACGCCTCGCCGCCGCGCCTGGCTGACGTAGGCCATCATGATGCTATGCGGGTCCAACAAACCCTCCTGGGGTAGGTACTGGGCGAGCACGACATTCTCGAGGTTCAAGCCGGGGGTAAGACCATCGACGTCGACCAGCTGCAACAAATGACTCTCCACCTGCATCGCCCGCAGGCGGACGTGCCGCTGACACAGCCAGTCCACCGAATGGGCACGGGCCAGAAGCAGGCTGCCCGTAGGCACATAGTCTGGGCTGGCGCCCACCTCTTCGTCGAAGGTCAACAGGGCAGCCAGTGATGCGTAGGTGAGAGGCAGGCATGTGTCACTCTGGAAGCCAAGCCCGATGACTGCGGCCGACTTTCCCGACGACCCACTGCCCAGAGTGTTCATCTCAAGCAGGCAGACGTCCGTCAGGCCTCGCTGAGCAAGGTGATACGCCAGACTTAGTCCCTGGATGCCGCCTCCGATGATGACGACCTCTGCCCGCTGCACCATACCCTTCTCCGCTATTGGCATCCCTGGTGCTCGCAAAGCCTACCGGCTCGACCGGCTGGCTTTGACTCGTCGCCAACCTCGCGTGGTTCAATCAGGAACGCAGGGTACTCATCGCCATCCAATACGTTTCTGGTATGAATGAACTCGTAGTCGGGATTGTAACCCTGGTACTTCGCTTGGTCCACGGCACAATACACGCGCCCCAGCTCTTGTGCGTTCAGTTCCTGCCAGACGGCTGCCAGCGAACAGTGGGTCGCGATAGGGCGTTTCTCCCCGTGAGATTCTGCTGCATGAATCGACAAGTCGATTGTACCATCGGCCAAGGGAAAGCGCAAAAAGCCGGACTCTAGCTCGCGCAGGCCGTATGCTTTGTTACGGGATTCCGATGCAGCTCCTTCTTGACCATTCGGCCTACAGTGGCACGAAACCGCTGGTAATCAGGTTTGCGTCTAGTTGACATCTCACTACAATACCTGATTCCTGTTGATTTCCCATACGTAGATGGACGTACAAACACCCAAGAGCAAAGGGAGCAGGGTGCCGCACAGGTATGATCGTTTAGTGGAAGCCACGGCAGGACGGCAGGACGGGACAATTGACCAGCGTTGCCAAGAATGATATACTTCGCCTCATGTGGGCATTGGAGACGGTTCGCCAATGGATGAGTGTTTCTGGCCAGCACAGCCATTCGAGACAGAGACCGGACCCGGTGGGACCGTGCTGACGAATCAAGGCATGACAGAACTGGCCGGGAAATGCAGTGATTCACGACAGGATATTGGAGGAAGTCTGTGTCTACAAAAGTGCAGACAGAAAATACAGCTGCAGGCGAAGACGATACTTTTGTGCTTTATGACCTGCGAGTAGAAGTGGTTGGATGCCAACCAGGGAAGAAGATGGTCTGTAACCACCCTGTGGGCGCCTATTTTGAGGTGAGCGGCGAGAACCTTTCCCTGCCACCTGGACAGACGTTTCCGATCTATCCCCTGGCAGCATTGCTTCCGTTGATCCCGGCCAAACAACGCAGCACTCACAAGAACGATTGGATGTCCACCGATATGGATGTGGCTTGCCCCGATCCGCACTGTGGCGGCATCTTCCGCATCAAGCGCATCGGAAAAAGGGTATTCCGTCACTGCGATGTGACTGCCGTGCCAATCGACAAGCAAGAAGATTAGCCATGCCAAATGTGGAACGGTTTCGCCTGACACCAAAGTATACGATTTCGCGCGTGATCAAAGGCGGTTGGCAGCTTGCTGGCGGTCATGGAACCATCGACCATGAGCAGGCCCTGCACGACATGCTGCTTTACGTCGAGAAGGGAATCACCACCTTTGATTGCGCTGATATCTACACCGGGGTAGAGAGGCTGATTGGTGAGTTCATGCGCAGCCACCAGAGTGCAATGCGCAACGGTACATTGCCCGAAGTTCAGGTCCACACCAAGTATGTACCTGACTTGGATACACTCTCGACCCTCACCCACAGAGATGTGCAGGCCACTGTGGACCGATCCCTTGACCGGCTAGGCATCGAGCGTCTGGACCTGGTACAGTTCCATTGGTGGGACTATGATGTGCCAGGTTACGTGGAGACGGCTCTGCATTTGGACGCATTGCGCGACGCGGGGAAAATCAGACACATCGGCTTGACCAACTTTGACGTAGCGCACCTGGCAGAGTTTTTGGAGGCGGGCGTACCCATTGTCTCCAATCAGGTCCAGTACTCTGTCTTGGATCATCGGCCAGAGCGCGCTATGGTTGGGTTCTGTGAGAGACATGGCATAACGCTCCTTTGCTATGGAACCGTGGCCGGTGGCTTCCTGTCAGAGCGATACCTGGATGCACAAGAGCCGGACTTACCCTGCGGGAACCGGTCATTGACAAAGTACAAACTGATCATTGACGAATTCGGTGGCTGGAAGCTTCTACAGCTACTACTGAGGACTATGAAAGACATCGGACTCCGGCACGGCGTCAGCATAGCGACGGTGGCTATCCGTTACATCTTGCAGAAGAAGGGAGTAGGTGCAGCCATCGTTGGCGCACGCCATGCGCGTCATCTACCCGACACGCTGCGTATCTTCAGCTTTTCGCTCTCGGAGGAAGACGTGCGTGCTATTGAAGGGGTCACTGATCAGGCGCAAGGACCAGAGGGACCCATCTATGGTCTGGAGCGTGTCAAGGGTGGCAAACACGCTGCGATCATGAAGTACAACCTCAATCAAATCAGCGAGCCGTAGTCGAGGAATCGTGAGAGGTCCATCGCGCCGGAGATTGCGGCCTTGGGAGGAAAAGGTGCGAGGCACAGAAGAGTGGGATCCCTGGGTGGCCAACAATCGAGACCTGGCGACCATGCAACGTATTGCCCTCGAGGCGACCGAGCTCGGCGACGACCCGTGGTGTCCTGGCCGAATAATACATCCGTTCGAAGATCACCCACTCAGAATGAATAACCTATCCTGGCCGAAAAACGCCATCCGTGCAAGGATCCACAGCTTCAGCGCCACCAACCCGTTTGGGTGATTACCCTGGCAGTGCATTTGCCCTCCATTTCATCCCTTGGGGACCCAAGCCACTCGTCCAATGGTAACAGGACAGCCTGACTAGAGATGATTTGCCGGGCCATTGGCCAGAAGATTGGCTGCTCGGCGTGTTTGTCGAGTAGCTGGTACGCACCTATTCCATTGAGACTCTACGGGTAAGACGATTCTATTGTACCCTACAACCGGAGCTACAGCTGGCGCCGGGCAGGGAGCCTGCGAAGGATATTCAGGCAGCACGAGGGAGTGAGGGTCCACCTGCTGCCTTTTGCCGGCGGTAATCGTGATGCAATCCGCCAAGGATTGGGTGAGCGATGATCGTTCCCGTATTCTGCTGCGATTGCTCCGAGTCACAAGGGATTCGCTGGTTGATTCCCTGGTGTGGACGAGCCTCATTGAAGTAGCTCTGGTACTGCTTCAGGCCCCAGCGCAGGTGACGTTCATTGAGGATAAGGAAATGGTCGAGGCATTCGCGCCGCATGCTGCCCAAGAACCGCTCGCATATGGCATTCGCCTTGGGTGCCCGGTAGGGTGTGGTCAGGACTTCGATATTGGTCCCATTAGCGACTCGGTCAAAGGCTTGGCCGAACTTGTTGTCGTTGTCGCGAATCAAGAATCGTGGTCCCTGACCAAAAGGGGTTGCTTTCCGTAGCTGCTGAGCGACCCAGGCATCGTTGGGACTTCTGGTGACGCCGAAATGGAGCAGTCGTCGAGAACCGAGTTCAATGACGACAAAGACAAAGATGGCGCGGAAGAACAAGTCATGGGTCTGCAGGAAGTCAACAGCCCAGATGTCCTTGGCATGGTTGCGAAGGAACGTGGCCCACGTCTGCTTGGAAGGAAGGGGAGAGCGCAGCTGGTTGATGTACCTCTGAATCGTGCTCTTGGCCACCTTGATGTCTAGCTTGAGCAGTTCTCCCCGTATTCGTTGAGCGCCCCAGGTGCGATTATCTTTGGCCATGGTCTTGATGAGGGCCACAATATCCTCGGACAGAGGCTCTCGGCCTTTCCTCCCCTTACGTTTGGACTTGCGTCTCCAGAGCAAGCGAAAGAGATCTCGATGCCAGCGCAATAGGGTGTCAGGCTGAACGATCATGAGCGCCGTCTTCCAGGTTGGGAGTTTGCTGGCAATGAAG